>Ga0209755_10003679_pt1 | contig 18928 bp, 13 predicted proteins | sample TergutCo191P1_FD_187301 | JGI IMG/M metagenome (GOLD analysis project Ga0209755, IMG submission 187301) | Cornitermes sp. P1 segment gut microbial communities from Petit-Saut dam, French Guiana - Co191P1 (SPAdes) (version 2) | ecosystem: Host-associated > Arthropoda: Insects > Digestive system...
TTATCAATAATATCCTGTTTGCTTCGCATTCCTGAAAGGGTTACTGCTACGTTTGGCAGAGATTCTGTAAATCTGATTCCCCATGATGCCGTAGTTGCATTTGGCGCAAAATCTTCAAGTATTTTCTTTGCCTTAGGTGGTAATCCCATGAGCCGCCCACCGCCTAGAGGACCCATCACAGCTACAGGTATGTTTTTATCGGCAGCATAATCATAGCATTCTTTTATATTCTGGATGAGCCAGTCATAATAGTTTATCTGCAGCATGGCTATATCCCAATCATATGAATCGACTATGCCGGGGAACACATGAGAGCTGTCGTGATATGAAAATCCTGCTTTTTTTATGAGGCCTTTTTCTTTTAGCTCATCAATAAAATTGAGAGCGCCTAAATCTCTTATCTTTTTCCAGCGTGGCTCGTTAAGTGCGTGGAGCAAATAAATATCAATATACTCCACTCCAAGCCGCTTCAGTTGCTCTTTAAATAAACGCTCCATATCCTCATAGCTTGAGCAAAGCCATGTAGGCATTTTATCAGCGATTATGAAATCTTCTCGTGGGTATTTTCGGGTAATCGCACTGCGGATAAATTCTTCTGAGCCTGTGTAGTTGTATGCGGTATCGAAGTAGTTAATACCTTGCTCTATTGCAAGGTCTATCATTTCATATGCCTCGGAAGCAAATTCACCGTCTTCCATAGGCATACGCATAATGCCCAGCCCCAGCGGTGAAATTTCCATGTTAAGCTTCTTTATGTATCGCTTATGTAGCATATCAATCCGTCCATAGTTTCCATGGTGCTTTGCCTCGATTCCACAGGTCTTCCAATAATTGCCTGTCGCGCTGAGTGTCCATGCATTGCCAAAAACCATGATGCTTAAAAACACCAAGCTGTCCTTCGTTGCTCAGTTTTTCGAGCGGGTCGCGCTCCAATATTGTATAGTCGCCGTCAAGATAATCTAAGACCTCAGGCTCCATGACCATAAATCCCGCATTTATCCAGCTGTGGGTTTCCTCAGCCTTTTCCTGAAAGCCTACTACGGATGTACCCCTGTCATCTATTTCAAGTATTCCGAAGCGACCGCCCGGCAGCGTCGCTGTCATTGTGACTGTCTTACCTGAGCTTTCATGTTGCTTTACAACATTCGGTATGTTTACATTGCTTACACCATCGCCGTATGTGAGCATGAATGGCTGACCCTCTAAATACGGCTCGATACGCTTTATGCGTCCGCCCGTCATGGAGTTTCGCCCTGTATGCGCAAGTGTGACTTTCCAAGGTTCTGCAACACTGCTGTGTACTTTCATACTGTTGCCTGTAGAGAAATCAAAGGTCACGTCTGACCTGTGAAGAAAATAATCGGCGAAGTATTGCTTTATCATGTGTCCCCTGTAACCGCAGCAAATAATAAAGTCATTATAGCCATAGTAAGAATAAATCTTCATAATATGCCATAAAATCGGAAACCCACCTATTTCAATCATCGGCTTGGGTTTAAGATGGCTCTCCTCACTGATTCTGGTCCCCATTCCTCCGGCGAGAATTACTACTTTCACTTACAAATCCCCTCCTAAAAAATTATGCTGTCTCGCAATTATTCACTAATTTTTACACATTTCTAAGATTTTTCTGCCTGCTGTGCCATCTGAGTTTTCGGCCTCCGTCGCATATGCTTCTCTTTGTTTCTGCATTACATCATCACTTTCAGGTAAGAGTTTTGAGAGAAATTCCGCAGGATTTCCGCTAACTATAGCGTCACTCAATAAGTACCCTTGCCAGATTATGCTATCTGTCTCAGCACTTGTCCTGGCATTTTTCATATATTTATCGTAGTCTTTATCGGAAATTGTAAATCTATGCGGCGTGACACTTTCGAGGTTTTCAGGATTAAACCCATATACTGTGCTATTCCATCTGGCACATACATAAACCTTCTTCTCTCTTATCTTATAATATGCGTCATATTTGAATATTTTGCACGCTGTATCTACGGGTATTGGGAATTCTTCAGCGTGTACCATCTTCCCGGTTGCTTTTTTCAGTTTGACTGCCATATTTGCGTAATAGGGAAGCATCAGCAAATATTTCCCGCAGTCGATAATAGCAGAAAAGCACTTAACTTCACTTGACATAAAGCCATCGGGAAAATTGTCGTAGATTTGCATAGCATCATTTACATAATCCCATCTCTTTACAGAATCATGTTCTTTGTTCATAAACCATAAATACTTTCCATCATAACAAGCAGCTTCACATGTTTCAAGCGCTTTAGTGTACGCCGGCAGTGTCACTTCTTGTGTTTCGAGGTCATACTCCACCAGATGTCCGCTTCCTTTCATTACAGCCATTACTTTAACCATACCTACATGGTGTAAGAAAGCAGGACCGCCAATCTCTTTGTCCCTCGGCATTTTTTTATTTAGTGCATCTTTTAGCTCGCTGTGGTATTCAACTTTTCCGATATTTGGAAAATATTTAACAACAATGCCCTTATGTTGTCTGAAAGCATACATCGTATCATCACACTTCACCACGTGTGAAACTGCATAGCTGTTAATATTTGAGATTATCTCAGAATATTCCTTTGATAAAAGAGTCCTTTTCATGTTGCCGGTTTTTGAGTCATACTCCAGAATGTTTTCGGATAGATACGGAAACAGTGTTAACTTACCATCATTTCCTACTAACTCTAAGTATGGATGGACAAAACATGCTTCTTCGTCCTTTGCCATCAACCTGGCACTATTTTCCTCAAAATCAAGTTTAAACAGCCCATTAAAACATAATGAATAAGCCCAGCCATTTCCTTCCTCATCAAAGACGAAATTTCCAAAGGATATAGCAGGTTTGTCCGAATCTCTATACAGTTCAAGACCATATACTGTTTGGTATACTACAGGTTTACCCGTAAGCAGATACAGAGCTGCCACCGAACTTGCATCTCCATAGTATGCATCGCTGTATGCTATAGACCTGTGTAAATCCGTAGTGTCGTCGAATATGCCGTATCCCGCCGCCTTGTAATCATTTACAATTTTGAGGTATTCGTCTGCCAGCATTGCGCGCATTGACTTGTATGTACTCTCGCTCAGAGGGTGAGGTCGCCACCACAGCACCACATCGTCACGGTTACGAAACGCTTCAAGAGCATAACGTAACTTTTGAAGATATAGCTCGCCTCCCTGCAAAATGGCTCCGATTGAAGTGTTGTATAGTATTACTTTTTTTCCGGCCGTAATGGTTCCCCAGTCTTTCGGCAACGTAAAATCCTCGCGTTTGGAGTTGACTACCTTGTCAAATTTCGGCGAACCCAAAGCGACAAATTTATCTTCCGGCTTGCCATGTTCGTTAGCGAATGATTTCTTATATGCCTTTATATAGACTTCTTTCAGCTTTTCAGACTGCACTACAACCTTATCGGCATGAATACAGCCTTGTAGCGTGGCAAAATGATCCTCTAAATCATCACCTGATACAAAATAAGGAACATATACCAGACAGTCCGTCAGATTTTTCAGCCTTTCGCAGTAAAAATCCGGATGGACTCGTGATACATAATTATAACCGTCATACGGCGCAAATGTGAATATCACATCGGGACGCCGTTCTTCTATATCATATTTTTTCCAGTCTATGCACTCTAAATAGTCGGGGTAGCAGTCTGCGCCCTCAAAGAAGTTTTCCTTAACCGTGCCGTCAGGATTTCGTGAGTCGTAAGGAATCGGTATCCAGTATGCATCACAGTCCGGGTCTTCTTTCGCTGCAAGGTAGATAGATTCGAGACTATCGCTCATGCTTGCTTTGTAGCTTAAAAATGCTATTTCGATTTTATCGGGTTTTAGTTCAAAGTTGACCGAATTTCTTATTTTCACAAGCTGTCTTTTGAGCGGCTTGTCGCCTATCTCTCCATTATGTGCCTTAAAAACAAGGTCACAGTATTCTTCAAGGAGAGCAACCGTTTCCGTTCCCTCTCCTGCTAAATCCTCAATAAATTCACCAACTGCAATAGCTCCATCCTGGCAGTCGGCAAAAAGGCTCTCGGCTTGTGCACTTTCTATAGTTTTAAGTAATTCAAGAATCTGTCTCTGCTGGTGTTTTCTCATCTTAACACTCTCCGCTCACAGCGGCTCCGTCCGCTGTTTTCTTGTGATAAATTATATCATAAGAAAGTGTCGGGTGTCAAATTGTGAAATTTGCATTTTCTAACATCCCGGTATGCAAGTGTCACTACTCACCCCAGCATCCAATCTCCATCTTTCTCATCCGATAACTTCCCAGTATCCGGTTTTATCTGAACCTATGCGTTTTATGCTACCATTATCTCGAAGCATCTTAATTTCACGTGCTACTGTCCGCTTTTTCAAACCCAAATTTTTTACTATGTCATCATATGTTGCATTTGGATTTTCTGACAACAACTGCAATATTTGAGCGGTGTTTACAGTGCCATTTGCTTCGTTTACAGTGCCATTTGCTTCGTTTACAGTGCCATTTGCTTCGTTTACAGTGCCATTTGCTTCGTTTACAGTGCCATTTGCTTCGTTTACAGTGCCATTTGCTTCGTTTGGTAGTTGCATTGTAAGGATTGCTCTATCAGGGTTGTACTGCACCATATATTCCGGAACTGCCGAGAACTCTTCTCTCCAACTCTCAGTTATTCGCGGAATTCCGCTCCCCGTTCGCTCTCCTATATCCAGCAGATTAAACATTTTCAAAATCACAGAATTTCGCGGTGCCGAAGTTCCGCCACTTTTGGCTTCATCAAGGCTTATGCGAAATCCTCCGGGGTTTTCAAAAACAAGTTCATCACTCTTGTTTCTGACTATAAGACCTCTTTCCCCATAATAATCGGCATTTGACAGGCAATTTACAAGTGCTTCGCGGATTGCCTTATGAATGTGCGTGTCATCGACCCTATATATTCCTTCCATTTTAAAAGGAATCTTTATTTTTGGATTTAAAATTATTTTGTTATAAGTCTTAAAGAAAAAATCGTAGACATTCCCGCTCCACTCACCGTCAGATGAGCAGAATCTGTCTGTCCATGTCTTTGTCGCATCATATGATTCTTGATAATCAAGAAAATAGTCGGGATATTCACGCATGATTTCATATTCAAAGCCAAACATCAACAAGCCTGCTGCGGTAGGATGAAGTTCATCGCTTTCCCCCCTGCCCACTGCGCCTAACTTATGTAAAAATTGAATGTCTTCCAATTCCTCCCAGACATGACCCGGTCGTGTGTGCCTCATGCGATTACGAAAGCCCTGCACACTGTCAAAGTTGAACACATTAAATGACATTTTATTCAGTGTGAGCATATCTTGTGTACTGTCACTGCCATCACGAATCATAGCTTTCACAAGTTTCTCACTACACCTAAAATCACCTTCACCATTTCTCCGATAAGTTTCTGCAAATGGTTTTTCATTTAAGAATACCGGCTTATCGCTTCTCTCTGCACGAGGTACCTCAATTACTATGATTTTCTTTCCGTTTGCCTCTGCAATTTGAACATTTCTGTCAAATAAAATGTTGACATTCACTTTATTCTTGTTGTTAATAGTGCTCCAAAAGTCCACAAGCAAGTCTTCCGGATTCTTCTTGAGCCCTGCAAAGCTAAGCGACTTATCATCATTTTCAGCAACTCCAAGCAGAATCACTCCGCCGTCGGTATTAGCAAATGCGCTGTATGTCGCCCAAATGCTATCCGGCAGACCACCGGCAGCCAGCTTTGCTTCGAGGCGATTGCCTTCTTTATACTCTTTTAGTTTTTCTATGTAAGTCATATTGTAGCCTCCATTGGCTCATCATTACTAAAAAACAAAACATCTTTGTACTTCATTCATAATGCCTCACTCTGTATGCATAACACAATGACCATCGCTAAGATTATACATGAGCGGCAGTCTTTATTCAAGAATTTTGGTTACTACTCATAATCAACAATTGCTTTTGCTTTTAAACCATTATATAAATGAAGCCCATTACAACTTCCCCTTACACACAATGCGTAAAGGGAAGCTTTTAGCTTCCCTTTACGCATTATGATTAGAGGATTAAAATGAAAAAATGAATATCGCGACCCTGCAGATATAATATAACAAAGACATATTAAGCACTCCAGTTTTATTGTTTCATACATATTAAGTTTGTTATAAGTTTTGGTTAAGTTTCAAGTTTTTTCGTAAAAATCGTGTAAAACAGCATAAAAATTTGGTGTTTTTAAAAAAATATGATATTATGCGTAAGTGAAAATTGTTCCGGGTCATAGTAGCTGCGGCTATCGGCTTGAAACTAAATTTAAAGCGGAGGTATATTGAGTATGAGTAATGAGACTCGCAATGAGGGTTTGTGGGAAACAATTGAGGCAAACCGCAATTTTATGAAATGTCCGGACTTTAGCAAATACATGCAAACGAGCGACCAGGAAAAGAAGCTTCCTCAACCCCCGCTGGGGCATCCGACTGTGGGAGCTATTATCGAACTGAAAAACGATTTCGACGATGTGCTTGTATGCAGCAATTATATGGAGCTTCTTGACCTTCGCCGCAGTGAGCGAAAATATGACGCAGATGTTCCTATGACACAGAGTCAACTTGCCTTTATGCTTTGGAGCACTCAGGGGATTGATAAAATACGAGGTAGAAATTATGCCACGTTTCGTCCTGTTCCCAGCGGCGGTGCAAGGCATCCTTTTGAGGCATATATAATAGTACAAAATGTCGAAGATTTGAGTCCCGGGGTTTATCGGTATTTGCCGCTTGAACATGTGGGTGAAAAACGTGTGTCTATAGAGTTTGTCTCCGAATTTGAAAACCATGAGCAGCACATTTCAGATATGGTTGCGGGACAGAAATGGGCTGCTACAGCTCCTATTGTAATAATTTATTCTTGTGTCGCTTATCGCGCCGAGTGGCGATATTCTGTCATGTCGCACCGTGTCGCTTTGATTGACCTCGGTCATGTCGGGCAAAATCTGATGCTCTCGGCAGCTGCTATGGGTCTCGGCAGTTGCAACATGGCGGCATATGACCAGAAACTATGCGATGAGGCACTGGGTCTGGATGGATATGAGGAATATACCGTTTACGTCAATCCTGTAGGAAAGGTTAGCGGATAATAATACTATGCAAAATATTGATAAATACATAAATCTCGCAAAATCTCACGGTGCTGTCAATGTTGTGGCTGTTACACCTGATAACATTGTGTTTGACGGCAGAACTATTTTAAAATGTATGTTTGGGTGCGGCGATTGGGGCAAAGGGTGTACCTGCCCTTCTCGTGTGGGTTTTCTCCCTCTTGAAGAATGGGAAAAATTGCTCAAAAAATATAAGACCGTATTAATTATTCATGCAAACGACAAGAAAATCACGCAAAACGCCTCTCTGGCTGTTGAAAACGAAGCATATTTAGACGGTGATGCCCTTTCTTTTTCCATGTCAGACTGTGCTTTGTGCGCCGAATGTGCCGGTAGTATCGGGCAGCCTTGCAGAAATGTGGCATCAGCACGACCTGCGTTTCACAGTGTAGGTATTGATGTGTTTAAGACGGCAAACAATCTTGGACTTCCGCTAAAGGCCTTGCGCGATAAGGACGAAGAGCAAAACTGGTACGCCGCTGTTTGGCTGGGGTAATTATTTATGATTTATATTTCTTATGGTAGCGATATTGCTAAAATTACATATGACACACTTGTTATGTCTGACATTTCCAAGTACCTTAGTGCCGACTATAACGTTGCGCTTAAGCCGAATCTGGTTGTGCCCGGTCCTGCTTCTAATGGTGCAGTTACGCATCCGGAAGTCGCCGAGGGGGTAATCCTCTATTTGCGTGAATTTGGAGTCAAAAACATAAGGATAATTGAAAGTTCCTGGGTTGGAGACAGCACAAAGAGGGCATTTAAATACTGCGGATATGAGGAGCTTTCACGCAAACATAATGTACCGCTCATCGACCTGAAATCAGACGATGTCCGCAAGCTGAGTCACAGCGGATACGAAATAGCTGTGTGCAAGCAGTCGCTTGACACCGATTTTCTGATAAACCTGCCTGTGCTGAAAGCGCATTGTCAGACGCGACTCACATGCTGTTTGAAAAACCTCAAAGGTTGTATACCCGATAGCGAAAAAAGACGATTTCACACCCTCGGGATTCATAAACCCGTTGCAGCACTTAATATGCTCATAAAAACAGGGTACTGCGTTGTTGACGGTATATGCGGAGATTTGACCTTTGAAGAGGGTGGAAATCCCGTAACAGCAAACAGAATCATAGCAGGTCGCGACCCACTCATGATAGATTCTTATTGTGCCGAGCTAATAGGTTATATGCCGCATGATGTTCAGTATCTGAGTTTTGGCGAAAAAATCGGTGTCGGCAAGCTGTACACGCCTGATGTAGAGGTTATAGAGCAAGGCACAGAGAATAAACCGAAAATAAATGTTTCCGCAATGCCCGCAGCAAACAGGTATCGTAATTTTATAGACGAAGACTCTGCTTGCAGTGCGTGCTACAGCACACTAATCCACGCAATTCACCGACTTCACGGCAGAGTGAAAACAGACGGAAAAATACACATCGGTCAAGGGTTTGTAGGTAAGTCCGGAAATGGTGTCGGTGTTGGTGTATGCGCAAAAGGTTTTTCAAAAAATGTACCCGGCTGCCCACCAAAAGCAACAGATATAATTGAGATGTTGCGCTAATAATCACAACTTAGGAAAAAGACAATAAATGCAGCAGATGTGCAGTTTGCGTAGTCTTTTTTACGAGAACAGTGATGACGATATCGCTGGCTCGTAAAAAAGCGGAGCAAATTGCATATCTGCTGCGGGGGCAGGGCTGCGGGTTTAAAGTGACATGCACCTTATCTTCAGCTTTGCTCAGAAAGATATATTTGTACCCGACTTTGCATAATCCGTGCAGTATCGTGTGCTGTACTGTTACCTGAAAAAAATGCAGAGAGATCTGCTGACATATGATTCCACAAAGAACTACCAACCCATTGTCCGATTGGTGCAGCGCTTTCGACGATAAAGCGTAAATCGTCTGCGTCTGATTGTTCCATAGCATATAATAGAATTTTGAAACCTTGCATTTCTAGCTGTTGGCGAGGAACTTCGATACCTTCCTCCATTATCGGCATCATAGCTTCTGCGATTGAAGTATTATATAAGTCAATGCGTATGGGAAACCCACTTTCCACTTCATTTGCAGGCAAAAGAAACCTGCGAAGAAATGTCCATGCTTCTTCGGCATAATCGGAAGCTGCACTTATGCCCAAGTGTGCATCAGTTGTGGGCTGTAGGATATGTACGCCACCTTCTGCCGTTGGGATGCCCAGTGCTCGAATTTCACCTAATCCGACCACAAAGCGTTGATAGTCAGAAGGATTCCAGAGAAGCGCAAGTGATAAAAGTTGCTGATTAGTGTGCATCAGTTCAAATTCGCTTGCATTTGAGCTGTAATAAAGAATATCCTCAAAATCCGGTAAGTTATAAGCTATCTCCAAAAGGCTGATAAACTCCTCTGTGTTTAAGTGAGCTTCATGGGAACTCCAATCTATAAAGTCATCACCTGAAAATTGAATCATTGTTCTTATAAAATTTTCTCTGTCCATCCAAAATCCCAGAGGAATGTTCATTTGTGAAGTGTCTGCTATCAATGAGAGCAAATCTTGCGGAGTCCAAGAATTTATGTGTCCTACGGTATCTGTTTTGCCAATCATGGTCATAATGGCAAAACCATCCGAAATTGTAGTTAATGAACCATCACTTGCTTTTAATGCATGTAATGCGTTTGGGAAAAAGTCAGTCCTGTAAATTTCCCTGTCAGAATCTATAAAAGGAAATAGGTCAACCAAAAAGCCGCCATCGGAAAGCGCTCTATCAGGCGCATACATGATGTCAGGCCCACGCCCGGCTATTATTTCTGTTCTCATACGCAAATTTGCCGCGTCCCAATCATCACCTGAATCGCTTAAATAGTCAATTATTTGAATTTGGAGCAGACTGTTCTCTCTATTGAAAGTTACTGCCGCTCGTCTGATTCTATCAGAAATGTATATTCCGCCCAAAGTAATGGTGATTACTTCAGGTGAGTCGGCACGAGGTTTGGGGATTAGAACATAAAGAGTATTGTTTAAAGCTCCATCAATATAGTCCTCAACAAGTACACAAATTCGACCACTATCAAAAATGCCAATTTGAGTATCAAAAATATTAGAAAATCCGGTCTCAATCCAACTCAATAAAGTCGTGCGCTCTCCGGTCTCCAAGTTGTATCCAAACAGGTACATGTCGTCAAAGAGGAGCAAATCAAATGCTGAATTAAACTCTGCCGGAAGCATCCCGATTACAAAGGAAACTGCACTGTTATAGGTATTTTCCAATTCACCGCTCGAAGTGTTTATCTCACGGAAAACAATCCCGTTTTGAGAAATAAATCCGGCTACTATACACTCATCAGACAGATTTTCAATTCCTATTAGTTCATCAAAAAACTGCATTTCATAACTTTCACCGCTCACAACATCAAGGATGTATAGAGATACATTATGGAAATTATTAACAGTTAAGATAATTCTACCGCAGTCTGAAAAATGTGCGTTTTTATTTTGCCCTGAAACTACACCACCTAAATTGACAGCATAAAAAATCTGCGCAAACTGCTCAGTCCCGTTTAGGCAATACTTGGTGTAGTGTATATTGTCCGATACAACGGAAAGGACTCCGATATGGTCTTCATCAGCAGCGTGGACACCAACTATTTCACCGCTTGCAATAACAGGTATTTCGGTGGATTGCCTATCAGCCCCGTCATCAAGAATAGATTTCACTATAAGCCGTTGATTATTTGAAGCCCCGGATGTAATATGATAGTAGAAAATACGCTCACCATCAACCCATAACCCTTGTATTCTTTCAGTTTCTTGAAGCGGGACACTCTTTGCGCAATAGACAACAGTTCCAATATAATCCGCTTGCGCAGATTGTGTTTCTTCACCCTGCATTTCGGTGTCGCACGACACTAAGAAAATAAGTGTAAAAACCAGCACGCATAAAATAAATAGCTTTTTCATTGCAATATTTCCTTAATTTCCAGATTTTATAACAAAGTTTATCAGTTAAACCGCAGTTTGCGGAAGCTTACGATAGTTTATGGCTTGTAACAACCGGCAATCTCGGAGAGTGCGTTGGCAAGGCGGGTGAATCCTTCCGGGCGGTCACAAATACCGGTCATGGCTATGGCGTATTCCTGTGTGGCCTTTTCAAGTTCGATACGATATCTCTCTCTAAGAACGCTCATCAGCTCTGCGCCGCTAATATCGGCGCCTTTTGTTATGATGACAATTTTCCCTAAATCTAAGTCAAAAAAGTCGGGATTGCCTTTGCGCAAAACTGTTAGTTTTTTTAAGTCGCTCACACTCTCATAAAAAGCGGAAAGATTTCTCTCATATTCAGAGAAAAGCCTCTTGCTGTCTGATCGTAAAAGGCGCATACAATAGTCAATAGATGCCATCAAAATATATGACGGACTGCTGGTTTGCAGGATATAGAGCATTTTTTTCGTCTGCTCTATATCTGCTCGGTCACTGCAAATATGCAGTAGTGAACACTGCGTTAAAGCGGGCAATGTCTTATGGAGACTCATCACTGCAACATCAGCCCCAAGCGTCACGGGATTTTTTGGAAACTTTTCAGAAAACCCAAGGTGCGCCCCGTGTGCCGCGTCAACGAGCAGCAGTGCGCCTTGCTTGTGAGTTACATCGGCTATCGTCTCAACATCACTGACGACACCCTCATAGCTCGGCGAAGTGATTACCACAAGCTTGATATTACGGTTTTCTTCAAAAGCTTGCTCTATCATTTGAGGACATACACTGCATGGCACTCCCGTCTCGGGATCTGTTTTCGGTGTGACGTAGGTTATATACAGCCCGAACAGTTCTGCGGCATTTGAAATTGACCAGTGGCAGCCTGCCGTTGCCAGTATAGTGTCACCACGTTTTGTGTGCGCGCCTATGCTTGCCAGTATGCCGACTGTTGAACCGTTTACGAGCAAAAAGGAATGTTTGCTGCGGTAGATTTCGGCAGCGAGCTTCGCAGTTTCAAGCAAATCGCCTTGCGGGTCTTTAAGGTCATCGAAATCGTAAATCTCTGTAATATCAATGTCAACCGGAAAGCCATCGGGTAATAGCTTCGCATTTCGCTTATGTCCCGGCATATGCATAGGGTAAACATCGCTTTTTGCATATTCTTTCAGCTTATCGTATAACATGAACATTACTCCTCATCCCACATAATGTTGCGCCTGTGCGTCCCAGAGTTTGCGGTATAGTCCGTCAGGCTCGGAGAGCAGCTTATCATGCTCGCCGCGCTGTACAAGCTTGCCATGTTCGAAAACAGCAATATCGTGGCAAAACCTGCATGATGAGAGGCGATGGGAGATGAAAACCGCAGTTTTATCGCCGATGGTTTCATCAAATGTGGTATAGACATCGTATTCGGCAATAGGATCAAGTGCCGCTGTCGGCTCGTCGAGAATTACAAACGGAGCATTGCGGTAGAGAGCCCTTGCGAGGGCTACTTTTTGTGCCTCACCGCCCGAAATCTGCGTCCCGTCCTCATCATATTTTTTGTAAAGAATAGTGTCAAGACCATCCGGCATAGATTTAAGCCGCTCAGAGAACCCTGCCCCGTCAAGGCAATTCTCGACTTGTCCGGCATCATAGTCTGCACTCACCGCAACATTTGTACCCAGCTCGAAAGGAAACAGGAAAAAGTCCTGAAAAACAACTGAGAACAACGCCGTATACTCTACATAGTCATATTCCTTTATGTTGACACCATCGAGCAATATCTCACCCTCAGTCGGGTCATATAAACGGCAGAGCAACTTTATCATTGTCGTCTTGCCGCTGCCGTTTTGCCCCACAACAGCAAGACGCCTGCCCGCATTAAAAACGAGATTTAGGTCACGCAGTGCATATTCCTCTGTGCCGGGGTAGCGAAAAGAAACGCCGCGAAATTCAAAGTTGTAACAATGCTTCTGAGGTGGCGGAACAGGCTTATTACCTTTTACCAGCAAATCAGGCAGCGAAAGAAACTCACGCATGGGTTTGAGAAATGCAGCATTGTTAAAAAGTTGTCCGAGCATCATTATCAATCCGCCTAAAGCGGTGGCAAATATTGTTACCGCCCCAACGCTCTGTACAATTGCACCGAGTGTAGCGGTGCCGCTCAGTGCGCTGTATCCGGCTATCAGATAATAACCGCCGCTTAAAACAGCGAGCAGTCCGAGCATTATTCCATTCATGCGCCCCTGGAAAAAGAAGAATGGAATCCACTGGTTCAAATCAAAGCTGCTTTTGAAAATTGCTGTTAAAGATTCGCTTTGGTTATAGAGCCTTATATCCTTTGCGGCTGCGTCCGCACGAACATATTCGTTATAGAAACTTGCGGCTGTATTAGCTTTTGCATTTTCCTTGTAAATTTTGCTGAGCTTAAGTTGAGCACGAACTTGTAAATGAAGTAAAACCACAACGCCGAGTGCAAAAAAACCAAACAGCGCATAAACAGGCCAGCGAACCTCACCATGAACAGGCATAGCAAGCGGACCACTGAGCATCAGCCACGCAAATATCAACGAGAAAAGACTTTGCGCAATTTGCGGCGACATATTGTAAAAGTTTAGCAGACCAAGCCCATTGCCCCGTGCCTGTGTATCCATACGCGCAAGAATTTCGCTTATATTGCTGTCCTCGGCGTGGGCGAAGTCCATTTTCGCAAAACGCTCACCCTTTATTTTCCGCAGCAACTGATACATAAACTCCCAGCGAGCCGTCGTTTCAAGCTCACGATGCAAAAAAGCTCTGATTACGGAAAGCAAAAATGTAACGCCCACAGTTATAGTCACATATAATATAATTGCCTCCACGTTACGCCCACCACTCAGCTCATCAAGTATACGCGCTGAGTAAAAGAGCACAACGAGTGGTTGCGCAGCTATAAGCACGGCACGCAAAATCATCAGCGGAAGATAGGCGGGTGTAAATTTCGCACATAGCTTGTATCCATACCCAAACAGTCCAAGTTTTTCACTAAATGGGATTTTTTCATTACTATCAGTCATTTTATATCTCCTCTTTGCCGATATTCCCGCAGATGATATACAGTTTGCGGAGTCTTATTTGCAGGGTTGGAGCGGCAAGGTGTGTGAAATATTTTTTTCGGCGGAACAATGGCGACGAGACCGCCTCGCATCGAAAAAATATATTTTACATGCCTTGACGCTATGGTAAGCTCACAAAAAATCGGAGCAAATTGTATATTATCTGCCATCTTCTTGGTAGTAGCTGGCTTGTACTTCAAACATATTTGCATATGTTCCGCCAAGCGCCATCAGCTCATCATGCGAACCTTGCTCGGATATAACATTTCCGTCAATGAGGAGTATCCGGTCGCAAAATCGTGTGCTTGCAAGGCGGTGCGATATGTATATAGACGTTTTGTCCTCGGTCAGCTCGGCATATTTTTGGTAAATTTCATTCTCTGCAATCGGGTCAAGTGCGGCAGTAGGCTCATCGAGCACAATCACGGGTGCATCCTTATATAGTGCACGCGCCATTGCGAGCTTTTGCTTTTCGCCCCCCGACAGCTCCGTTGCTTCGGGCTCTACTTCACGCACCAGCAGCGTATTTTCTTTATCAGGCAGTGTATCGACCTTTTCGTAAAGACCTGTGAGCTTAAGACAGTTGAGCACAGCTTCTCTATCTGTCTCTTCCGGTGTCTCTTGTGAAACGTTTCCGGCTATGGTGGTGGAAAGCATGTGAATATCTTGAAAAACGGCGGAAAACAGCGTGTAGTATTCATCTCTGTTGTACTCGGCTACTGCCTTTTCGTTTAGCGACACAGTTCCCTCCGTTGGTGTATATAGTCCGCAAATCAGCTTGACCAAGGTTGTTTTACCCGCACCGTTAGCACCAACTATGGCGATTCGCTCACCAGCTCGAATTTTTAGATTGATGCCCGTCAGAGTCGGTTTTTCGGCTTTAGGATATGTATACCCGACATCACTCAACTCAATAGACGGCGGGAGGGCTTTACCCTCGGGCAGCGGTATTCCCTTGCCCGTATTCATGCGGTCAGGATAATTATGCATTTCGTCAATATCGTTTATTTCAATGCAAGCCCGGCTCAAATCGACTGAAGCGGTCAAAATGCCCGACACCCATGTTGCAAGCCCACCGATGGCAGCAAAAACAAGCACAAAATCACCCAGAGTCATGTTGTCGCTTAGTACGAGCCAGATAAGAAACGCATAAGCCGCCCCGTCACGCAGGAGTATCATAAGTGCATCGGTTAGTTGAGAGTGCATATCACGACTGATAAGCTTGCGCTCGGATTTCTTAGCTGCTCGAAATTGTTTATCGTAAAACGTGCAAAGCCAATCAAGAGCACCATAAAGCCGTATATCCTTTGCCGCTTCAGGGTCACGCATGGTATCGCCAAGCGCATCAAGCTTCTTGTAAAGTTTACTTCGCTCATCACGAGTATCCCTGAGATAATTTCTTGCTCGCCTGAGCATCAACCAGTTGATTGCGGCAGTGACGATTAAAACGACTAAGATGAGCGGGTGGACAAGTACGATAACACTTGCGTAAAGCAAAAAGCCAAAAACGTTAGAAAGCAGCTCCACGAGTGTGCGGGGAATGTTCATTGCAGGTGCGTGGTTGCCGTATGACGCCTTACGCGCTTTGTCCTCAACTTCTTTATAGCCGGGGTCTTCCATCAGTTCAAAATCCATCTTCAGCCATTTGTTCATCTGTTTAAAAATGAATAGCCCAATCCCGACAGTGCCTACCGCACTATCCGCTATGGCATCGGTAAATGACTTAACATAGTTGACTATAACGAGAAGAAGTGCCATGCCTCCCACCGTGATGAAAAACGTCATAGGGTCAACCTGCGCCGTTATTTGGTCAATGACAAGCTTAGGCATAAATATACCGAGGTACGGCAACGCCACGCGCATGACCACAGCCAGACCGCAGACTATGAGTATGATTTTACGCTCGCTCCAATAAGCAGAAAGCGACTGGCGGATGCCTGACATGATGTGTCCGCGCCTAGGCGAATCTTTTACTTGCTCCACTTCCTTGACCTCCCGAATTAAACAATTGCACGTATATTATACCAGTACATGGAGCTTGTCTATCATTTTTTAGTATAAGGAACGATATTTACGGTAAGCGGTATGTTTTTTGCAGCTAAGTGGTTACTTCGGTGACAAATAAAATATGGGGTCTCAAAGGGAAAATCATTATTGTGTTTGCTTTTGTTTTGAAGTATACTTGCTTCATGCAACAAAGGAGAACTGCACATGATTAACTACATCGACATATTACCTGAAATTAAAGCAGCCCTTGACAAAAATAAGGCTGTGGTTGCTCTTGAATCTACTATTATATCGCACGGTATGCCTTATCCTGAGAACCTGACTTGTGCGAAAAACTGCGAGGCGGCTATACGTGAAAAAGGTGCAGTTCCTGCAACTATTGCCATACTTGACGGGCGCATAAAAATTGGGCTGACTGATGATGAACTTCAGCGGCTCGCCACTGCAAATGACGTAATTAAATGCTCTCGCCGTGACGTGCCATATGCCATTTCAGCGGGGAAAAACGGAGCGGCAACAGTGTCTGCGACTATGATAATGTCGTCGCTTGCAGGCATTAGATTCTTTGCTACAGGTGGCGTTGGAGGAGTACACAGAGGTGCTGAAGATTCGATGGATATTTCAGCAGACTTGACGGAACTTTACACCACCGATGTATGTGTTGTATCTGCGGGTGTAAAAAGTATTCTTGACATAGAGCGCACGCTGGAGTTTTTGGAAACTCAGGGTGTTCCCGTTGTAGCATACGGGCAAGACGAATTTCCCGCTTTTTACACGAGAAACAGCGGATTCAAAGCTCCTCTCAGACTTGACACACCCGGAGAGGTTGCGAAAATGATGAAAGCGAAGTGGGAACTTTCGCTCAAAGGCGGCGCAATAATCGGAAATCCGATTCCCGAAGAATTTTCTATGCCAAAAGAAGAAATAGACAACGCAATAGACTCAGCACTGCAAAAAGCGACTGCAAATGGGATAACGGGCAAGGAAATAACCCCGTTTCTGCTCAGTGAAATCAAAGCAATAACAAAAGGACGCAGTCTTGATGCAAATATGCAACTGGTCTACGCCAACGCCCGCCTGGCCGCAGAAATAGCCGTGGAGTATCACTCTTAGGAAAATGTCCGCTTTGGCGCAGTATTTACTATAACTATGTCCATTACGAGCCGGCGTATTTGTCTACGTCGGCTCGCAATAAAGTGGAGAAAATTGCATTTTATTATATGCCGTAACGCCTTATTCGGGGCTTGAAGTTGGTGGTGGAGGCGGTGGGGTGTAAGTTACTGCTGCTTGCATCCTTTTGTTCTTGTTTGCGCGGATTTTCCGTCTGACAATTATCAAAATTGCAACTACAATTGCTGCGATAATCAACAAAACAGGAGCTGATATAATTATCCACATGAAGAAACTCATGAAGAAATTTCCAATGCCGCGAAGCGTTGCCATGAAACCATCGCCTATACGCTCCCAATATGTGCGATGAATCAGCGGCTGCTCAGTAAATATCTCAACTTCATTAATACTGAGATGAAGCGTACTGAAATTTATCTGGCTCTGCCAGTTATTTATAGTAGTTGTGAGCGACTCTATTTGATGACGAACATCGCCCAGCCGTTCTTCAATAGCAATCAGGTCAGGTACATCTTCAGCCACCCTGAGCATGTCGAGCAAGCGCTCCTCTTGAATGGAAAGCGAGTTTAAACGCGACTGAGTATCAATAAACTGCGACGTAATGTTCATAGCATGATTACCCAAGTGAGTGACATTGCCAATTAGCTCTAAATCCGACGACATAGCATTAAGATTACCAACGGGAACACGAATAGTGAACCAAGCGTTGCGGAAAGTCTGCCAGCCGTGAAACTGCGCCGCATGATTAACCCCGCTGACACTGGAGCTCTCTACAAACGCATCGTAACGCCGCATGAGCGTATTTACCATAGCTATGCTCTCTTCAAAGTTTAAAGTCTCGATGTCTGCGTTAACTGTGTAAATAATATGCTCTGCCATACTGGTTGCAACCGGAGCAGCTACAGGTAAAATACCCGAGGTGCCGCCACTAGTCGCCACACCATCAACCATTACCGCCATATCTACCGCCATATCATCTGAAACCCACATTTCTTCCTCAGGCATCGCGAGAGCAGGCACAGGCGTAGACGCCGGAGCCGTTTGCGCGGTTGCTCCGTAAGTAGCCCGACCAAACCATGCATCAGCTGTTGCGTCATTATCTGCAGCGGCACATCCCGTAAGAACCATCGCAAAAACCACTACACTAATTACAACAAATATAAGCTTTTTCATTTCAATCATTACCTCCAATTTAATCATGCGCTGCGCAGCTAATAATATGACGGAGTTTTATAAAAAAAGTTCCATGAGTCAGCACAAGGCAGCTGCTAATGTGCCCGTCATCCGGCTACTCTCCGAAATAAAGAAAGCCTCCGTTTGGAAGCTTTCTTTTAATGATTTAGTGTTTAATACTTTCCAAAATCGCCTAAGTCTGAAGACATATCAGCAGCCGGAGGGAGATTTGCTTGCGGTGCGGCTTCCGGAATCGGAGCAGCGGCGGCAGGCAGACTTTGATAACCACTGCCTGAGTCTCTGAGCTTAAAGCGAGAAATGAGTTCTTCGAGCATGATGCTTTGTCCGCTCATTTCCTCGGAAGCGGCAGCAGATTCTTCTGCAGTCGCGCTGTTTTGTTGAACAACTTGTGCAACTTGGTCAACACCCTTGTTGATTTGGTCG
>Ga0209755_10003680_pt1 | contig 18926 bp, 17 predicted proteins | sample TergutCo191P1_FD_187301 | JGI IMG/M metagenome (GOLD analysis project Ga0209755, IMG submission 187301) | Cornitermes sp. P1 segment gut microbial communities from Petit-Saut dam, French Guiana - Co191P1 (SPAdes) (version 2) | ecosystem: Host-associated > Arthropoda: Insects > Digestive system...
CTTCCTTACTGGCCGTTTCGCAAAGCCAGTAAGCTTTCCGCATTATATGCGCCGCCTGTTCCACGAATTCTTTCCGTTCCATCGCAAACCTCCATTTGCAGTTTTTCACATTCTCCCCGAGAAGGAATAAAGTATTTCAAGAGTCAAACGCAAAACCCTATCCTTGTAGCCACGGAATCGTCCCGCGCTTCCTCCGCGCAGTATTCGACCAGCTTTTCCAAAGAAGGAGGGGCACCGTAAACGACCTCCGCAACCGTTCTCCTTCTGGCGATGTTTTCAATCTGCCCGCCCGAAAAATCAAACCTTCCGGCCAGGGCTTCGAGCTCCGTGTGGGAAAGCCCGGGAATCAGGGTCTGCCAAATGGAGCTGCGGGCTTCCCGGCTTGGGGCTTCGAATTCGATTTTGTACAGGAAGCGGCGCTCAAAAGCTTTGTCCATGTTTCTTGCAAGATTGGTGGTGGCTATCAGGATGCCGTCGAGGTTTTCTATTTCCTGCAAAATGATGTTTTGAATCGTGTTTTCGGTCTGCCCCGGGCCGTCGCGATCCTCGCCGATGTTTTGCCGTTTGCCGATAACCGCGTCGGCTTCGTTGAAGAGCAGTATCGGCGTAATTTCCGAGTGCTTTACCGCCGAGCGGTACTGCGTAAAAAGTTTTTTGATTTTCTTTTCGCTTTCGCCAAACCATTTGCTTTTTGTTGCCGAAATGTCAACCTGCATAACGCCCCTGCCCGTAAGACGGGCAATCTGGTAGGCCGTTTCGGTTTTCCCGGTTCCGGGCCCTCCCGAAAAAAGACAGGCAAAACCCGTTCTCATGCCTTCCTTGGAAAGGCGTTTTTGTACCTGGGCGAACGCTTCCTCTTGCAGCAGGTCGGTAAGCTCTGCCACCTGCCTTGCGGTTTTTTCGGGGTAGAACATTTTTTTTGCGCCGATTGTCCGGTGCGGGGTTATTCCGTGTATGGTTTTTTTTGCAAGCAAGTCCTCCACTTCAAAGAGCAGCCCGCTTTTGGCTTTGTCGGTTAGGGAAAACGCCTCGGCGTCCTCAAAGCCGTCGGCGCATGCGCCGTCAATAAGCCCCATCTGCTGTAGTATGTGGGTTCCGGAGCGCAGTTGCTGTTTTGCCGTCCTAAAACGGGACATCCCGTCGTGGTACAGTGCTTCCAAATGGTAGAATTCCATTTCGTCTTTTCCAAGATCTACAAGGTAATGGCAAAAGCGCAGGAGTATCAGCTCGTTGTCCCCGGTCAGGTTATATGATTTAAGGGTTTTCACAAGACCAAGATGGGCGTTGTGTTTCAGCAGCTTTTTCATGTGCTCAATGGTTCTGTTATAATGCCATTTTCTTTGCACCCTGTTTTCGCAGAGCTTTGCGGTATGGGTAAGGAAGTCGTCGATGGAAAGGTCTTTGGTGTTGTTGTCCGGGAGCGAGCCGTTTTTCAGCGCCGTCAGCGTTTCCATCTCCACGGAAAATTCAAGGCCGTGTCTTCCGCTCCAATCCGGGGAGTCGATAACCTGTATAAGGTTTCTGTTTTCGATCCCCTTTAATTCGTCCATGTGCCGCATCAGCATTACGGGTTTGCAGTCGATAAATACGGCAACCTCTTTTATTGTAACGTTGCGCCCCTCATAAAGATTGACGATATCCGAAAGCAGAACCGCCTGCAGTTCGTTCAGCCGCAGCTTTTCGCACAGGGGAGTTATATGGGAATCTACGCTCTTTAGGAACTGCCCAAAACCCGCGCCGGGCAAAGCTCCGGTTTTTTCGTGGGCCTTGCCTATCTCCACGATGTGGTCGAACAGGGTCTGCTCTTTTCTTTCCGCCTGCATGTTGCCGTTATCGTCCATCGTTTGTCCCCCATTTTATTCTTTGCGTCAGAATGAAAAAGTATCCATGCTTCGGCGCCGCCGAATTGGCGGGCCGCACCGGCAGAATCGCGGCATCCGCGTCGCGCATACAAAAACGGATGTTTACGCGCTCCGTGTCTACGTGTTCGATTGTTTCCCTGAACAGCTTTACCTCAAAGGTCAGCCGTGTTTCCTCGCCGGAATAGTCGCAGGGGATTTCGGCTTTTGCCGAGTCGTCGAAATCGAAAATCCGCAAAACCATTCTTCCAGCGGAAAGCCTGATGTAAAGCATACAGGAAAACCGGGGGTCCACTATCGACGACAACATGCCAAGCGCCTCAAGCAGCGCCGGGCGATCCACGGAAAACGAGGCCGGAAAGACTTCCGAAAAATATTCAGGATAATGGCAGAACCGTACAGACTGGCAGTCTTTGGCCGGGGAAAATGCGGGCCGCTCTATCAGGATTCCCGAGGAGCCTATGTTTAGGTACACATTGCCGCCGCCCGCATCGAAAAACCGCAGCGGCTCCGTTTCCATGTTGCGCTTTTCCTTGATGAAAGCCCATTCGCTTGGCGTGGGAAAAAGTTTGAGCTTAAGCGGCTTTGCTTCTTCGGTGCGGGCAAACTCCCACAGAAACGCCGCCCTCATGTAAACCGCGATGTCGGGCCATGTTTCCCCCACGTCGAAGCTTGCGGCTCCAAGCCGATAAAAGGGAAGTATGTTCCGGCTTGCCATGACGAGCTTCCCTTGTGAGAACTCAAGGTACACGTTTTCCCTGTCGGGTGTTAATAACGTTAACCCGTCTTCGGCGCAGAAAACCACCCGGTTGATCATTTCCTTGAAATCCTTGACGGTCATCCAAAACCTCCCGGCCGCAGCGTTTTTCCGGAAAGCCCAGATTAACGCCGGCACACGGAAAGTATGGCATATCGGATTATCGCCGCACCGGGAAAAACCCTTCATCGGCAAACCAAATGGCGAATATGATATACCCCAAAAACCTTAAACGTGTACAAATTGCGGGCATATATCGGCGAATGCCACTGTTTCTGGGGTTATGTTTCATTCCGGGGTTTGCCCCTCGGTTTTTATACTTATTGGACACCCCTATAGAAAACGCTGGAACTGGTCAGTACTGCCTCATTCTTGCGAAGAGAAAAAAGCAGCCATTTCGCGGAACCGGAAGAACCGCCGCGTTTAGGTGATCGCCGGCAAAGCGAATTTCAAGGCGGTCCGCGTCGATATGCTCGGTTATTTCAGTGATGTATCTGGCATTGAAAACAGGCTCGGACTTTTCGCCAAGGTAGTCGCAGGGGATTTCGGCGTTGGCGCAATCGTCGTTATGGTCGGTCCGCAAGGCCAGCGTTCCGGAGGAGAGCGAGAGGAAAACCGGATGCCCAAGACCAAGGTCGATTACGGCGGACACCATTCGCAGCGCCTCAAGGAGCGGCAGACGATCCACGGTAAAAGACAGCGGGAATATTCTGTGGAATTCTTTTTGGTCTTTGGGAAACCGGCCGAGTCTGCCGGCAAGCGGTTTTGCCGTAATACGGGCGTAGCCGATGTCAAAACATGCTTCGTTGTTGGAAACGTAAATCGACAACGTGGAAGTATCGGCTTTGGATTTTGCTATTTTCCTTAGAACGTTTGTGGGCACCATGATCCTTTCGAAATCGGGGAAGCCGTCGCCGGCATCGAATTTCGCAAGTCCCAGACGGCGGTTGTCGGTGGCCGTCATGACAAGGGCCCCGCGGCTCTTTTCAAGAAACACTCCTTGGCACAGCTCGTTTCCGTCGGTTCCTACGCAGAAAAGCGTTTGCCGGATCATTTTCCTGAAATCGGTTAAAAGCATTCTAGGGCCATTCCCCGTTCATTCTTCCGGTTTTATCCTCAAAAGCCGTCTGTTTAGCTTTTCCATCAATGTTTTCAAATCCGTATCCGCACGTTTGCCCTCTTTGCCAAGTTCCTCAAGGTCGCGGTTTCCGTATTCGCCGTTTTCACCGTCCCAGGCATCCTGCGCCATGCGGAAATATGCCCGGAGTTTTTCGCTTTGCTTTTTGCCCTTGTCCTTGACGGCCTTTTTAGGCATAAAAACGTACCATCCGGATGCGCTTTCTATTTTTGTGCCGTCCGAAAAATAGTTTTCCGGTTTGATGTATCCCTTTTCGGAAAGCGCGTTTACCGTTGTTATGAATATTTCTTCCAGTGCCCCTTCCGGCAGCTCCTTTCTGAAATTGTTAAGCGTTCTGAAATCGGGTTTTTGCCCCCCGGCCAGCCACATGAACACAATGTTTTCCCGTACGGCTTTTGCCAACATTCGACTTGAGCATACCTTTGTAAGATAACCGTACAAAAAGAGTTTCGTCATCATTACCGGGTGGTATCGGCTTGCCCCGCCGCCTTTCGGGTATTCCTTAAGTATGTGCTCGATTCCCATGCCGTCTATCGTCTTGCTTATCACCCTTGCCAAGTGGTTGTCCGGAATAAGATCGTCCACGCATGGGGGGATCAGGAAGGGCTGGTTCTGTTCGTAGGGTTTGTATGTGATTCTGTCGCTTTTGCCTTTGCTCATGGGCGATTGCTGTCAATGGACGCAAGGGCATGTCTTAACTTGTCAAACTGTGAAATCAGCCAGTCGAAATGTCCTTGAAGCATATTTGGATTGTGGATGTCGGCATCAATGGAATGCAGGATCCGCTTGGCGGTACTGTTTCTTCGGCTTGAGTCCCAGTTTAGTTTCGAGCCGTACTTTTTTTCAATGTCCTCTTTTCTTGAAACAAGCCGTGCAAAATCCTCTTTTCGGCCCACCCAGAGACCTATACGAAGTTCTTTCTGGTGGAAAATCTGAAAAAATATCTCGCAATCGCGTCGGCCCGTCTTTACAAAATAGCTGTCGCTTTCCTGTGGCTTTCTGGAAGCTATCTCTTCCCCTCTGCCTTTTGATTGGCAGTGTTCAACGAATTTAGTCCAGAAGCTTATGCGCCTGGAGCGTCTGAGCTCGTGTAATGTTTTGGCTTGCCCATCATTGGATGGCTCAATATCCGATTCCGGAATTTCGTCTCCCCCGTCGCGAATATCTTTGGCAAAACCAATATGGAGCAGTTCCATTTTTTGTTCGTCCGTAAAAGAAATATCCCATTGTGATTCCATAAACCCAAGCAGGGAAAGTCCGCGATCCAGTATATTTTGGGCAGTCCAATCCGTTTCCTGCGCAACCTCTATCTCCGAATGTGAGCCATTGGTATAGCCCCGCCGCCTTGTTGACGGGTTCTTTTTTTCGGGAAAGCCGACGTTTTGCAGCGACGAATTTATGCTTTGGGACAACGGCAATAAATTTCCAAGAGAAGCCGACAACAGCTTTATCTCGTCCTTGTCGTACATTCTGTATGCGTTGCGCCAATACCGTTCCGTCGGCGTCTGTGGAAGAATGTGCTCTATGGAAATCTTGTCTTTTTCTTTTCGCATGAAAAGGAGATTGCGATCCGCCATTTTTTCCAGATTGTTTTTGGTCGCCTTTTCGCCCTCGTATTCATAGAAAAAATAGCGTAGGCCCCACCAATCGATAAATCCGTTGCCGGAATTAAAACGCTTGTCGGTATCGGCAATGAACCTTGCAATAGCGGAAACCGCGTCGTTGGTGGTTGTGTTGTCCAATTCTTCGGCTATTGATAAGAGTGAAGCGTTGTCCTGCGAGACGTCACGGGACTTGTTATAGTAAACGCTGCTTTGATAGGTTCCCCGAGTGCCGCCAACGCGGAACACCACGAAGATAAACCTTTCGATTGACCTGAAAAGCCCAAGGCGTTCTTCCTCGGTAGTGGTTTTTTCTTTTGCAAGTGCCGCAACAACAAGGGGGCGAAAATACCCGATACCAACACGATTGAGCTTGTCGAGCCAATTTTTTTCCTCTTTCCCGAACTCGCTGTCAAACGGGAAAAAACTGTAATACCAATATTTTGCCAAATCCTTGAGGTTGTTTACGTAGTCGCTGATTTCCTTGGGGGCAAGCTTGCCCACCGATTCCGCTTCGTCCTCGTTTTCGGCATCAATGGTCTCGTCGTCGCTGTTTTGCCCATAATCCAATAGCGCTTCATCGGATTCGGTTTCCTGTATTGTGGCATGCTTTTCGAAAATATTTTTTGCGGAAAACTTGCCCAACAGGAAACGGATGTAATCATTTCCGCCTTTTCTGGAATAACGAAAATAGGTTATCCAATGCGCGCGCAGAAATTCGTCGTCATCCAGGAGCGTTTCTTTATTGCGCCCAAGTTGGCGGTATACCTCTTTCCATGCCTCGTTGATGTTTTTTCGCAAATTCTCTTTGTCGGTTTCGTCAAATTGTCTGTCGTCAAAAAGCGTCGTCAGGTATATGAGGCGGTTTTTGAGCAGCTCAAGATATGACAGTTTTTTTCCGCGGTTGTTCATAGTCTCAAACGCAACAAACACGTCGTAGTCGTCTTCGATTACGTGAAGATTAAACATGAGCCGCAGCGTCAGCTTATGATACAGCCGCTCTATGCCTTGGATCCCTTCGTTGCCGAAAACAAAGCGAAGGTTTTCCACAAAAAAGGATTTGGCATATTTGAGATTTTTTGTGTAGTAAGTCTCGTCCGCTTCCCCGCCGGAAGGTTCGTCGAAAATTTCGTGCTTCAAATACTTGTTGCTCGGATTGTCGATTTCATATCCGAAAATAAATGTTGTTGTCAGATTTTGGGGCGGATGCCTCTTGACTATGTAGCTTGCCTCTATCTCCTTCAAAGACACGGAACCCAAAAGAATATCCATGTCTGGCTTGCCTTGGTTTTCAGGCAGTCCGCGCACAAAAGAGACGATTACATACATGAGAATAGAAAAGGTGGTTAAACGTTGCTGTCCGTCAACCACGTGAAACGGCTTGTATCCCGTGTCCAGCAGCCATTCGTCGCCTTGCCATGTTTTGGTGCTCTTGCGATCAACCGGTTTCAGGGAAAGCAGGCCGGTATAATGATGTTTGCCTTCATGCAGGTTCGATAAATCATCCCAGAAATTGACAAGCTGCTCGTGCTTCCATGCGTATCCGCGCTGATAGTCAGGTATTCGAAACAATTTTTTGTGAAACAGTTCCGAAAGCGAGTACAGTTCGTTTGCCACTCATTTCCCCCGGGTTTTCGTTGGGCATCGGGCACAAACCCTGCCGGGCCCCTAATGTTTCCCATGGTATATTAAGATACTGCCGCCGGTCAAGAATAATTCGCATTGAAAGCGGCCTTGCCATGCGCCGTATCAAAATACAATATTTCATAAAAACATCACTTTCGCTCCCGCGGCCCTCCGGCGCGGTTTTGCAAAGTCTCGCGCGGGGTACTTGAAACGCTCCGCGAAAATCCTTAGAATAGGAGGCTATGGTTATGGTAGGGAAAGATTCCGTTACGCCCCTTCGCGACGTAATCGAAACCAAAGGGTATATCGACCTTTGCCTCAAGGAGCAAGTCTCGATCATCTGCGTCAACAGAAGCACAAAGCAGGATCGAATCATGCCCTTCAGCGCCATGTACGGCAACAGCAAGCAGTTTTGGCTCCAACACTCCGGCTGGGACTATTTTCTCGCCAACGAGGACCTCCAAAAAATAAAGGACAAGCTTTCGAAGCAGGTCTTCCAGGGCGAGCTCAAAACCAGGGAGCTCGGCGCGCTGCTCCCGTTGGACGACGAGAGCAGGCTTGAGCAAGGCTACGGAAGGGAGTACGAGAGCATCGCCGCCATGGAAGAGGTTGAGCGGGTAAGGCACCTGAAAAAGGACAAGGAACGGCTGGAAAACCTGATGTCCATGAAGCCCAGGCAGGAAAACCTTGTCACCGAGGCCCTTGTGGAAACCGCGCGCGACGCGATTCTGCACAACCACGCGTCGCTGATGAACGCAATCAGCCTTGTGGACGGCGACGCCAAGGCACAGACGCAAAGCCTTGTGGATTCAACCCGCGATCTCGTAAAAGCCTCCATCCGGCTTATATCGACCAACATCTTTAACAACGAGCTTATGAACGACCTGGTGCAGAAGTCCAACGGCACCATAATACAGCACATGACCCGCGTGTACCTGAACGGGCTGGCGTTCCTTTCCTACTACAACAAGCAGGTTTCGAGCACCAGCGTGATCAACAAAATACGGGTAACCTTCGAGGACAAGTACCGAAGCTTCTACCAGGCCCTGCTTCCGCAGATACACAAGGACCACTTTACCCTGGAAAGGATTTTCCTTGGCGGAATGCGCGCAATCGACGAAACCGATTTCTACAACTGGGCCACCGGCTTTCTTATCCACGACATCGGGAAGGCCGCCGCGGTCGAATACCACGAGGGCGAGGCCGCGTACAACCGTGAGGTTGTCATGGAGCACGTGAAAATCGGGTTTGCAAACGTAGTGGGCAAGACCAACTACCCGCAGGAGGCGGCGCTCATAACCGGGTACCACCACGAGTACTACGGGGACGCGGGCGGCTACGGCGTTTTCAGGGCCTACTTCGACCAGTACAGGCAGGTGAACCCCGTGGTGAAACAAAGCTACTGCATTTCCTACGACCTCCCCTCCGTGCTGGACCACAAGGTTTTGGCCTACTTCCCCGCCAAGGTTCTGGAAATAATAGACGTGTTCGACAGCGTTACCGATCCCAACCGCAAATACCGGAAGGCGATGAGCACCAAGGATGCCCTTGCCATGATGCGCGAGGAGTTCATCGACAAGCATCCGAAGCTTGACATCATCCTTTTCGACATGTTTTCAAACTTCGCGATGGAAACGCCTACGGTCTGGCAGCCCGGCAGCACGTCGAGCATAATCCAGGAGTCCTACATGGAGGCCGGCCTTTTGCAGGGACAGCAGGGCGACTGCGCGCACAGGCGGACTCCGGCTTGACCAAAGCTTTCGGCAAGGGGCTTTTTTTTGCCTGCCTTGCCTTTGTTTTGTGGGGCACGTTTCCGCTGTATTGGCGGCTGCTGATTGCCGTACAGCCCCTGCACATTCTGGCTTTAAGGATACTGCTTTCGCTTGGCCTTGTGGCCACCGTGCTTCTTTCGCGGAAAAACTTCACGTGGCTTGCGGTTTTCAAAAACCCGAAAAAGGCGTTCTTCCTGGTTCTTGCCGCCCTGCTTCTGTGCCTTAACTGGGGCCTTTACATCTGGGCCGTAAACCAGGAGCGCACGCTGGAGGCGTCGCTTGGCTACTACATAAGCCCGCTGCTTTCGGTCTTGATGGGGCTGGTGTTTTTTAGGGAACGCCTGCGCCCGCTGCAGTGGGCCGCCGTGGCGGTGGCGGTTTGCGGGGTGCTGCTTTTGACGGTCATGGCCGGCGTGCTTCCGTGGGTCTCGCTTGTCCTTGCCGTCACCTGGAGCTTTTACAGCCTGCTGAAAAAAAAGTTCACGCTTTCCTCGCTCGAGTCTTTGGGCACCGAAACCCTGGCAAGCGCGCCGGTGGGCCTGCTGCTTCTATTTGTCGCCTTCCCGCAGGAGGGCGGTTTCTTTGCCCCGGTTTTTGCCGGCCCGCAGGGGCTTGCGTATCTGGCGTGGCTTCCGGCGCACACGCTCGTGCTGCTTGCCCTGTGCGGCCTCGCCACGATGCTTCCGCTGTACTTCTTTGGGAAGTGCACGAAGCTGCTTCCGCTTTCCACGATCGGCTTTACCCAGTTCATCGGGCCCACGCTCCAGTTTTTGATAGGGCTGTTCATATTCGGCGAGGCCTTCCCGGTATACTACTTCGCGGCCTTCGTGCTCATCTGGATATCCGTGCTTTTGTACGTGGTTTCGCTAAAAACAAAAGTCAGGCCGACGGCGGCAGGCTGAAAAGGCGGGCGGCGTTGGCGCTTGTTTCAGCCGCCAGCCGTTCGACGCTTTTTCCAAGAATCCCCGCGACAAAAGCCGCCACGTGGACAAGGAACGAAGGCTCGTTGCGTCCGCTTTTTGTCCGCAGGGCCTTGGGCATGTTTCGGGGAATCAGGTATGGCGCGTCCGTTTCAAGAAGCAGCCTGTCCGCGGGGATTCGCCCTGCAAGCGGGATCAGGTGCGCGCCCCGCCTTTCGTCGCAGATCCATCCGGTTATCCCTATGTGGCAGTCCAGCTCGAGGTAGGCTTCAAGCTCCCTTTCCCCGCCGGTAAAACAGTGGACCACCGCCCCCGGAAGCTCCGGCCTGTGTTTTTTGAGTACGGAATGAAAGTCGCCGAAGGCGTCCCGCTCGTGAAGGAACGCCGGAAGCCCAAGCTTGGCGGCGAGCTTAAGCTGGGCCTCGAAACACCCAAGCTGCGCCCCGCGCGGGGAAAAATTGCGGTTGTAGTCCAGCCCGCACTCGCCTATGGCGACCGCCTTTCCGGAGTCGGAGCCCGAGGCCAGGGCGCAAAGAAGCCCGGCCGAAGCTTCGCCGTCCCAGTCCTTCGCGTTGTGGGGGTGGACTCCGGCGGTGGCCGCGCATCCTGCGTATTCCCCGGCAAGGGCGAGGGCCTTTGCGCTGTCGGCAAGGCTGCTGCCGGTAACCACCAGCGAGGCTACGCCGGAGCTTAGCGCCCTTGCCACCACTTCCGGGCGGTCGCGGTCGAACGCGGGGCTTGTGAGGTTTACGGCTATATCGACGAAGCTCACCGCGCCGCGCTCACCGCGCCGCCTCGCCAAGAACCTGCCTTGTGAGCTCCGGCGAGGAATACCACAGCGTAACCGGATCGCCCTGCCTTGTGTTCACCCTTAGGCGCACAAGTCCGCCGGGCAGGTTCCAGGTGCTGGCGTAGGCGCGAAGCTCCCTTGTGATGGTGTCGAAAACCCGGGTGGGGCCGTAGCGGGCAAGAAGCTTCTGCTGCAGCTCCTCGTAGCAGCGGATGGTTTCCTCCATGCTGTGCGTCAGAAAATAGAAAACGCCGCCCTGCAGCCCCGACGCGGAAAAATAGGCAAGCATGAAGGTCATGTATCCGCCTACCTCCACGTTTTCCCAGACAAGCGAGACGAAGCCGTTGATTTCGTCCCTCGACATGGGCGGCCCCATTCTTCCTATCACCTCGTCCATGCTGGTTCCCCAGGAAAATCCCTGAAACGTAAGCTCCGTCCCGTAGGCCTCCCGAGTGTGCAGGGCCACAAGCAAAATCGCGAAAACAGGCAGCAGCTTTTTGATACGCAACCCCTTGGGGCCCCGGCGTGCAAGACCCCGCCTCCATTATCGGCACAAAACTGCGGAATTTTAAGGAAACCCGGCGTGTTCCACTGCGGCGCGTGCGGGCCGGTCAATTGCAATTTCCCCCGAATTTTGTTATGTTTCAAGACAGTGAAGGACGGAACCTGGAATGCCTGAAAACACGCCGCCGCGCGACGGCGGGCGCAGAATATATGCGGACTACAACGCCACCACGCCTTTGAGGGCCGAGGTGCGGGCGGCGGTTATTGAAGACTTGGATCTTTACGGAAACGCCTCCAGCATGCACGCCTCGGGCCGCCTTGCCCGAAAGCGGGTGGAGGAAGCCCGGGACATGGTGGAGAAGCTTATCGGCGCGGGGCCAAGAACGGTGGTTTTCACCTCCGGCGGCTCCGAATCGAACAACACGCTGCTGCGTACCATGCGCCGGCTTGCCTCCGGCCGCGACGGCCTGCCCCTGAAAGAGGGCCGCCGCGAGCTTGTGGTGAGCGAAATAGAACACCCGTGCGTGCTGAACGCGGCAAAGCACCTGCAGAGCCTGGGGTTCGAGGTAAGGTTTCTGCCCGTGGACGGCCACGGCAAGGTGAGGCTGGACGCGCTCAAGGCCGTTCTAAGCGAGAAAACCCTTTTCGTTTCGGTCATGGCGGCAAACAACGAAATCGGCACCGTTCAGGAGATAAAGGAAATCTCCGCGCTTGCGAAGGCCGCCGGGGCGTGGATGCACACCGACGCGGTGCAGACCATCGGCAAGATACCGGTAGACGTGGACGAGCTTGGGCTGGACTACCTTACCGTTTCGGCGCACAAAATCTACGGGCCAAAAGGGGTGGGCGCGCTGTACGTCCGCAAGGGCGCGCCGCTTTTCCCGCTTATCATGGGCGGGCACCAGGAGGAGGGGCTTCGCGCCGGAACCTACAACACCCACGGCATTTTCGGCCTTGGGCTTGCGGCGAAGCTTGCCCTTGCCGACGTGGAAAAATACGCCCGGGAAATGGCCCCCCTCCGCGACCGCCTGCGGGACGGCCTTTCCGCCTCGATTCCCGACATGAAGGTAAACGGCCATCCCTCGGACGTTCTTCCAAACACGCTGAACGTTTCGTTTCCAGGCGCGGAGGGCGAGGCGATACTTCTTTCCATGGACATGATGGGAATAGAGGCATCCACCGGCTCCGCCTGCGCCTCGGGGAGCCTCGAGCCTTCCCAAACGCTTGTGGCGACCGGGCTTGGGCCTGAGCTCGCCCACGGCTCCATACGCCTAAGCCTTGGCTGGGGGGTCGGCCCGGACGATATCGACTATATAGTGGAAACTCTGCCGCCCATCGTCGCCAGGCTGCGCGCGATATCATCGGTGAGCTCTACAGGGGGTAGTTATGTCTGATTGGCTGTATTCCGATATGGTAAAGGAACACTTCACGAACCCGCGAAACGTCCTTATGGAAGACGAGGCGGTTTTCGCCGCCGACGCCAGGGGGCAGACCGGCAACATAAAATGCGGGGACCAGATGCTGATGCTTCTGAAAATCGACGACGACGTTATAACCGACGTGCGCTGGAAAACCTACGGCTGCGCCAGCGCCATAGCTTCCACCAGCATGCTTTCCGAAATGGTAAAAGGCATGGGGATAGAGGCCGCCTACAAGCTGCGGCCGGAAGACCTAGTGGAAAAGCTCGGCGGCCTGCCGGAGTACAAGATCCACTGTTCGGTGCTTGGCGACAAAGCCCTGCGCGCCGCAATCGACGACCACCTGGCAAAAACCGGCAGGGCCGGAATGCTGAAGGAAGCCGTAACGGAAATCTGCCATTGCCTTGGAATCACCGACAAGGACGTGGAAAACGCCTTCCGAAACGGGGCCCGAAGCTGGGAGGCCCTGCAGCAGGCCACGAAAATGGGCACCGTGTGCGGCGAGTGCGAATCCCGGGCCATGGAGCTTCTGCACGCCCTGGAGCACATCTACGACGCATGACGGGCGGCCGCCATCCGGGCCGCGCAAGGCGGGGGATGGCGGTTGGGTTCAGTATTCAAAGGTCCAAGCTTCGGTTGCCGTGTTAAGGGTGTAGGTTCCGGCCCTTCTGCCGTTGGCGAAGTAGAACTCGGAAAAGGAAGCGTGGTGAATACCCATGGAGTTCATTTCAATCCCTACGTCACCCGGAATAGTTATCGAAGTCAGCGCATTGTCCCAAAACGCAGAATCCCTGATCGCGGAAACGCTGACGGGTATAACTATTGAGGTTAGGCGGTTTTGGGCAAACGCAGCATCCCTGATCTCGGCAATATTGGCAAGTATTTCAACCGACTCCAGCAGGTTGTTTGCAAACGCATCGTTCCCGATGTACGTCACGCTGTTTGGGATTGTCACGCTGGTAAGCTGGTTTCTGGAAAATGCCCCACGTTCGATGCGCGTCACGCTGTCCGGGATTGTCACGCTGGTAAGCTGGTTCCTCTCAAATACCCACCTCTCGATGTGGGTAACGCCTTCGGGTATGACCACCGAGGTTAGCCTTCCAAGCGCAAAAGCTGCCTCCCCAATATAGACAACGCCTTCAGGAATTTCAACACTTGTAAGCATGGTACCCGCAAATGCGTTTGCCCCTATAGAAACAACACTGCCGGGAATGTCAACCGATTGTATCGAAGCCCAATGAAACGCAGAATCCTCGATGCGGACGACTCCATGGGGTATGCCAACAAAACTCAGCCATGCTCCGAGGAATGCTTCTTGTCCAATGGCAACCACCGGGATTCCGTCAATTGTGGAAGGCAGGGTTATTCCCCATATCCATCTCTCTCTTATGTTGAAACGGGTAATGGTGCCGTCCGAAAAATCAAACACGTTAGCCCATATTGCGTGCAAAACGACGTCTTCGTTTCCAACCACAAAGTAATCCCGGTATACGGTTTCTGCCGCATCCGAAGGAATGTTCCAGCCGTAAAAGAAAATGCCAGTCGTCATCATATCGTAATACGGAAGCAGGGGCAGCGGGAGTTCTTCTCCAGCAATTCCCTGTAAAGATTCCGGAATTTTTACATCGTGTCTTTCGCTGACAAACGTTACCGTAACAAGCCGCAACCACACGGCGTAAAACACGACCGGCTCGGCCCCCATAATGAAGGTTTCCCCGGGCTGGTAAATCCGCTCGCCGCCGCCCAGCTCGCGGCTCCAGCCTCCGAACCGGTAGCCTTCCTTTTCCAGATCGCCGGGTTCCATGACGAACACGGTCGCGCCTATAACGTAGCCGCCGTCCGGGTTTGCATCAACTGGCGGGGTACCACCAGTGTGGCCGTTGCCTCGATACTCCACGCTGCCAAGCGTAAGAACTTGACCCACCACGATCCACCGCGTTCCGTCGAAAACGTAGGTTCTGCGGGTGGTGGTGTTGAAATACGACCAGTTCCTCTGCGGGTTTTCCGGGGGCGAGCTTAACGCGCCTTGCCACTGTATCGAGTCACCAGTCAATTGGGCGGAGGTAAGGCGAAAGTTTCCAAGGTCGAGCGTCGCGCCGCTTTCAACAGTCGCATCCGTCCAGATTCCAGCGAAGGCTCCCCTCGTTACCGCTATTTGGAGTGGCGCATTCGCCGGAACACTGGGTATAGTAAACCGACCGGCATGGTTTGTAATGGCTATGAACGAAGTGCCAGCGACAAAAACGGTAAAACCCAAGTTGTTGTTTTCCGAGCCGTCAAGCATGATTCTGCCTGTAATCTCGCCGGGCGGTCTTAGCACCATTTCGGGGTTTACGGTCGGGGAATCGCTCTCGACTGGAATATTTACGAGAATGGCGTTTTCGTTTCCCCAAACGGCGAAAACGGTATAAACGCCCGGCGGAACGTTCGCAAAGGAGTACGAGCCGTCCGGGCCCGCCACGGTCGATCTTGCGCCCTGGCTTACGGCCCTTACCGCGTTCGCGCTCCTGGACTGCCGGACGTTCAGGCCGTCCGTCCTTTCCAGAAACACGGTTATGGTTCCCCGCGATTCCTGACCCGAAAACCTTACCCTGCCGGACACGGAAGCGCCTCTTTCGTTCGGCTCCGTGCGGTTGTCGTCCGCCGGGTTCGTACACGCGGCCAAGGCCAGCGCAAGGCCAAGCGCCGCAAATACGGGCGCGATTTTACCCCAAGGGCGTTTTTTGTTCGGGTTCATGGAGCCTCCTGTCAACGTTGCCATTTTCCCTGCAAGATAACACAAGCGGGTTGCACCGTTCCGTTTGTTATTCGAACAATTCAGGCCTTCGCCACTGGAATTTTTCCCGAGAATTGCCGAAAATATACCAGGTGCCGCCGCCGGGCTTCAGGCTTGACGGGCGGCCGCCGAGGAAAGCCGAATGAAAAGAGAAAACGTCCGTTTGACAAACGGGCCTCAAACGCCGGGGCCGAACAGAGGGCTGAAGGCCGTGTATCGCGCGGCGGTCGCGCTTGCGCTTGCGCTGGTCGCGGTGATTGCCGTGGGAAGCCTGTACGCCATAGCCCGCCCCGCCGACTCCGCGCCGCTTTTTCGCATAGGCGGACCAAACGTCGCCGCTCCTGGCGCGGCCCACGGAAGCGGCCCTGCGGATTTCTCGGGCGGCGGCGACAACGTGTTTACCGGCATAGGCAGGCTTCGCATACCGCTTATGGGCCAGCCCCCCGCCACCGTGGTTTTGTCGCTCAGCTTTCCCTACCCGGCCGACGACCGGTTCTTTGCCGAGGAGCTCGCCACCCGCGTCGGCGAATTCCGTTCGATAGCCGTCGGGTACTTTTCGTCGCTTCGAAGGGACGAAATCGCCGGGCTGAACGAAGCCGCGGCAAAAAACGAAATCCTTGCGCGCTACAACGCCCTGCTGCACCTTGGGCGAATCGAAACGCTGTACTTCACCGACCTCATAATACTGGACTGACGGCACCCCCATGGCCCTGCGGTCAAGCCACAGGGCGACGGGCGGTTTTGGCCCTGCAACCATTAGTCGCGCGCCGTGTCTCAATCAATGGACAGGCGATGGGAAACACCTTATACTTTTAGCCTAATTCGATACCTCCAAGGAGACGTGTTATGGAACCGGTTTCATCCGCCGCGGCCCAGGTAATTATCGCGCTAATCCCAATCGTGGGAATCACGATGGGGGCGGTAGTGGTTTTTTTCTATCTGCTTTGGACGCACCGCAGGCGAACCCTTCTGATTAAGGCGGGGCATTACAGCCGCCCGCAGTTCGACCTCTTTTCGTTCAGCCTGCTTGCGGGCCTGCTTTTGATCAGCGTGGGGCTTGCGATCACGGTGTTTCTGGCGATAATGGCAGATCCCGGCTACGGCCTTCTTGGCGGCATAATCCCCCTGTCGATGGGCGCCGGGCTGTTTGCCTACCACGTCATCAAACGCATTGACAGGGCCAAATGAGCGATGGGGAGGACTACGGCGACAAGCTGATAGTTGATCAGATTTTGTCCGGGCAAAAGGATTTGTTCAGGCTTCTTGTGCGGCGTTACGAGCGGTCCGTTTACGGAATGGGCATGGGCTTTTTTCGCAACGCCGAGGACGCCCGCGATTTTGCCCAGGAAGTCTTCCTGAAGGTATACCGAAACCTTTCGAACTTCGAAGGGCGGTCGCGGTTTTCCACGTGGCTGTACAAGGTGGCCTACAACACCGCGCTGAACGGCGTGAACCGCCGCAAGGAGTACAGAAGCCTTGCCGAAGGGCAGGACGAAATCGAGGCCTCCGGCGAGGACGCGCCGGAGCGGCAGCTGTTGCGGAAGGCGGCAAAGGAGGCGGTGCTGGCCTCGCTTAGGGAGCTTCCGGAGCGTTACCGCGTCTGCATAGACATGTTTTTCTTCTATGAGCGTTCCTATCAGGAAATCGAGGCGATTACCGGAATCCCGGTGAACACGATAAAATCGCACGTGTTCAGGGCGAAGAAGCTGCTTCGGGAGAAGCTGGAGGGCCTTTCCGAAGGCGATGGAGGCTGACATGGGTTGCGAAAGGATTCTTGGCAAGGTTTACGAAGGGGAGGATTCCCTTTCGGACAGGCTGCAGGTAGGCCTGCACCTTTTTGTCTGCCCCGAATGCGCCGAAAAGGCCGTGCGCTTCGAGCTGTGCAAAAAGGTTCTTCGGGAAGACTTCCCGCCCAAGTCCATCGGCCTGGAAGACTCCGTGATGGCGGCCCTCGCCCTGGAGGAGGAAACCCTCGAGGCGCGGGAAGGCGCGCCGGCCGGCGGTTTTTCGATAAGGGGATGGGTCTTGGCCGGGCTTGTCATGCTGGTTTCGCTTACTACGGTTTTCCTCGGCATGGAGTTCAAAAACGTGGCCCTTGCCGCCGGAATGTCGTTCATGCTGCCCATAGGCATTACCGTGGGAATAGTGCTTACGGTATACGGCGCGCTTTTCATAGGCAGCCACCTGAAAAAGCTCTCCGAGCGCTTCGGCCTGGAACCCCGGTAAGCCGGCGGTTTCGCCGCAGGCCCTGCGTCCAAGCGCAGTGCGGCGGGCAGCTCGGAGCCGTCAGTCGCCGAGCTGCGCCAGGGGGATTGCCCCGGGGTTGTCGTTTTGGCCTTCCGCGCGGGCGAATTCCTCCAGGGCTTCCTTTCCCTTGCGGGATATCTTTTCCGGCACGCGCACCATGAGCTTTATGTAAAGGCTTCCCCTGCGTCCGGGGCCGGTGGGAACTCCCTCTCCGGGGATGTGCAGCAGGGTTCCGTTCTGGGTTCCGGGCCTCACCTTTACCTTTACCGTTTTGCCGTCAAGCGTGCCCACGTGTATCTCGGCCCCAAGCGCCGCCTGGCTTATCGAAATGGGAACCGCGCAGTAGAGGTCGGAATCCTGCCTTTCGAAATACTCGTGCGGCTTTACCCGGGTTACCACGTAAAGATCGCCCGGCGGGCCTCCGTTGGGGCCGGCGTTGCCCTGCCTTGGTATTACCAGGTGCTTTCCGTTTTCCGCGCCGGCAGGAATCGTTACCGCAAGCTTCTGCCGTTTTTTCTGGGTGCCGGAGCCGCCGCAGTCCGTGCAGGGCTTTTCTATGATTGAGCCCTGTCCCCGGCACGTGTGGCAGGTGGACGCAAGCGAGAAAAACCCCTGGCTGTGCCGAACCTGGCCCGTGCCGCCGCAGGTGGGGCAGGTTTTTCTGCCCATGCCGTTTGCCGCCCCGGTGCCCTTGCAGCTGGTGCAGGTTTCGTTGTGGGTAAACTGGATTTCCACCTTGGTGCCGAAAACCGCTTCCTTGAAGGGGATTTCCACGTCGTAGCGCAGGTCCGACCCCTGCCTTGACCCGTTCTGGCTGCCGCCCCCCCTGCGGAAGCTCCCGCCAAAACCGCCGCCGAAAATGCTTTCGAAAAAACTGCCAAGGTCGCCGCCGCCGAAGATGTCCTCGAACCCGCGGAAGTTGCCCCAGTCCTGCTGCCCGCCGCTCATTCCGTCCACGCCGGCGAAGCCGAACTGGTCGTATGCGGCTTTTTTCTTTTCGTCGGAAAGCACGTCGTAGGCTTCGGTGGCTTCCTTGAACCTGTCCTCCGCCTCCTTGTTGCCGGGGTTTTTGTCGGGGTGGTACTGGAGGGCCAGCTTGCGGTAAACCTTCTTTATCTCATCCTTCGAGGCGTTTTTCTGCACGCCAAGAACTTCGTAATAATCGCGTTTCGCCATTTTTTATGGGAAGCCGGGCGGGGATTCGGCCCCGGGCAGGAAACGCCGGCGGTTTTGCGCGGCGTTTCCAAATCCGGGCTGCCGATCCCGAGAGCCGGATTCCTATTCCCCCTTCTTCCCGTCGTCTACGACCTCGAAATCGGCTTCCTCGGCGCCCTTGCCGCCTGAACCCATGGAGGAGCCCTCGTGTCCGGAAGACGAGGCTCCGGCATTGGGGTCGCCGCCGGCCTGCTGTCCGGGATCCGCCTGCTGCTGCGCGGCCTGCTGTTTGTAAATCTCCTCGGCGATTTTGAAGGATATCTGCTTGAGGGCCTCGGTCTTGTCCTTGATCTCCTGTATAGA
>Ga0209755_10003681_pt1 | contig 18918 bp, 23 predicted proteins | sample TergutCo191P1_FD_187301 | JGI IMG/M metagenome (GOLD analysis project Ga0209755, IMG submission 187301) | Cornitermes sp. P1 segment gut microbial communities from Petit-Saut dam, French Guiana - Co191P1 (SPAdes) (version 2) | ecosystem: Host-associated > Arthropoda: Insects > Digestive system...
AATGGAGTTCAAAAATGGTCTACTTCGGCCCGATGGGCTGCCGCACAGGTTTTTATCTGATTCTGGAAGGTGAATATACTTCCAGAGACATCTTGCCGCTGCTTTTAGAATTACTAAATTGGGTAAACGATTTTAAAGGCGACATCCCCGGCGCAAGCGCGGAGGAATGCGGCAACTGGCGCGACCAGAATATCGAAATGGCAAAATGGGAATGTAACAGATACGCAGACATTATCAGACCGGGGAAAGAAGGAAACTTTGAGTATCCAAGCGTGATGTATTAATTTTAAAAGATTTAAAAAGGTGTCAGTCACCTACGCTATATATGGTGTATTTAGAAATTCTGACCACGCTATTAGTGGCGTACGATGCTAGGCATCGTAGGCGACTGACACCTTTTATCAAATAAATTTCTTAGATATTTCATTAAACCTGTCTTGCGTTTTTGAATATCCCTTTTCCTTTATTGGAAATTTTTTATCAAATTCTTCCATTTGGTCACTGTCTATTTCGTAAGCTTTACCTTCATCGAATACACCTTCAATTCCATTTAAGGCGCCTGGGTATAATTCTAAAACTAATAAAGCCGCCGGATATTTTTTATCTTTGTTTGTTATTTTATATTGTTTCGATTCCTTGGCCATAAAACACTATTCCACCGCTATGTCCTGTATTGACATATGATAGCATTTTTGCTATCATTATAATATGGGTAAGCATGAAAAGCTTATTAAACGAATATTTGAAGGTAAGACAGATATTACCCCTGACGAAGCCGCAAATATTCTTAAAAAGCTGGATTTCAAATCAACTGCAACCAGCGGTTCTCATCGTACTTTCAGAAAACATAACCGCCAGTCTGTAACAATCATTCTTACGCAAAACCCATTAAAACCTTACTTGGTAGAAAAATTACAGGATACATTAAAGCAGGAGGGATATTCGAATGGCTAAGAAAAATTTAAATTATTATTTAAATTTACCGTACACTTATATTATTGAGTGGTCAGAAATTGACGGCTGCTTTTTAGGGAGCATCGTTGAACTTGAACGCAATATGACCTGCGGAAAAACTCGTGAAGAAGTGTTGTCCAATCTTAAGGAAGCTCTTGCTTCTTATGTTACAACCAGCATAGAAAATAAAATGGAAATTCCTGAACCTCTAAAGATAGATGATTTTAAAGGAAACATAACTTACCGCACGAGTAAGGAACGTCATTATAGACTGGCAAAACAAGCGAAATTGTATGGCATGAGTATCAATGCAATCATCGACGAAGCAATCGGCGAAAAGTTAAAAGAAGCCGTGTTATAACAAGTTGGATGAAGGGCTTATAGCGTAGGTGACTGATACCACCAGCGTTAATAATTTACTCTGCTTGTTTTTCCATAACAAAAATATTATAATTATCGTAGAGTTTGTTATTACTATATTACCCCGAGGCTGGTACATTGTCTTATAATGTTAATGTCTTGGCTGCTGTGGAAGAATCCAGAGCTATTATAAGCAGAGATACCTGCAAAATGGTATAAATCTATAAAAAAGACAAGTGGATATTATCTTTGGTCGCCTTTTTATAGATTAACGGTTAATAATATGGCAAGTAAATTAGTTCGAATTCAAAAAAGCATTTTTACTATCCGTAATAAAAAAGTAATGCTAGACAGTGGTTTGGCAGCTCTTTATGAAGTTGAAGTTAAGAAATTAAATCAAGCTGTTAAAAGAAATGCAAAACGATTTCCTGCAGATTTTATGTTTCGATTAACAAAAAATGAATTTAGCGAGCTGGTCACAAATTGTGACCACCTTCAAAATTTAAAATTCAGATCAACTCTGCCGTATGCTTTCACAGAACAAGGTGTAGCAATGTTAGCGGCGGTATTGAACAGTCAAAAAGCTATAGATATTAATATTCAAATTATGCGGGCATTCATTCAATTACGCAATTTTATACTCTCAAAAGACATATTAAACAAGCAGATAATAGAGTTGCGGAAACTTCTCTTGCTCTACATTGATAAAAACGATAAGAAAGTCAATGAAATTATTATAGTATTAAATAATCTTATTGAAAAACCGCCGGAACCAAAACGAAGATTAGGTTTTAATCCTGATTAACATGAAATTTTTAAAAATCTATTAAAAATATACGCAAATACACCACTCACACAGCTTGCGTATACGCTTCAATTTTAATAAAATACAAATATGTCAGAATTAACGGAATATCAAGGAAAAGCAACGATGGAAAAAATTACCTCGCTGGCAAAAAGGCGCGGGTTTGTTTTTCAGTCGTCAGAAATTTACGGAGGTCAGAGCGGCGCGTGGGATTACGGTCCGCTTGGCATTGAATTAAAAAACCGCATTCAGGCGATGTGGTGGAAGGAAATGACGCGCCTTCACGACAACATCGTGGGTTTAGATGCCGCAATTTTTATGCATCCGCGCACCTGGGAAGCGTCTGGTCATGTCGAAAATTTTACCGACCCGCTTGTTGATTGCAAAAAGTGCAAAGCCCGCTTTCGCACGGACATGATAAGCGAAGAAAATCTCGCGGCGAAAAAATGCCCGGACTGCGGCGGTGAGTTAACCGATGCCCGTAACTTCAATTTGATGTTTAAAAGCCATATAGGTCCTGCGGAAGATTCCGCAAGCATTATTTATCTTCGCCCGGAAACGGCGCAGGGTATTTATGTAAATTATAAAAATATAATTCAATCCAACAGAATGAAAATCCCGTTCGGTATTGCGCAGGTTGGAAAAGCGTTCCGCAACGAAATCGTCACCAAGAATTTTATTTTCCGCACCTGCGAGTTTGAGCAGATGGAAATGCAGTACTTTGTAAAACCCGGCACAGACGAAGAATGTTTTAACGACTGGCGCAATCAACGCTGGGCGTATTACGAAAAGCTCGGCGTAAAAATGGATCATCTGCGCTGGTACAAACACGAAAAACTCGCCCACTACGCGAAAGACGCATACGACATTGAATACCTTTTCCCGATGGGCTGGAGAGAACTTGAAGGCATACACAACCGCACCAATTACGATCTTGGCAGACACGCGGAATTCTCCGGCAAAGATATGCAGTACATCGATCAGGATAACAACAACGAACGCTACATTCCGTTCATCATCGAAACTTCTGCCGGGCTTACGCGTAACGTACTGATGATCCTCTGTGACGCATACGACGAAGAACAAGTCGCCGATAAAGGCAATGACGATGATTGGAGAACTGTGCTCCGCTTCCATCCCGATCTTGCGCCTGTTACAGTCGCAGTTCTGCCGCTGATGAAAAAAGACGGTCTTGCCGAAATGGCGCAGGACATCCGTAAAGAGCTGCAGGACGATTACGCTACCGATTACGATCAATCGGGAGCTATTGGCAGACGTTACCGCAGACAGGATGAAGCAGGCACGCCTTTCTGTGTCACTGTAGATTACGAATCCAAAGAAGATAAAACCGTAACGCTGCGCTTCCGCGATTCCATGGAGCAGGTTCGTGTGCCGATTGCGGAACTTTCAACGCGGCTGAGACAAGAGATTAAGGGTTATAAGAGGATTAAATAAAAAGGAATGTCATTCCTAACAATCTGTCTTAATCCGACAATTCAAAAAACACTTCGCTTTCCCTTAGTCATATCCGGTGCGGTTAATCGCACCGCTTCTCACCGCCTTGATGTTAGCGGAAAAGGGGTTAACGTTACGCGCGTTTTAACTCAACTTGGAAAAAAAACGGTGCATCTTACCCAGCTGGGCGGTGAATTTCGTCCGCTGTTTTTGTCGCTCTGTGAACAGGACGGGCTCTCCGTTGAATGGGTAGAAAGCAACAGTGAAATACGTTTTTGTTACACGGTATTGAATAAGAGCGACAACAGTGTTACAGAAATGGTAGAAGAATCGCATCCTGTCGGCGCCGGAACCGAAGAGCGGCTGCTGGAAAGGTATGATGATATTTTAAGAAATGGTATAGAAAGAGTTTCACACAGAGACACAAAGAACACGGAGGCAGAACGCGGTTTGCGGGATACAATTATTATCTCCGGGACAAAGGCGGCAGGTTTTTCTGGCACTGTAATTCCAAACATGGTACGCAAGGCAAAAGAAAAGGGGCTGCGCGTTATCCTCGATATTAAAGGCAATGACTTAATCGAAAGTTTGAAATATGAGCCGGATGTTATTAAACCGAATCTTGATGAGTTTTTACAAACCTTTGGGATTGGAACAGATGAAACACAGATTAACGCGGATTATGATAATTTACGCGGATTAGTTTTGGAGTTAGCGCAGAAACATAAGTGTCGTATAGTTTTAACTAATGCTAATAAAAAAATTATTGCCGCCGAAAAAGACAGCTATTTTGAGATTGATGTTCCGGTTGTAAATACAGTAAATTCAACCGGTTGCGGAGACGCGTTTACAGCAGGGTTTGCGGCGGTTCTTGAAAACGGCGCAGACTTTAAAACGGCAATTAATGAAGGAATGCGCTGCGGCGCGTTAAATGCCGCGCTTGAAAAACCCGGCGCTATACGATAAATTAATATCATGTCGAATTCACTGGATGCGATTTTTATCTCTCTCAAACAGGCGCAGGCAAAACTGGCGTCCGAGAACCGCGCGGCTAAAGACAAAGCTCTTGCCGCCGCAGCTGCCGCAATCAATAAAGATCGCGTTGCAATCCTTGAGGCAAACGCCCGCGATGTAAAAAAAGCGCGGGATGGCGGCATGAAGGAAAGCCTTGTAGATCGGCTGCTTTTAAACGACAAAAGAATAGACGGCATTATAGAAGGAATTAACATAGTTATAAGACAGGATGACCCCATAGGTAAAGTGCAAACAGGCTGGACTCATCCCAATGGTATGCAAATAGAAAAAGTTGCAGTCCCCATGGGAGTTGCCGCAATTATTTACGAATCGCGCCCCAATGTTACGGTGGATTGTGCCGCCCTCGCGTACAAAGCCGGCTGCTCAATACTTTTACGCGGCTCTTCGTCTGCGCTTGAATCCAACAAGGCGCTTGTGAAAGCTATCAAGGCGGGGTTAGCCGAGGGCGGCGGAATAGCAGACGCAGTCGCGCTCGCCGAATCAGGTAACAGAGACGAAGTTGACATCATTCTCAAAGCGCGCGGTTTTATCGATGTTGTCCTGCCCCGCGGAACACATGAACTAATCAACCATGTAGTTGAAAACGCGCGCATTCCTGTAATTGAAACCGGCGAAGGAAACTGCCACATCTATGTTGAACCGTCATACTTTGAAACACAGGAAGGAATTGACAACGCTGTCGAAATAATTTTAAACGCAAAACTGCAAAGACCCGGCGTGTGTAATGCCATGGAGACGCTGCTTGTTCATAAAGAAATAGCCAATGTATTGATGCCGAAACTCGCGGAAAAAATCGCGGGCAAGGCTGAACTGCGTTGTGACGCCGCTTCAAAAGCGGCAATAGGTTCCGCACCTGCAGAGCTTGTTTTGAAAGACGCAACCGAAGAAGACTGGGCAACTGAATTCCTTGATTACATTCTCGCTGTAAAGACAGTTTCTTCATGCGACGAGGCGATTGCGCATATCAACAAATACGGAACAAAACATTCGGAGGCGATTCTTACCAACGATTTAAAAGCAGCGGAAAAATTCCGCGCGCAAGTGGATGCAGCCTGCGTGTATGTAAACGCTTCAACGCGGTTTACAGACGGCGGAGAGTTTGGCTTCGGCGCGGAACTTGGAATAAGCACGCAGAAGTTCCATGTCAGAGGACCTATGGGATTGGAAGCGCTTACTACAATTAAATATCTTGTAACAGGGAATGGGCAAATACGTGGTTAAACAACTTATTGCTGACGCAAAAAAAATCGTTATAAAAATCGGCTCTAACACACTTGCCGGCAAAGACGGCAAAATCAATTTTGCTTTTTTGGATGACTTCGCGCAGCAGGCAGCGTCATTAATGAATGAAGGGAAACAGATTGTAATTGTTTCTTCAGGGGCGCAGGTAGCCGGACTTTCTACAATGGACAAATGGGTAAAGAAAAAAGATATACATTACAGGCAGGCGTTATGCGCTGTAGGACAGGTACAGCTTATGAAAGCCTGGCGGAGAGCTTTTGAAAAAGACGAGCTTTTTATTGCGCAGATCCTTTTAACACGCGAAGACTTCAGCGATAAAAACAGAACATTAAACATGCGCAATACACTCTTCACTCTGGTTGACGAAGGAATAGTGCCGATAATCAACGAGAACGATACAGTTTCTGTGGAAGAAATAAAAATCGGTGATAATGATACACTAGCCGCCCGCTCCGCAATTTTATGGAGCGCGGATTTGTTAATTCTTTTCAGCGATATTGACGGCTTGTATAATAAAAACCCTAAAGAGGATCCAAACGCGGCGTTAGTTGAAGAAGTACGCGACATTGCCGAGATACGTAAAAATATCACGATAGGAGCCGCGAACGATTTTGGAACAGGCGGAATTGCCACAAAACTGGAAGCCGCGGAACTTGCGCTGTCCTTCGGCATTCCTACAATTCTGACAAACGGCGGTAATCCGCGCTGCCTTGAATCCCTTGCGGCAGGCAGTCAAAAAGGAACTGTCTTCCTGACTTAACTGTTAGCCGCTTCGGCTTTTTCTGTTTTCTCTTCTTTTTTGGCTTCTGCTCTGTCTTTCATGTCAGCAATACCTATAAACATCGCAATGATGCCAAAGAGTATTGCCAGAACAGGCGCTGCGCCTTTAAGAAAAGTTAATACATCGTCTCCCCAGCCAAATCCGAAACCGGCAACCTGCGGCGGTAAGATAGCAAAAACAGCTGCGGCAATCATAATCAACCCGATTATTAACGCTTTCATTTTTCTCTCCTTGTTTGTTTATAAATCATTATCGCAAACGCGGCGATAAATAAAGTCATTCGTACAGAAGGAAGTATGAATGATACTAAAGGTATCGATTCAAGAATTAAATATTCTTCCCCGGCAATACCGAATATTTTTAAAATGGAATACACGGTTTCGATATATGCTATAATAGTGCCGAATATGACAAGCATCCACGCGGCTTCTCTTATTTTCGGCCAAAGCAGAATCGCTAAAAAAGCGGCTCCTGCTCCCAGAATAAGCTGGCTAAAAACATAAATCGTCTGCCCTGTATCCATGCAGACAGTATCCTCTTTTATCATAATAAATTCAAGATATTTATAATAACTCTAAAATCTATTCCTTTGTTTGCGATTTCAATATATAATAAAAAAGATCGGGGTTGTTTACAAAGATGGAAAAAGAGACCGCAAATTACCAGTTTAGCGGCGCGGCGATTAATGCGGTGCCTGTTGGTATAACCATTTTTGATGAATTCATGAACATACTGGAATGTAATGAAAATGTTCTGGATCGTCTTGAAGCGCCGAAAGAATACTATATAGAAAAATTTTTAGAACTTTCCCCTGAATATCAGCCGGACGGAGAAAAATCAAGCGAAAAAGCTATCAAAGTTATGAAACGCGCGCTTGACGGCGAAATATTTACATTTGAATGGACGCATCTTACAACCGCAGGCGAAGAAGTTCCTTATGAAGTAACGGCAACGCGCGCTTTATATAACGGTAAACATGTCTTTGTAACTTATCAGTACGATCTTCGCTACATTAAAAATATGGCGGATGAACTGGAAATTAAAGGCAAGCTTCTAAGAATTCGCCTTGATCAGCAGGAATTAATATCAGATATTACGCGCAGCTTTGTTTCGTCAAGCGAAACAAAAAAACTTATAAAAGAAGCAATCGCAAAGCTCGGACGTTACCATGAAGTTTCTCTTGTTGCCATTTTTAAACTTGATGTTTCCAGTAATAATATTTATCCGGTGTACCTTTGGACTTCTGATGATAAAATGATACCGTCAATTCAGGAAGTAGGATTGAACGAAACAATTAAAACAAGTTTTCCTGAAAGACTTTACGCTTTTACTGCAATACCGGTGCTTTCATGCGTTGATACATCAACAGGTAAAGTTGACGGTTTACGCAATATTCTGGATGATGACGCAAAGGCGTTTATTTTCGCGCCGCTTTATGTTGAGGGGCTTTTATGGGGAATGATTTCCGTTCAGCAGCTGCATGAGCCGCGCTATTGGACAGATAACGAAAAAAGTTTTGTCGCGACAATATCAAGCACTATTTCAGGCGCGATAATGCTTGATATTTACAACCAAAAGTTAAAAGAAGCTTTTGATAATGTGACAGCCGCAAGCAGGGCAAAGAGCGATTTCCTGTCGAACATGAGCCATGAAATGCGCACTCCAATGAATGCTGTTATCAACATGACAAAGATTGCCAAAGAAACCGAAGATATAGAACGAAAAAATTACGCGCTGGATAAAATAGCGGACGCATCCATTCATCTGCTCGGAGTGATAAACGATATTCTGGATATGTCAAAAATAGAAGCGAATAAATTTGAACTTTCTCCGGTGGAATTCAATTTTGAAAAAATGCTTAAAAGAGTTGTAAATGTAGTAAATTTCCGAATCGAAGAAAAAAAACAAAAACTGACTATTCAAATAGATAAAGATATACCAAAAGTTTTAATCTGCGATGATCAGAGACTTACGCAGGTTATTACAAATCTTATCGGAAATGCCGTTAAGTTCACTCCGGAAAACGGTTTAATTAAAATCGGCATTTTCCTTTTGAGCGAAGATAAGGGCGTATGCAAAATACAGATTTCTGTAATTGATACGGGAATCGGCATAAGCGAGGATCAGCAAAAAAAATTGTTCCAGTCATTCCAGCAGGCGGAAACAAACACTTCGCGAAAATACGGCGGCACAGGTTTAGGTCTTTCGATATCCAAAAGAATTGTAGAAATGATGGGCGGGAAAATCTGGATCGAATCCGAACTCGGCAAAGGATCAACTTTTGCGTTCACAATTAAAGCCGCGCGAGGCGCAGAAACGGTTTTGAAAGATGAAAGCGAATCCAAAAACATCCCGCAGGAAAAAACAAATTCAAATAATTTTACAGGCAGCAGAATTCTGCTTGCGGAAGATGTCGATATAAACCGTGAAATAGTAACGACTCTTCTTGAACCAACTCATCTGGAAATAGACTGCGCGGAAAACGGAACACAAGCTGTAGAAATGTATACAAAAGATCCGGACAGGTACGCGTTAATCCTGATGGATGTTCAAATGCCGGAAATGGACGGCTACGAAGCAACAGCCAAAATCCGCACATTCGAAAAAAATATAAATAAGCACATCCCCATAATTGCAATGACCGCAAATGTTTTTAAAGAAGATATTGATAACTGTATCAACGCAGGCATGGATGATCATATCGGCAAACCGCTGGATTTTGAAAATGTATTGGAAAAACTTCGTTATTATTTAAATGTTAAACAGCTCTAACGGCTAAACTGTTTTAGCTGCCAAGTTGTTTTATCGCAAAAGCGGCGGTTTCTTTAAGCTCGTTTAAATTTTTGCGTTTTAAAACAGTCAACTGAAAAATAGCGGATTCCACAAAACTGTACAGAAAATCGTTCATACCTTTCAAACCGCATTTTTTAATCTCGCCGGATTTAACACCTTCTATTAAAATCGCGGACAGCACATGTCTGAGCCTTACAGTTCTGCGACGCACCCGCACTTCCGGATTTACCTCGCTTTTTGAAAGATGCAAGAGATAATCAAGCACAACAGAAAGAAGCTGCCTGTTTTGTTCAAGCAGCTTAAAAACAGAAAAAAGCACCTTGGTAATTTTATCAACACTGTTTAAAGATTTATCGGCGCGGATGGAATTGATGTTTTCCTCGGCACTTAACAAAAGTTGTTTTAAACTAAAATTAAAAATTTCCTTTTTATTTTTAAAATAGAGATATAGTATTGTTCTTGTGATTCCGCACTTGTCGGCTATTTTTTGAAAGGTAGCATTTTCAAATCCGTCATCCATAAAAACAGAAAGGGCTTTATCCAGTATTTTCTCGCGCCTTTTATCGTGTTCAACCGCAACTGCCATTTAAATCTCCGTATGTTAATATCATAACTCATATTGATAAAAATAGGAAGGAATAGCTCCATTGCTTATTTCGCGGCAGGAATCTGCCTTTTTACCATAAAAGGTTTCAAACCCGCTATGGTCAGTAATAATCGCAAATTTCCAGCCGGGAAAACGCTCTTCAAGCGCCTTCATTTCTCCGTAGATTTGTTCGGCAGCACCCTGATCGCCAAGCCGTTTGCCGTATGGCGGATTTGTAATAAGAAAGCCGGGATCATCAAAAAGAGAGACCGCTTGCGACATGGGTAAAACTTTTATATCTACACCCAGAGCTTTACAGTCGGGAGCGCGGATCCCACGCTGAGGAGGACGGCCTTCGGCGATATCACGCAGACGGGCAACATTGGAAGCTGCAATCGAAACAGAGCGAAAATCTTCATCGCTGCCGGCAATTCTGATAAGGCGGCTAAAATCGATCCTGGCGCGAAAATCATCGCGTACCTGCTGCTCAATTTTTGAGTCGGCGATGAGCATATCCTGTATCGCAAAATTCCTGCCAAGCCCCGGAGCCATGTCCCAGGCATACATGGCGGCTTCTATCAAAATTGTACCAGAGCCGCAGAACGGATCATAAATGGGAAATTTCCGCTTCCACCCTGATAACAGCAACATAGACGCTGCCGTAGTCTCCCGCAGCGGCGCAGCGCCGCCTTCGCTCCTGTACCCTCTTTTAAAAAGCGGCTCTCCGCTTATATCAACAAGAAGCGAAACAATATCTTTCTCTATGTACACGCGCACTTCCGCAACTTTAACCCGCGTACTGCTGTCGCTTTCTGCCGCTTTTTTTCTGGGAACAATCACAGGTTCAGGAAGACGGTTAACCTTGTATTGGCTGCAAAGGCGCTGCGCCGCTGCCTTGTGAACAATCGCCTGAATGCTTGTCTCTGCTTTCAGCTGTGAACGGTTAGTGCGCACTTTTGCGACTTTCAGCCCCATACCTTTCGGCACAAGTTTCTCCCATTCGGCGGCAGCAGCTCCTTCAAAAAGCGCATCGAAATCTACAGCTTTGTAACTCGCTATTTCCAGCAGCACCCTGTCTGCGGCGCGAAGACCAATTAACGCCTGATACAGGCTTTTTGTATCAGCTTTAAACCGCACTCTGCCATACAGAGAATCTTCAACTTTAATATCGAGTTTTCGCAATTCATTAGATACGGCTTTTTCGGCGCCTACCGCGCAAAGAGCAACTGCGGTTATATTTTTATTCATGTTATATTATACCACTTTTCGCAGCTATTTGTTACAATACTAGTATGACCGTTCGGGAACAATTAAACTCTATCGCGGAAAAACGCACTATCATTCTGGACGGCGCGATGGGTTCAATAATTGAAATTCTCAACCTTGATGAAAGAAGTTACCGCGGAGACATTTTACCGAATCATCCAATTCCGCTGGAAGGCTGCAAAGATTTACTGTGTCTGACAAGGCCCGGAGCAATCGGCGCAATTCATGACACCTACCTTGAAGCTGGTTCAGATATAATCACAACATGCAGTTTCAGATCTTCGGCAGTTTCATTATCAGAGTACGGCATTGAACATCTTTCCTATGACATCTGCATCGCCGCGGCAAAGATCGCCAGAAAATCCGCGGAAAAATATTCAACTCACGGAAGAAAGCGTTTTGTAGCCGGAAGCCTTGGGCCGACAAAAAAGACAGTCAGCCAAATCGGCTGGGACAAATTTGAAGCGTCATATTACGAAAACGCAAGAGGACTTTTGGACGGCGGCGCGGACATTCTGCTTATAGAAACTGTTTCCGATATGACAAACGCAAAGGCCGCTATTCATGCGATAAAACGGCTTTTTAAAGAAAGAGATATAGATGTTCCTATAATGATTTCCGCAGGAATTTTTAACGAAGAGGGCTGGCTGCGATCCGGCGAAAATCTGGAAGAATTTTGCAGCTCTGTAATGCCGGAAAAACCCTGGGCTGTCGGGCTTAATTGTTCATTTAACGCGGCAAGGCTTTTATCTCATGTACGGTTGTTATCTGAAATTGCTCCATGCCTTGTAAGCGTATATCCAAACGCGGGGCTGCAAAACATTTTCGGGCGCTACGATGAAATGCCCAATGTTATGGCTGCGAATATAGAACCGTTTTTAAAGGAAGAACTTGTAAACATTATTGGAGGGTGCTGCGGTTCTACTCCAGCTCACATAGCTGCGATTGTTGAAAAAGCAAACGAATATAACACGCGTAAAATCCCAAAAACCGGAATTTCCGGCGAAGTTCTCTGCGGATAGTACCTATGTCATTTTTGCGTTATAATAGATATATGTTCAGCTTTTCACCCCGTTTTAAAAAAGCGGCGGTATTGTTAATGTTAATCCTCGCAGTAATTCCGCTAAGCCCGCTTTTTGGAGATTTTCTTCAATGGTCTGTGTTGGGAAATATACTGGTTTTCCCGGCCGACAACGGCGCTTCGGCTGACCCATTTCCCATACTGCCTTCCGGCGGCGCTTCGGTGTCTTTAAAAATATACGGTCCGCTTCGCGCGGAGCTTACAGAAGATATTTATATCGCAAACTACGAATACAATTCCGAGGTTAACAGACCGATGGGCAGCAGTCAGGATAACCGTTCGGCTCTTGTAATTGGTTTTTTTACAGCCATACAAATTACAGGTTGTTTTTCTCTTGATGACAAAGGAACCGCTCTGCGTGTTTTCGCCGGCCCTGCCGCAGATTTGCGCGCTATTGTTCTGGCGGCGGGATTAAATCACCCAAATGATTTTAACGGAGACATAAAAACAAATGCCCAGCTGCAAACGGACGCGATCCGCGATTATTTCTGGAACAAGAGCAGGTGGTTCATGCCTGTTGCCGGAATTGGAATGGATTTTCCTATAAACGAAAATTTTTTATTAGGTTTTGATTTGCGGGTATGGTTTCCGGTTTATAAATTAAATATAAATGAAAACATTCCGGCCATTGACGGCTGGCGATTCGCCGCAGGGTTGCGCATAACGCCGCGGGGTAAACAGTAAACTGGAGCGGAAACGGAGCTTAACCTTTTCATGAAAAAGCAAAAAACACTTATTTATAAATGTACCTCATGCGGCCGCGAAGAACAAAAATGGCTGGGGCGCTGTCCCGAGTGCGGAGAGTGGAACACGCTGGCAGAAACCGCTGTCCAGCAAGCGGGAAGGAAAGCTGAAAAGAGCGCAAAGGGCGTTGTGCAGACTTTTCCTCTCGCGGCCGTAGACCCAATGGAAGGCAGCAGAATTGGAAGCGGTATCGGAGAGCTCGACCGCGTTCTTGGCGGCGGAATTATGAAGCGCTCTTCGATCCTCGTCGGAGGGGAGCCTGGCATCGGCAAGTCAACATTACTTCTGCAAGCCGCCGCCGCTGTTCAAACAAAGGGAAGGGTTTTATACGTTTCTGGCGAAGAATCCGCAGGGCAGCTGCGCTTAAGAGCGGACAGGCTCGGCATAAATAAAAACACGATGGAACGCATCGAGATTTTATGCTCCGGAAACCTTGAAGAAATTGAAACTGTTTTAAATAACGTTAAACCGGTTTTAGTTTTAATCGATTCAGCGCAGACGCTTTATTCAGATAACGCGGACTCATCGCCCGGCGGTGTAAACCAGATGAAGTTCTGCTCCTTTGAATTAATCGCATGGGTTAAAGAACATGACGCGGCGTTAATTTTAACTGCGCATGTAACAAAAGAGGGCGTTATCTCCGGTCCCAAAACTTTGGAACACATGGTAGACACAGTTTTATATTTCGAGCAGAACGATAAAACCTCCGGTCTTAACGGAACTGTAGACTGCCGCTTTTTACGCGCGGCAAAAAACCGCTTTGGCTCCATCGATGAAATTGGAATTTTTACAATGGGAGAGCAGGGTCTCTCCCCTGTTGAAGATACCGGCAGAATGTTCCTTGTAAGGCGAGACGGCGATTTCCCCGCAGGCGTCGCGGCCGCGGCAGTCCTTGAAGGTTCAAGAACAATTCTCGTGGAAATTCAAGCGCTTACAATCCCGGCAAAAGGTACAATCAGCCGGGTTTTTTCAGACAAGATTGATTCGGGAAAGGTATCGCGTATTTCAGCCGCCTTGGAAAAACACCTTGGGCTGCGGCTTTCTGATCAGGATTTATACGTAAACGCGGCAGGCGGCATCCGCATTTCGGAAGTGGGGGTAGAACTTGCCCTTGCCTGCGCGATATATTCGGCGCGTACGGGGCTTGCACTGCCCGCCGATCTGGCAATTGCCGGGGAATTGTCTCTGACAGGAGAAATTCGTCCCGTCCACAGGCTGCAAGGACGTGTAAAAACCGCTTTAAATCTTGGATTTTCCGCTTTTTTGGGTCCAATCCCTGAATTTCCGGTTCAAGAATTAAAATCCGCCAATAATATAAAATCCGCCATTAAATTGATATATGGTTAGAAATTAAAATAAAGTATTGACAATTATTTTAAAGAAGTTTATAAATAGTTAGGTATAGTCTTAGATTGAGTAGAGATGATTTTTGCGGACTTTTTAAAAAAGCCGCTCGGTTTAGGGGTTCTGTTCTTGCCGCTTCCAGCACGGTTTCGCTGTGCTCCTCGCATTTTTCCCTTAACAATTATGAATCTTTGTCTCTCTTCGGCGCAGGATTTCGATCCGTCCAAAGGGAGTTATAGAGTCGTTCGCTTGTGCGGATGTGAATACTTGGACGTAAGTCCATCGGATTGTTTGCAGATAATGCTGATAATCCAAGGCGTGCCCGGACGCAGTCGCAAATTACGTTTTAAAACTTGAGATTTTAAAATGTTGTTTGTTCCGGGTGAAGGAATTTTCTCAATGGCGAAGAAACTGTATGTCGGTAACCTCTCCTACAACACCACCGAAGATGGTCTGAAAACACTGTTTTCACAATTCGGCAGCGTTGCGTCCGCAAAGATCATTTTTGATCGCGAAACCGGCAACTCAAAAGGGTTCGGATTTATCGAAATGGGCAGCGATGAAGAAGCAGCCGCGGCAATCACCGGCACAAACGGCCGTGAATTTGAAGGACGTCAGTTACGTGTAAACGAAGCGATGGATAAACCACGCCGTGAACGCGGAGGCGGAGGCGGCGGTAACTGGAATTAATGCCTGAGTTTAAACATTCAGGCGTTTGAAGCGGCGTATTATAAAAACTTGTGTTTTTAGAAAGGAGGATACGCCGCTTTACTTATTTAATAATAGCGATACTTCGATACTTCTTATTTATCAGAAAATAATTTAAGTCTTTTCTGCTCAGCCGCAGTATGCATTCTTTCAAGTTCGTTCATTATTTCGTTCGCGACTGCCTGTTTTTTATCTTCTTCTTTTGTTTCGGCATGCACCTTAGCGTGGAATTTGCTGCAATCTGTAACAGGGCTGACCGTTACGCGAATTATATCCTTGCTTACGGCATCGTTCATCATATCAGTCTGCTGAACATGGAGTACCTCGCCGTTAATTGTGACAAAGCACATATAATCAAAAGAACGGATATAAGAATCAACTTCTCTTACACCTTTTTTTGAACCTGGCTCCCACGGACGGTAACGCGTTCCCGACGGAAAAATAAGAACAAGTTTCCCTTTGTATTTATGCCTGATAAGCGATTTCATCGCTGCCCGGTTGATGCTGTTGGCGCGTATGATTTCATCCTTGTCTTTCTCGGGATCCAGCTCCTGGATAGTGCGGCTGGGGCAAATTACAATTTTGGAATAAGCACCCGTAAATGCCGCGACAACCGGGCTGTCTTCGTTTAACTTCATCCCGGCAATAGCGATTAATGAATCGCTGATTTCCTGTCCCCGCCCGCCCTCTTTTCGCGCAAGCAGCGACACAATGGAAAGATCCATATTGCTGTAATGTTCAACAAGCAAAAGGCATGCTTTCCCTGAGTTTGCTTTATCCATAAGTTCTTCAAGGTTATTCATTCCATCAAGCCCGCTTTCGGGAAGAAGCAAATAATCTACCATTTCATCCAGAATAGCAAGAACATTCGGATCCCCTTCCTGATAAACATTGTCTTCGGTAATAAGAGTCGGCGCCTTGGATGTTTTCATTACTCTTTTTATTTGATCACCGAAAACGGTAGTTAACGTATCAACCATAAATTAATCTCCTTGAGTTTTTGATTAGTTATAACAAACTATAGCATAACCGTATAATTAATTAAAACCGATCATACCATTTGCCGGAAGCAAGATTCGCCTTGCTGCGCTGGGCAAGTTCGCTTACTGTAACAAAACCATAACCTTTTTTTCTGAGTTCCCAAACAAGATCGGAAAATGCTTCCATTGTATTATTATTGCCGAAATCATGCATAATAATGATCTGTCCATTCCTTGCATTTTTTAAAACTTTTTCTGTTAAAATTGACGGTCCAACATCATAATCCCAGTCATCGGTATTGTAACCGCCGATATAAATTAAACCCAGTTCCAATACGACATCATCAACAAAGTTATTTCTATTTAACATAGGAGGCCTGAAATATTTATTATCGCTGCCTGTTTTTTCCTTGATTGCATTCTGCGCTTTTAGGATATTATCCCTAATCGGCTGCCTGCTTCTCTCGTCTGCCAAATTGACATTTGTGTACAAGTTATTAGCTATCTCGTGCCCTTCATCGATCATTCTTTGAACTACATCTTTGTAGATATCTCTTTCCAGATTAAAGCCCGAAACAAAAAAAGTCGCTTTTATATCATTATGTTTCATTATGTCAAGGAACTCTCCCGTATTGTTCGAAGGTCCGCCGTTAAAAGTAAGCGCAATCCATTTGTCTGTTTTTGGAAACGCTCCCTTATTGCTTGCGCATCCTCCCAAAGCGATTAAAAGTATCATTGCAAAAATAAAAACCCTATGCAGTTTCATTGTTTTCTCCTTTTTGGATAATTAATGTGTCAGATTATAACATGTTTTTGGTAAAAATTGTAATGTCTGCGGTAACTGTCACTTTTTCCCCTTTTCTAACTAAGAAAATTTGTCTAAAATGATCTTATGCAGAAACTCTCCAAAGACCAAGTTATCAAAATAATGTCCCAATACGGCAACGATCCTCAGCAGCTTATTGCCATTTTGCTGGATATACAGGAAGCGTCGGGGAATAACTGCGTGGAGAGGCAGTGGGCGGAGCTTGCCTCTGACATTTTGAAGGTTCCGCTTTCCAAGATTCATGATGTTCTCACTTTTTATGCCATGTTCAGCGAAGATCCGCGCGGTGAATATGTTATCGAAATCTGCCGCAGTACGCCTTGTTTTTTTAACCGCATGACAAGCCGCGAAAATGAAAATGTCAGCAAACCGGGTACCTCCAACGAGCCTATACAGGCGAAGCTTCCAGGTACGGAACAGATTGTTCAGTGGTTTGAAGATGCGGCTGGTATCAAAATCGGAGAGACCACAACGGACGGAAAGGTTTCGCTTTTTTATACAAATTGTGTCGGCGCGTGCGATATTGGACCGGTCGCGAAAATCGGCGATGAGGTGTACGGTAATCTTACGGCAGAAAAAGTGAAAACGCTTGTTAAATGCTGCCGCGATGGAAATAAACAGGAGTTAAACTCTTTATGTCAAAGTTAGTAAAACTTCTGACCGAAGGCGTTGACTGCGCCGATCCTCTTTCCATTGCCGAATACGAAAAAATAGGCGGTTTTTCCGCGCTTAAAAAAGCGGTTTCTTCAAGCCCCGAACAAATTATCGCAGAGATTAAAAAGGCAAAACTTCTTGGACGCGGAGGAGCGGCGTATCCAGCAGGCAGCAAATGGGAACATCTGTTGCACATAACTGAAACGCCCAAATATATTGTCTGCAATGCCGATGAAGGCGAGCCGGGAACTTTTAAAGACAGGCTGATTATGGACAAACTGCCTTTAAAGTTATTAGAAGGCATTTTGATTTCCGGCGTTGTTTTTAACGCGAAAGCGGCTTACATTTATGTGCGCGGCGAATATCGAAAATTGCAGAAAAAGTTAATCGCGGCAATCGAAAATATCCGCGCCGCGGGTTTAATGCAAATTGCAGGCAAGGATTTTGATATTCATGTAATATCGGGCGCAGGCGCGTATGTCTGCGGCGAAAATTCCGCTCTTCTTAATTCCACGGAAGGAAAGGTGGGCAGACCTCGTATTAAACCGCCTCACCTTGCAGAGGTTGGGCTCTTTTTGCACCCGACTCTTGTAAACAATGTTGAAACTTTTACCAACATTCCGCTCATCGTCAACATGGGCGGGGAAGCGTATCTGCAGGCAGGGCATCCCGATTCCGGCGGAAGCAAACTAATCTGCCTTTCAGGGCATTGCAGAAATAGGGGCGTTTTTGAAATACCGCTCGGCAAATTAACGTTACGCGAAATTATTTACGATCCTGAACTTGGCGGCGGCATTGCGAGTAACAGAAGATTAAAAATGGTTCATCTCGGCGGCATGAGCGGCACAATCGGCTGTTATAATCAGCTTGATACGGTTTACAGCTACACTGATTTAAGAAAAGCGGGGTTGTCTGTCGGATCGGGCGCGATTATTGTATTGGATGAAAGCGTGTCGATTATAGAATATGTAAAAGGCGTTACCGAATTTTTCATACATGAATCGTGCGGCAAATGCATTCCATGCCGCGAAGGGAACCGCCAGATTTTAAAAATTCTGGAAGAGCTTTCGGATATAGCGGAAAATCAAAGAGATCTGTTAAAAACATTCGCGCCCGGAAAGAAAAATGTCCTTCACCGCCTTAACCGCACCATGGCGGACGCTTCTTTCTGCGGACTTGGACAGACAGCTTCCGCGGCATTGAACAGCGCGGCGCTGCATTTTTCATCGGAATTTGAAGGAGTAATAGATGAGTCATCAAGAGGGGAATTGCTCGTCAGAGACGAAGACAATTAAAACCGTCAA
>Ga0209755_10003682_pt1 | contig 18917 bp, 22 predicted proteins | sample TergutCo191P1_FD_187301 | JGI IMG/M metagenome (GOLD analysis project Ga0209755, IMG submission 187301) | Cornitermes sp. P1 segment gut microbial communities from Petit-Saut dam, French Guiana - Co191P1 (SPAdes) (version 2) | ecosystem: Host-associated > Arthropoda: Insects > Digestive system...
TTTCAGGTCTTACCAACAAAGAACTTGCTCTGCGGCTTAAAACAGGCGAAGCGAATATCTGCCGCGACATGGCTCTTTTCAAAAATAATGATTGGGTTATTCAAGGCAGCGGATCAAGGTGGCGGCTATCGCCAACCTTTGGAGGAATAGCCGGACGCATCATGCGTTCGTATCAGGAAGCAAAACTGCGCTTAACAGAAGAGGAAGCGCGTTATGCGTCTGAAATGCAGTAAGGGGGAACATTATGGCAAAATATGACGGGTTAATTTACATACCTTCAAGCGATCCAAATTTTATCAGCGGTATACAGGGTTTAACAGATTTGCAATTAAGCAGGATGCTTGAAAAACTTTATGAACTGGACGAAACGGAAAGTGGACATAAAGGCAGAATCAAAGCCGTTGAAAAAGAAATGAATAGCAGAGGCGAAACCAGTACCGAAGTTGTCGCTATGGACAAACAAAAAGCGGACATCGAAATGGTTGAAAGACTTTACGGTGATAATATGCCTTATGACAAAAACCGTCTTGAAGATTCAGCAAAGTTCTATCTGGCTCAAACAGCACAATCACTTTTTGAAACGGGAAAAATATTTCTGCGCTTAAAAGCCCATGAGGGACACGGAGAATTCATGACTTCTCTGGAAAGAATCGGAGTACCTCAAACTACTGCTAATTATGCAATGGCGGCAGTAATAAAATTCGGTTCAAATTCCCCACCGGTGGGGAATTTGGGGATTACAAAAATTAAAATGCTTACAGTTTTTGATGAAGAAGACATTAAAAAATATGTTGACGGCGGTCCCTTGGGAAACATTCCACATGACGATGTTGAAAACATGAGTAAGCGTGAACTGCAGGAAGCCATTCGTAAAGAACGGAAAAAACATCAGCATGATGTTGACAGCCGCGAGAAATCTATCAAGCAGAAAGAAGCAAAAATCAATGAACTTGATGAACAACTTCGTTATCAACAGCCTCTGACTGAAAAAGAAATGGCTGCAAAAAGAATTGAACCAATGCTTTCCAACCTGCAAAAAGAATTATTTACCAACATTGAATGCGCTATTTACCACTTAGGCGCCGCTAAAATAAATGTTGAAAAAGCCAGACAGCTTGACGGCGTAACTTTCCCGCAGCTTGAAGAGTGGCGAAACAAAGATTACGAGCAGATGGCAATAATAAAAGATTTATTTGAAGACCTAGACGACGCATTAGGTAATATTTATGTGGACAAAGGCGATGTCAAATAATCCGTTGTATTCGCCTTACGCCGAACGCATGGCAAAAACAACAACAGCGGCGCAGCGTAAAGCTGTTGTAGAAGAAATGTGCCGAAAATTCGCATTCTCTACAGCAAAGGCGTACAAAGTCCTTTCGGAATGCGGATGGGAATCAGGCAGAAAAAAACGAAAAGACGCGGGATCAACTTCGGTTGATGATAAAACGTTACTTGCAATCGCGGCTATGACAAAGAATGGTTTCCGTAAAAACGGAAAGGAAACCATGCCTGTGAATGTAGCGGCATCTGTCGCTTATATCAACGGAATGGATACCGGCGTTAGCAATAGCCGTGTTCGCCAACTGCTGCGCGAGAGTGAACTTGCGGCGAAAAGCCTCAAAAAAGAATCGCCTCACAGCCGTCTGCGCAGCCTTCATCCGAACCATGTTCATTTTGTAGACCCTTCATTGTCTTTACTCTACTTTACACCTAACAAACAGCATTTATTACGGGATGATGAAGTCTATAAAAACAAACCGTTTTTGGAAGGCAAGGAAAATTTAAAATGCTGGCGCTATGTTCTGACAGATCATTATTCGGCAAGCATCTGTGTCCGCTATTATGAAGCTCCCGGCGAACGCCCTGAAAATCTTTATGATTTTCTGTTATACGCATGGGGACAAAAAGAAAACCCTGCGTATATGTTTCACGGACTGCCCGATATGCTCTGCTGGGATCGCGGAAGTGCTAACACATCAAAGCCGGTAACAAATGCGCTCAAGGCACTGCGGGTAAAAACGGAAGCGCACGCTGTTGGAAAGCCGAGAGCGAAGGGACAGGTTGAAAGCGCGAACAACATTGTAGAAACTCATTTTGAATGTCTGTTGAAGCTGGAAGAGGTACACAGTCTTTCCGAATTGAACGACGCCGCGGAACGCTGGTGTGCGGCGTATAACGCAAATACAATTCCCGCTTTGGATACCAGGCTTAACCGTAACGGAATGGTCGGTGTCCGCACAATGCTTTGGCAGCGTATAAAAGAAAATGAGCTTAGAGAATTGCCGGAAGCTGAAATCTGCAGACAACTGTTAACCACCGAACCTGAAAAACGAAAAGTAGCCGGCGATCTTACAATTCGTATTCGGCATCCAAAAACAAAATGCTCATTGATTTACAGCCTTGCTGACTTGCCGGAAATAATTTCAGGCATGGATGTATATGTTCAGCCGGTACTGGTAGACGTTGAGCCTCTTGTCATTGTCAGGTATACGCATAACAGGGAAGAGTTAAGTTTTGAAGTAAAACCGATTGAATTTGATTCGGTTGGTTTTGATATTAACGCGGCAGTAATAGGCGAAGAATACAAAGCGCAGAAAGATACCCGCCGCGAAAAGAACATCAAAACGCTTGCGAACATTTCAGGAGAAGGCGAAAAAGGCGTTGTCCCCTTTGCGTCCGTAACAAATGGACAAGGTTTCAAGACGCACAGCCTTATTCATCCTGCGGCAAGCCCATTTGTCAAGCAGAGGACAGGCGATCAAATCACTATCTTACAGTCTGACAGACCGTTACCTGACATCGGTGTAACTCAAAAATCGGAAACAATTCACATTCACGAGATTCTTATCAGCGCGACAGAAATGGCAAAACGCATAAAGCCCGAGCTGGGCTATGTGCCGAACGGTTTCATCGAGCGGCTTAAAGCGGCGTACCCGGAAGGAGTGCCGTCAAACTTGCTTGATGATTTAATACAGGAATACAAAGGGCACAAAGAAGAACCCTTTGTAAATATCCTCAAATTCGCATAAGGAGATTTTATGTTAACTTTAAAAACTTTTAGAAAATTCGGGCTTAAAGCCGATCCGTTTTACGGTGACGTGGTAAGAGCCGAAGACGTTTTTTTAACGGAAGACACGCGCTTCATCGCCGAATACATTCTGCAATCAGCTAAAGCGGGAGGCATGGTCGCCCTGGTAGGGGAAAGCGGAAGCGGAAAAACGACCATCCGCCGTTACGCGATTGACCGCATGGCAGCCGAAGGTCAGAAGGTTCGGGTAATCGCTCCGCGCTGTATCGATAAGACGCGGCTTTCAACAGGAAGCATCTGCGACGCGATAATAGCGGACTGCTCGACCGAGACTCCGCGCAGGACAATGGAAGCCAAAGCAAGACAGATTGAGCGGATACTGACGCATTCCAGCCGCGCAGGATGGAGCCATGTTCTGATGATCGAAGAAGCCCACGATTTGAACATCAACACCCTTAAATACCTTAAAAGGTTTTGGGAACTCGAAGACGGTTATAAAAAATTATTATCAATCGTATTAATCGGTCAAATCGAAATGAAAGCGAAACTTGACGAATCCAAAAATTGGGAAGCCCGCGAAGTAATAAGGCGCATGGAAGTTTTGGAACTGGAACCTTTGGCAAGCGGCGAAGATATAGCAGGTTATCTTGACATCAAATTCAAACGGCTTGGAAAAACCCGCGCGGAAATTATAAACGATACGGGATGCGAAGCTCTCGCCGCGAAACTCAAAAGGCAAACCAGAACAGGTCTGGTGTATTCGGTTGCTTATCCGCTGCTGATAAACAATTGGTGTATGAAAGCGATGAACTCCGCTTGCGAACTCGGCGCTAAATGCGTTGACGCGGAAGTGGTAAACGCTTTGTAAAAAATAAATTGGGAGGGGAATTATGAAAAATAGAAAAATAACAATCACCATTGAACCAGACATCTATAAAGAGTTGCTTGAATCAAGTCGGCCAATGGGATTCTCAAAAGTATCAAACCTTGTACGGTATCTTGTTCTTCATGGGTTATTGGAAAATTCAAAATTAAATGGGGACAGCAAAACATTACAAGTAAAGGTTGATAACTACCGGGAAATATTAGGCTATGTGAAGGAAAAAAAGTTTGGTTCCGTTGAAGGGTTTGCTACTTATGCAATGGCACAATATATGGCTAGATTTGCTCTTACAAAATTCCAAAAACAACGGGTAGAGGAAAATAACAACAATGCCGATTGACCCCATTACGCTGTACAGCATAACGCTCTGGGAGGGTATTTAAATGAGGTCTGCGACCACCGAAAACAAGCGAAAAAAGCTCATTCAGTTAATCCATATCGGAAAGGGCAAAATGGGCATGAATGAAGAAGCGTACCGCGCTTTTTTATCCGGTTCCTGCGGCAGGGATTCAACCAAAAAAATGACAATTCGCCAACTCGAACAGGCGTTGAAAGCCATGCGGAAAAACGGTTTTGAGCACACTGCTTTAGCTGTGAAGACTCCGAACCGCGTCCAGCCGCTTGAGAAAGGGCTGGCTACGCTTGACCAGCTTGAATACATCAAAGGGATGTGGGCGGCCTGCGCCCGCAATAAAAGCGAAGCGGCTCTTATAGCGTTTGTAAAAAGAATCGCCCGCGTGGACGCGCTTCGCTTTCTCAACGTAGAACTTGCGCAAAAAGTAATTTTAGCGTTACGCGACATGATGTTTAAAGCTGGTTTTGATCCCGATACTTCGGAGGTGTTTCATGGGAAAAAAAGATAATCCTGATGACAATACGCTCGCCGTTGACATGGTTTTATTATGCGCCGATGCCGTAGGAGGAGAAACCGCGCAGAGAGGCGTCCGCGCCCTGTTCAGGCATTTCGGCGGGCAATATCTATATATCCCGCTTGTCAAAGAAAACGGCGCAAGCGCGAAAGGCATTCTCGGGGCTCTCGCCGACGCCGTAGGTGACAGCCCCGCGCAAAAAATACTGGAAAAGCTTATGTTCCGTTTCGGAGGCCTGCAGGTTTATATACCTCTTGAACGCTGCGCTTTCAGAAAAACTATCGCGCTTGAAATATACGAGCGCAATTATTCAAAAAACGAATCCATAAACAATCTTGCACGGGAGTACAACATCAGTTTCAATTTGGCGTACACCCTCTGGAGGGAAGGCAGGAGTGAAAAATTTGAAAGAACTCTTCCGTATCTGCCGTTTTTGGAATTTTTATAATAATTCCGGTTAATGCAAAAACGCCGTTTTTTGTTTGTAGACTGCCTGTATGAAAACGGGCAGTCTTTTTTTATCCCTCAATTTTGAAGAAGGAATCCCTACCAGAATAATGCTGATCCCTTCAGATAACATCGTCAAAGGGCGCGACAAACGCGAATGGAAAAACCAGAATCCAAAACAGGTCGCGTTAAATTCCAACGCAAGATTCCCGCTGTTACCGATTGATGAAAACCATTCCACGGATTTAAGCGCTCCCAGGGGCGGTTCTTCTCCCGCATTCGGCTGGATGAAAAATTTATGCGCCGATGAAACCGGCGCTATTTGGGCGGATGTCGAATGGACCGAACGCGGGCGCGACGCGGTTGCCAAAAAAGAATACCGTTTTATTTCCCCTGTTTTTTCGCATAACGAGAAAGGCGAGATAAACTGCATTCTCCGCGCGGCTCTTACCAACACTCCAAACTTGGAACTTCCCGCTCTTAATTCGGAGCGGTTAGAAAATAATGAAAAGGAGGTTCCTATGTTTAAGGAACTTTTAACGCTTTTGGGCTTGCCCGAAACGGCGACTGAAGCGGATGTGATTGCCGCGGTAAAAACGCTGAACGCGGCGAAAGAAACAACCGCGCTGCAAGCGGAAAAATTAAAGGTTGATCTTGCCGCATACGCTCCACGCGCGGATTTAAACGCGATGGAAACAAGGGCTGTAACCGCGGAAAAGCAGATCGCCGCTCTTAACGCGGAGCAGCTTAAAAAAGACGCGGAGGCGGCTGTCGATACAGCGATCGCCAATCGTAAAATTGCTCCCGCAAGCAAAGATCAATATCTTGTTTTGTGTTCGACAAAAGAAGGGCTTGAAACCTTCAGGAATATTATTGCCGCAAGCCCGGCTATTATCAGTACGGAATCGACCCCCGCAAACGCCGCGCCGGACGCGCAAATTTCGCTTAACAGCGAAGAAGCATCATTCGCGAAAGCGGCGGGGAAAACGCCCGAAGAATGGGCAAAATTAAAGGAGGCAGGTAAATGATTATTACAAATCAAACACTGCAAAATTTACGGACATTACTCCGCGGCGAATTTAAAAACCGCATGGCAGAGCTGGGAGCGGAATCAATCTATAAAAAGATTGCGACCATAATCACCAGCAATACAATCAGCAACACATACGGCTGGCTTGGTCAGTTCCCGCAATTGCGCGAATGGGTCGGCGATCGTGTTATCAAAGACATTTCCGAAGCGGCATATCAGATTGTCAACAAAAAGTATGAAGCGACGCTCGGCGTTGATCGCGCATCGATTGAAGACGATAACTTCGGTCAGTATTCCGTTCTCGCGCAGGAAATGGCTGACGAAGTTGAACGCTTTTTCAATCAGAGCATCGCGGATCTCCTGACAAAAGGTTTTACCAATCTTTGCTTTGACGGACAGCCGTTCTTTGATACCGAACATCCGGTATATGCCAAAGTTGACGGAACGGGAGCCGCGTCAATGGTTTCAAATATCGTCGGTACGGGAAACAAAATTCCTTGGTTCCTTCTTTCCCTTCGCGGAAGCCTGAAGCCGCTGATTTTACAGCAGCGTTCAACTCCCGAATTTGAAGAAATCACCGACACCAAAAATGATTCTGTCTTCATGAAAGATCAGTATCTTTACGGTATCAGGTATCGCGGCAGTTTTGGCTACGGTTTATGGCAGCAGGCGATCGCTTCAAAAACAGAACTTACCGCCGCCAATTATGAAGCAGCACGTTTGAAAATGAGAACCTTCAAGCGTGACGGCGGCTCACCGATGGGAATTATTCCGACTCACCTTGTTGTCGATCCGACCAATGAAGGAGCAGCCAGAGCCTTATTGGAAAAACAATTCATCAATAACGGCGAATCGAACGGAAACTATCACACAGCGGAGCTGATCGTGGTGGATTATATCGGCGAATCTGCATAGGAGGTTATCAATGGATAAGGAAAAAATTATTTCTTGGGTTGAACGTATCACAAACGCTCCTATTGCTGAACGTAACGCAATTGTCGCTGAAATGGCAAAGCAAAACGGCTTAAAGGAGAAAGACGCATGGAAGCTGTTACGCGAAAACGGTTTTGATCCGAAAGCGACTCCGCAGACAAACCAGCAAGATCTTTCACAAGCAGATCAAAAGAGTGATCCGCAGGATACTCCGCAGTTAAAAGAACAAGACGATTCAAAAAAATCGCCTGTTACGCTGCGGCATAAAACGGAATATCCGCAATACCGCCGCGCTGGGTTGGTTTTGACGCAGAAAGCCCAAACCTACAATGTTACGGAAGAACAGCTTGCGGCTCTTAAAAAAGATCCATGGGTTGTTATCGGTAAAGATAAAAAGGACGGCGCGGACGAATGATCCCTTTAGTTTCTGTAGAACGATTTCTTTCACGCATTCCGCAGTCAGCGATCATGCCGACAAATGATGACGGCGAACCTGACAGCGGGCGGATTGAAATCGCTTTGCAGGACGCGACAGGGATTATTACCGCAAATCTCCCCTGGCTTTTGGATAGAGAAACCGGGGAGATTACCCTGCCTGTCAATCCGCAATTCGCGGACGCGCTGAACAGCATTTGTACTGACATCGCGCTTTATAGGCTGACCGACGCTGTTTCAGGCAGTGAGGACGCGAGGGAAAAATATCGCGATAATATGAGCCTTTTAAATAAAATTAATCGCGAATACCAGGGCGGTCTTGAAGGTCCAGGCTTACAGTCTTCTGAAGTTGTTACTGCAAACGAAGCAGACGGCATTACTGACGGCAGATTTTTCAAAAAAGGCGGGATGTATTAATGGGCGCGGCTGTTGAAGTTAATTTAAGTGAGGTAAAGGGTCTTGCGCAAAAAATAACATCTTTTATGTTATCAGGCGGCGATACCGACAAACTTTTAAGCAGCCTTGGAATGGTTGTTGAAGAACAAACCAAAGAGCGGTTTGATACCGAACGTGATCCAAAAGGCGATCCTTGGCGTGAGCTGAATGAAAAATACAAAACCCGAAAAGGTTTTGTTTCAAGCGGTGGTATTTTGACAAGAGAAGGGCTTTTAAAAATGTCTATTGAACATCAGATTTCAGGAAGCGATTCGGTTATTATCGGCTCTCCAATGGAATACGCGGATTATCACCAGAACGCAAAGAGCGAAAAACGCCGCAGGGAATTCCTTGGAATCAGCACAGATAACATCGCCGAACTGCAGGACGCGGTTGATGAATTTATGAAGAGGCAGGTAGCATGACGTTAGTTGACATACGCGACGAAGCGGTTTCACAGATAAAAAAAGCGTTTAAAGAAAACGCAAAACTGCATATAGCGGCGCATCCGGGACAGTTTAACGAAACTGAAATAAAACGGCTCGCGAATCAAACTCCGGCTGTATTAACGACTCTTATGCGTTATGCGGATGAAGATCATGATATTAATTTTGTCAGTTGGATATTATACCGCGCCGACAGCAAAGATCGTCTGTATGACGGCGCTTTAAAAATAGTTTCGGCGTTAATTCCGGTTATTAAAAATCTGGATGCTGAATGGAGCATGGGCGGCGGCGAACGAATAGAAGCCGAATGTCTTTATTCAGGGACGCTTGATCAAATCAACGTAACGCTTTGGGGCGTTAGATGGAAATGGAAAGTTCAGGAGTTGGAAAACACAATATCATTTTCCGATCTTGATTATTTTGAAGGCTATGACGCGGAGCATAATATTGAAAATGCCTCCGCTCAAGATAACGTAAATTTGGAGGTTATACATGCCTGTACCGATTAAACAAATTCCGGCAAATCTTTTGGTTCCCGGACAGTATCAGGAAATCGACAATTCGCTTGCGGGTGCGCAAAGCGACATCAAAAAGGCTCTGATGATAGGACATAAGCTTTCTACATCGGAAGCCGAAAGCGGAAAACCTGTCAATGTAATTTCTGCGGCTAAAGCGCATCAGCTTTTCGGGCATGGCAGCCCTGCCGCTATCATGGCAGAAACGTTTCTTTCGCTTAATAAAACGGAAGAACTGTATGTGCTTCCTATTCCCGAACCGGAAGCGGGGACGGTCTGGAAGAAAAAATTTACGGTCAATGGATCCGCTACGGCTGCCGGAATGATTCGTATTATTGTAAACGGCATGGGATATGACGCGGCTATCGCAAAATCTGCGGATGCCACGGCGGTCGCCGCGGCGATTACCGCGAGGATCAATGGCGAACTTACCCTGCCTATAACAGCCGAGACTGATGCCTCCGCCGTTACTATTTCAGCTAACATAAAAGGCGAAGCGGGCAACAACAACAGCGTAACTGTTTTTTCATTCGTTGACAGTGTTTCTATAACAGAAAAGGAAACGCTGGAAGGGCAAGGTGTAACGGACATTAAGCCTTTCCTTGAGGGGCTTGGCGAAACACGCTACAACTTTATCGCAAGCGATTTTAATGACGCTAAAAATATCCGAACAAGTTCTGCCGAACTTGAATCACGTTATGGTCCGATGCGTCAAATCGGCGGCAGAATGTACATCTCGCTTTCGGGCAACCTTGGAAGCAAAACAGAAGAGGGTACTTTGCTGGCAAAAGCGGGAGAGGTAAACTCTCCGCATATTGTACTCATTCCTCACGGTAAAAATCCAGAACTGCCGTGTGTCTGGGCTGCGGCATGGTGCGCATCTGCATGCAGAATTCTCGCGGACGATCCAGCTGCCAACACCTACGATACAAAAATTGCGGATCTGACAGCAGGAACATCGTTTGATTTTGAAGAAAGGCAAAAACTTCTTGAAGCTGGTGTCGCGACGTACCGCTTGGATACGACAGGCAACGTACTAATTGAACGTCTGGTAACAAGCTACACCGAAAACACGGACGGCGGCAGAGACACAAGTTACCTTGACGTACAGGTTACGGAAACTGTTGACGCTGTGCGTACATATATCAACGCTGAAGCAAAAAAACGGTTTAAAACATGGAAGCTCGCAAGCACAAGCGAAAATTTCGGAGCGGGAGCGCGTGTGATGTCCCCGGGGGTTTTCCGTTCTTTCCTTGCGGAGCTTTATCAGGAAGTATTTATTAAAACCAAACAGTGGTGTCAAGATTTTGAAGCGTACAAAAAATCAATTTTTGTGGAAATTAAAGCCGGAAGCAAAACAAGGCTTGAGTATTCTCACGAGCCGAATCTAATAGGACAGTTCTACATTGCTGCGGGACTGACGCAGTTTAAATAGGGGGCAGGACATGAAACTTGAAAGAGTAAAGAGAGTTATATCACAAGCGTTAGGTGAATTGCCTATTCAGGAAAAGGGAGCGACTTTTAAACCCGCCGGAATAAAACGCGAAACAAAAGCCGGTGAAGTACCTGAAAATACAGGGTATACCGAAAGCCAAACATTCGCAGAATTGAAGCTGAAGCTTAACGCAACAGGAGCGCTTGGCGTTGAAGAAATGTCAAACATCGGTGAAGATACACTTACAATTTTTACGACAGGCGGCAAGCAGTACATGATGCCGAAGGCGTGGGTTACGGAGCCGGGAGAACTCGGCGATGCCGAAATGGACATCACTTATAATTCCGGCACCAGCCCTAGATTGGCATAAGGAAATATCATGGCAAAAGAATTTGAACTGAAACATCCTATAAAAGTAGGGGAGCTTGATGTTACTAAAATAATAATACAGCGTCCTAAAACAAAAGATTTTATCGCGGTCGGTTCGAATCCTGTTGACAGCGCCGCCGCTGATGCTTCGCTTTTTTCATCGTTATCCGGTTTACCGCTGTCTGTTGTGTATCAGATTGATATTGAAGATTGGTCGCGAATTCGAACAGAGCTTGCTTATGTATGGGTTTCTTATTTTTCAACAAAGGAATATAACGAAAACCCTACCAAAGCGGAGGAGAAAGAGACTCCGCAAAGCGAGACAGCGGAGAATGTTTAAGCTTAGAAGAAGTCTGCGATCGTGTCGCTGAAATGGTTGCAGAAATTCTTATGTTGCTTCCTGGAATGGATTTTTCAACGCTTATGGATATGCACTGGGATCAACTATCATTCTGGCATGAGAAAGCGGTAAATGTAACTAAAGCGGTACGCGGGAGAATATAATGGCGGAAATTAATACCGGCGTCACTCTATCATTAAAAGATTTATTTTCAACTGCTATGAATAAAGCCGCCGGTGCGGCTTCCGGTTTTAGTGAAAAAACACTCGGAGCTATTGAGAAAGTAGACAAAATGGCTTCCGGCACAGCGGCAAAACTTGCCGCTCTTGGTATTTCACTTTCTGTCGGTGCGGCTACGAAAGGCATTATCGAAATGGATCATCGTATGACACGGCTCGGTATTTCTGCAGGCATGTCAGCGGATGAAGTTTCAAAATTAAAACGAACTATTTTTGATACGGCGCAAGCAGCTGATATTAAAATTGATGCGAACAATTTATTAAACAGCATAGATGTAATTGTTAATAAAACCAACGATCTGCAATACGCTGAAGAAAATATCAGAAATGTCGCTCTTGCAATCCAAGCAACAGGCGAGTCAGGTGAAACAATTGGCGATATTTTTTCTGAATTTCAAAAATTTGGATATACTACAGAACACATCACATCACTGATGGACGATCTTTCCGCGCAAGCGAATATCGGCTCTTACTCATTAGCTGATTTTGCAAGACAAGCTCCTGCGATTTTCTCTTCTTACAGCAGGCTTGGCACTGTACCGGAGAATATCAAAAAAGCAAACATCGCATTGCAAATTCTTAATGCCGGTATGAAAAGCCCTGAAAAAGCGGCTAACGCTCTTTACAGTACAATGAACGAGTTGTTTGATAATCCTGAAATGCGGCGGAATTTATTACGCATGGGGATTGATATTCGAGACAAAGCAACAAAAGAATTCAAAGATTTTAACGATATTATGCTTGAAATTGCATCAAGGACTGATGATAAGCGTAATATCGATTACCTTAACAGAATATTCAGCAACTCATCCATGCAGGCGATTCGATCCTATGTATCGCATGGAGAGCGGATGTATGAAAATCTAAATGATCTCGGAGATACAACAGGGTTATTACAAAAACAATCCGCCGTAATGGCTGATACCTTGCAATCAAATGTAAAAAATTTGCAGACCGCTTTTAATAGTTTTGCAGACAGTAATTTAACAAAACCTTTATCTAATATTACAGAGCTTTTAAATAAATTATCTGAAGATCCGGAACGAATAAAAAAAATATTCACCGGGATTGCAGTCGGAATTGGAGCGATAACTGCGGTAAAAGGTGTTGCCGGAATAACCAGATTTATCTCCGGCTTATTAAAATTGAAAGGCGGAAATATTAATCTTGGTTCATTGAGTATGGCTACAGCCATGCCGGTATATGTTACCAATTGGAGCGGAGGTGGAATTCCTGCAGGAGGAATAGGCGGTGCTGGAAAAAGCGCACCTGTACCGTCTCAACAAACACAATTAGGAAAAGGAACTCCATTAACGAATGCGCAAAACGCTATAAAAAATTTAAAACCTGCTCAATACGCTGGAGCCGGTGTCACTATGGGAATAGGAGCAGCTTTTATAAAACTTCCTCAAATGATAAACGAGCTCAATCAAATAAAACAAAATGAAGAACTAACCTCAAAAGAACGAGGCAAAGTAAAAGGCGGAGCGATTGGAGATGCGACCGGCAGTATTGTTGGGGGAGTTGCGGGCGGAGTCGGTGGTATGGCGGCAGGCGCTGCCGTTGGCGCTGCTATTGGTTCTGTAGTTCCTGTGCTTGGAACAGCAGTCGGAGCCTTAGTAGGAGCAGGTGTGGGAGCTCTTGGTATGTGGTTAGGCGGTAAGGCAGGTCGTAAAATAGGCGAAGGAATAGGCGGTGCGGTAGCTGATAACAAAGAACAGCATACTCGGTCTCAATCTAGACACAGAAATAGAAGCGGAATGCCGGTATCAGATTTACCTCCGCAGATCACACAATCAGGTTCTAATATAGCTCCATTAACAGCCGAACTGGAAGGTCATGCGGTTATGGATGTTAATATAAACCTTTCAGGAAGCCGCCCGGAGGTGGCGGTAACTATGCAAAATAATACTATACCTATTCATGTTAACACCGGTTCTGCAATGAAAGTGAGGAATAATTTATGAGCGAAGCTCGTTTTGATATTTCGCTGCCTTTACCTTATGAAGCAAAATGGAGGGAAGCTTACCGATCTGAAAAAGACGATAGCCCCCGTCTTTCCAGTTACCAAGCGCCTGATGGAGAACCTATACCTTTCATTTATAAAAATCTTGATTTTTCAGGAGGGCAATCGGTTGACACAGCGGAGTACCCTTTTTTTGGATTGTGGTCTAACGAAACTTTAAACAAAAAAGCGCAGTCTATTACAGTACACGGATATTTGCGCGGCGAGTATTACATTCAACAGCGCTTAGATTTCCTTGATGCGTTAACGGTCTCTACCAGCGATGATTCGCCCGGTTTCTTCGATCACCCTTTATGGGGAAGGTTTAAAGTTGTTTTAGAAAGTTATAATATACAGGAAGCAGCAAATGAAAACGGACAATGTGAGATTTCTCTTACATTCAAACGCGCAGGTGTTTCACTTGATAAACGTATTCAAGCGCTGGATTTTAATGAATTAATAAAACCGGAAGAAACCGCTCTTGTTGCTGTAGAAATATTTTCTGAAATTGATGCGGATGCTCATTTTATGTCAAATGGATTTGGTATATTAAAAAAGAAATTGCTTGAAATTACCGGCTCTCTTCAAATGCCGCAAAATATGCTGAACAGTGTACTTAATGAAATAACCGGTATAACAAATTTGATTTCACAAGGAATACAAGTGCCTATGCAATTTGCACAGGCACTTATCAATACCGGTTTTGCAATTGTTTCGGCTGTTCTTTCAGTAGGTGAAGCTATGCAATCTATCGGCAAATATTTTTCAGGTAAAAATAATAAGAAAGATGCTGCTTTGAAGTTTTTATCTGCGTATAACTGGACGCTTCCTTTGCAAGCGTCAACAGTGCGTCAGTATAATACTCAAAAAGCGATTGAAAACCTTTATCGCATCGTAAGTTTATGCGTATCTGCAAAGATTTTAAGCGAAATGGAAGAGGAGAGCCGTGAGCGAATGGATGGATTCTTGAAACTTTACGATAAACTTGAAACAAGTGTAAATCTTGAAAATCCTGATATATATCAAGCTGTTATGGAAATGCGGACTTCACTTTCCGTTAAAATAAGACAAAGTTCATTAGCACGCGAATTAAGTAAAAGAATAGAAACACCAATTCCTATTCTACTATTATCTCATTATTTGGGATGCGACGAATATCAATTAAGAAGAATGAATGATATAGAAAATTCGTTTTTAATATCCGGAGAAGTAACCTATGTCTAAAGTGATTGTAGTTAATGTCAGCAACGGGCAAGAAATTATGTGGCGATCTATAAAGATAAAAAAATCATTGGATGAAATATGTCATACACTAGAATTGGAAATTCCGCCGATAGAAAGTAGCAAACTTAGAAAGCACAACCGGTTAGAAGTAAGATGTGTCAATGATTTGGTAAGAGACTCTGGCGGTAAAAGGCGTGTTACTACAGTTTTGATTGATGAAATAACAGAAAATGCAGATATTACAAAACACAGCTTGCAGGTTATAGGGCGATCTCCGGCACGAGATATAATAGATTCAACATGGTCTGATACCTGTTCTGATATGACGCTTAGAGAAATAACTTGTTACATAGGAAAAAAATTCGACATAGTGTGTGATACATTTCCAACGAATCAGCCGGATCCGACAGAGTTTGTATATGCGTTTGACTGGGAGAACGAAAGCCCGTGGACTAAATTAATATGCGAGGCAGACAATCAAGGTTATATTTTAACCAGCAATGAAGCAGGAAATTTATATCTTTGGCGCCCGGGTGCCAGACACGAAGAGTTCAATATTACTGAAGGGGTAAATGTCAAAAATATTCAATGGACAGAAAACGGTTCTGAGCAATTTCATGAATATATTATAACAGGCGGCGGCGAAGAAGCAAAAGTAATTGACAGTACATGCGCCGGTAACCGCACTTTAACAATAGATTTGACCGATCCTTTTATTGATGAAAAAAAACTGCGTCGCCGCGCTGAAACAGAAATGAAACGAAGGCGAGAAAATAAAACTATAGTTACTATTCCCGGATGGGGGCTTACTGACGAACAGATCAAGAGTCTTGGGGAAACAATAAGAAAAGAAATCTATTGGGTTCCAAATTTATTAATCCCTGTTAGGATACCTTCGGTTGGGCTTAATGCTAGTCTGCTTGTATCGGAAGTCGAATACACAGCGACACCCGATTCAATGAAATGTGATGTAACACTTGTAAATAAGGAGGCGTATTTGTGAGTGCTTTTTTAAAACAATTAAGCGCTAAACTTCGCAACCTTTTTTCAAGAGCTGTTTTTCAAAAAAGATATTCTGACGGCAAAGTGCAAATTAAAACACTGTCAGGCAGAGTCTTGGAACAGAAAGAATATTTTCCATACGGTTTTACTGCAAAGGCAAAAAACGGAAAAACATTTGTGTTATGTCCCGGAGGTGATTTTAATAGTTTTGAAATTATGCCGCTTGAAGCAGACAGCGATGTCCGCCCGCCTAAATTGGAAGACGGCGATGCCGCGCTTTACACGCAAAGCGGCGGGTGGATAATAACAAGAGAAAATGGGACTGTTGAACTGTATGGGACTGATGCCGGAGGTATAGTAAAAGCAAAAGAATTAAAAGACCAGCTTGACAAATTATCAACACGTGTTGACGGAATAATTGACGCTTTGAAAAATTCTGCGACAGCAGCCCAGGATGGAGGAGCGACATATAAAGCGCAGATTACCATTGCATTAAACTTGTTAACTAATAAAGAAAATTTTTCAGATTTGGAAAGTAAAAAGGTATTGCATGGAACCGGAAAATAAATCAATTACTATTGAAAACTGGAAAGAAAAAGAAGAGCTTGCGTTAATGAGTATCGGCACAGATAAAGGTTCTTGGTGGGCTGATCCGAATTTTGGAAGCGAGCTTTTTCTTTTGCAACGAAACGGCAGGGTTGACGGTCGTACTGCCGGGACACTTCGGAGAATGCTTCTTGAATGCCTTCAATGGATGATAGATGATGGGTTGGTAAAAAAAATATCCTGCCAAACAGAGCGTATAGGTAAAAACGAAATTCAGTATTATATTATTTTTTATGATATAAACGGCAATAACAGAGAGATTAAGGAGGTATGGAATGCCTTTTAAACGCGATTCATTGGCAACAATACTTGACCGCACTTATGCGAATTATATAAGTCTATTTAAACCTCTTGATAAAACACCGCGTTATAATCTGTTAAAAGTTTTTTCTTCAATCGATGCCGGAATATATCATCAGCTTCTTGGCGATCTTGATTATCTTGCGAAGCAGATTTTTCCAGACACCGCTACGGGAGATTCACTGCGCGAACATTGGTCGTCAAGAGTTCCTGTGCTTTCCGCATCTGCCGCTGTCGGAAAAATTATTATTACTGGTGCACCTAATCTTTCGGTACCTGTCGGTCTGGTTTTTTCTTCAAATACATCAGAGCGTTATTTTGTTGAAAAACAATACCGTATTAATTCAGACGGAATTGCAATAGTTGATGTTCGTTCTGAAAGTTTTGGAATAAAAGCGAATCTATCTTATGGCGAAAAGTTAAAAATTGTTTCTGCCATTCCTGCAGGAATGGATTCGGATGCGGAAGTTGCAGAAGGCGGTATTTCAGGCGGCGTAGACGGTGAAACTGATGAAGAATATCTAATCCGTGTTTTAGCGACATACCAAAACCCGATCCGTTACGGCAAGAGCGGTGATTTTGCCGCATGGGCGTTAGATTCCAGTGCGGAAGTGTCGTCAGCTTGGGAATTTACAAATTTTGGTGTATTCGGATCGCTGTTAATACAGGTTATTAACGGAAATCAATTTGACGGTGTAAATCCGGTCAGTAATATTCAGGATGTAAAAAACTACATAAATCATTTCGCTCCGCTAATGCCGTTTACAGTCCGCACTCCTCAAATTATTACATTAAACCCTGTTGTCTCATTGCAATCGCATGAAGATAGTTTATCAAATCGCGTTCTTGCTGTGAAACGAATGTGTATGTTTTTAAATATAGAAGCAAAACCGGGCTTTCTTGTAACTGCCGGGAAATTAAGAGATTCCATTGTTGATGGAATAATAATAAGTGAAGCAACAGTGAAACTGGACGGTAGTATCAACGGAACGGTTCCTACTACAATTCTGCAATACCCTTTTCTTGGAGATGTGATATGGGAATAAAAGCACCAATCCATGAAGTAGAATTGTATGAAACCGCAATAAAAAAACTGTTTCCGTCAGGAGATTACTGGAACAAACAATTTGCAAATCCGCAAAGCGATGTGTCATTATTTTGCAAGGCAAAACTTCCCGAATTTTTACATTTCCGCAACAGAATGTCCGCATTACTAAATGAAAGCAAAGTATGTCTTACAGAAGAGCTGTTAGATGAGTGGGAAAAGCTATTATTTGGTACAGTTTTTTTTGTTGGTACATCTGTTTCTATACGAAGGGCAATACTTCTTCAAAAATTCAGCAGAGTTTCTTCTTCTGTTGAAATACAGCAAATTGCTCAAATATTTGGTTATAACATTTCAGAAGTACAACTGCCTTATCGTCCGGCATTTTTTGGTTTTTCTTCTTTTGGAATTAACCGCATTGCCGGTCCCGCTTTTCAACGTATTATTTATATTTCAGTTAATGTCCAAGAAAACAGCGATATGATAGAAAAATTTGAGAATATTCTTTTGCAAAGTATATTAATAAATTTTAAACCTTATTTTTTTTATAATGGAGGAAAATAATAATGCCTGGAATGTATCCTGAAAACGAAATATTGGAAATATTTAATGAAACCGTGTTATATCCTGGTGTTGATCCTAACACCGGTAAATTTACTAATGGAGACTTTAATGATCCGCTGATAAAACCTTCATATATTCCGGCAGAAACGTTTAATCTTGTAATTGATAATTTGGAGAGTTGTATCAAAGAACTTGGACTTAAACCAAATAATAAAGAGCCGGACCAGTTGATAAGGGCTCTTAAGAAATGGGTCGGTCGCGGTGGATATTTGGATGAGTTTAATTTTGAAACATCAAAACCTACGCAGCAACAATTGACGGATTATGCATTATCTCAAATAACGACGCTAACAAATAAAGAAGAAATTTTTAATTATACGAAAATACCAAATAAATATGATGGACATGTATGGATACTGACAAATACACAAGAAACAGAACCACCGGTTTTTGAATGGAGTGATAACGGTCCTGGTATCTTTGCTCCGTTAAACGAAAATTATGGAGGTTACGCAAAAGGAGCTGCTCCAACAGATCCTCCGGAATATATACGTGCGGTGTCGAATGGAAAAGGTAAACTTGAAATAGACATTGCTCTCTTGTCTAAAACATTTTTCTTGATTGCACACCCTGTTAATTCGCTTTATATGACAGTAGCTCCCGACGAATCCACAACCGATCAAATGGCAGATAAGTACGGCGGTACATGGGCGAGATGGGGCGCAGGAAGAGTACCGGTATCGCTGGATTTAAACGACCCTTTATTT
>Ga0209755_10003683_pt1 | contig 18915 bp, 7 predicted proteins | sample TergutCo191P1_FD_187301 | JGI IMG/M metagenome (GOLD analysis project Ga0209755, IMG submission 187301) | Cornitermes sp. P1 segment gut microbial communities from Petit-Saut dam, French Guiana - Co191P1 (SPAdes) (version 2) | ecosystem: Host-associated > Arthropoda: Insects > Digestive system >...
TTTTCGGCAGTATTTGGAGGTTACCGTAACCCTAAAAACGAGACTTTTAACGATATTGGCAGTTCTGGTCTTTGGTTAAGTGCTACTACAACGACGTGGCAAACAATGCCTGTTTTCCCCGATACAAAGCCTGGCAAAGAATATGAAGTTCCAAACATTTGGCAAATGAACAGCGAAGCCAATGATTTATCTCTTAAAAATTTTGAATATAACGCATCCGTTCGTTGCGTGGAGGTGGAGTAAATACCTAATCTTCCCCCCGCGCCACCCGTAACTCGAAGTGGTACTCAGCACAGCGAAACCGCAAAAACGCCAAAATGGCGTTCACAGTTTTAATACCTCATCGGCGGTGAGGCCTGTAACTCCGGCTATGGCGGCGGCATCCATGCCTTTGGCTTTCAAGGCTCTGGCGACCTCGGCAATGCCCTCCGCCTTACCCTCCGCAATGCCCTCCGCCTTACCCTCCGCCCGGCCCTCCGCGATGCCGTCCATTTTCGCGGTATAGATTGCGCAGTCGAGGCTTGACCTGTTTTCCAAGTATTTTTCGTAGGTTCTGCGCTCTACTGCGGTCATTTTCAGCAAGTCTAACTTGACCGACGCCTCTTTTATACCCTCGGCGGTAAAGTCGGGGCGGACCGCGGAATTTTTGAGCACGTAGACCCACTCATCGAACCGGCCGCGCAGCTGCTCGTCGAACTTGTTGGGCAGGATCAGGTAGTATTCCGGGTGGATGTCGGTTTTCGGACCGTTGCCAGACACGGGGGCCTGCGAGAACGAAATCTGCTCTTCCTCGAAATGTATCCCGCGGAAGCCGTCGAATTTGCCCGTAAACAGGTACTCGCGGTGCGCGCCGAGGTCGTAATAGGCGACGTTTATCGAGTAGACTTTCTTAATGTCGTACTGCTTGCTCGCGGCCACCTGCTCCACAACGGCCCTGCTTACACCGTACAGCACCCTGCCGAAGAAGTCTACCTCCCGGAGGAACTGTATCTCAAACACCGCGATTTCACCGCCGTCTATGCGGGCTTTCAGGTCTACGCGGTTGGTCTTTTCGGCAGGGTCAGCCTTGTTGCTCTCGCTTTCGAGGATGGCATCGACCGTGACTTTCCTCCCCAAAAGCTCGCTGAGGAAACCGTTCAGAATACCGAAATTGGCCTTGTCGCGCAGCATATACTTTATAGCGTAGTCGAGCGAAACTATCGTGCGTTCTTCCATACGGTACCCCCTTTCGTTTTACGGCCCGGTTATACTCTCATATCCTTAAATATAATACAACGCCGGGGATGTGTGGGGATTTTTGTTTCAAAACAGGGCTGACGTGCGACTTTTCGTCCATTTTAGAGCTCCAAACGGCGTTAAATGCGACTTTTTGTTAAATATAGACCCAAATTCGCGACTTTTTGTCAAATATAGCGCGATTTATCCAATAATATATATAATGGGAGAGTTAAAGACAATATGGGATTATCTTTTGCCGGCCCATTGTGCCGGCAGGGCGCCCGATATGCCCCAATTCTATTTTTTAGCCCCTCCCATATACTATTTTTATCCACATGAACCAGATAGCCCAGTCCGCACGGCAGCTCCCGATATACGAGAAGCGCGCGGAGATCATCTCCGCCCTGAAGAGCCATCAGGTAGTCGTCATCGCCGGGCAGACCGGGTCGGGCAAGACTACGCAGCTGCCGCTGTTCTGCCTTGAGGCGGGGCGGGGGCGCAAGGGGCGCATCGGGTGCACGCAGCCGCGGCGGATCGCGGCCACGTCCATCGCGGCGCGGGTGGCGGCGCAGGCGGGGTGCGAGGTGGGCGGGAAGGTCGGGTACAAGATACGGTTCGCGGCGAAGGAGTCGCAGCAGACCGTCATCAAGTTTATGACCGACGGCATACTGCTGGCCGAGGCCGAGCACGACAGGGAGTTTCGGCAGTACGACACTATCATTATAGACGAGGCGCACGAGCGGAGCCTCAATATAGACTTTTTGCTGGGATATTTGAGGAAACTGCTCCCCCGCCGGCCGGATTTGAAAGTCATAGTCTCGTCCGCCACGATTGACGCGGAGGGATTTTCGAAGAGTTTCAATGACGCGCCGGTCATCGAGGTATCCGGGCGGCTGTTCCCCATTGAAGTCCTCTACCAGTCCGATGACCCCGGTGAGGAGGCGCGCGAAACCTACGTGGAGGACGCGGCCCGCGCCGCCGAGGACATCCTCGACATCTACGGCGACGGCGACATGCTCGTCTTCATGCCCACCGAGAGGGACATCCGGGAGACCTGCGACAAGCTGGGGCAGCTATCGATGCGGCGCGGGATATCCGTCCTCCCCTTGTTTTCGCGGCTGACGCGCTCCGAGCAGGACGCGATCTTCAACCCCGGGGGCAAGCCGAGGATCGTGGTATGCACCAACATCGCCGAGACGTCCATCACCGTCCCCAACATCCGCTACGTTATCGACACGGGATTGGCGAGGATATCGAGGTACGCGCCGAGGCTGCGGACGAACCGCCTGCCGATTGAGCCGATAAGCCGTGCCAGCGCCGACCAGCGCAAGGGGCGGTGCGGGCGCGTGCGGGAGGGCGTCTGCGTGCGGCTCTATTCTGAGGACGACTACAAGCAGCGCGAGGAGTTCACGCAGCCGGAGATCAGGCGCTCCAACCTCGCCGGGGTAATACTGACGATGGCGGCGCACAATCTGGGGACGATTGAGGACTTCCCGTTCATTGAGCCGCCGTCTAAACAGGCGATATCGGAGGGGTACGCGCAGTTAAAGGAGCTGGACGCGCTTGACAGCGAGAAAAAGTTGACGCCGACGGGGCGCGAGATGGCGAAATTGCCGTTTGCCCCTCACATATCGCGGATGATCCTCGCCGCGAAGCAGGAAAACGCGCTGCGGGAAGTGAAGGTCATCGCCGCCGCGCTGTCGATAGTAGACCCGCGCGAGAGACCGTTTGACAAGCAGAAAGAGGCGGACGCGGTACACGCTAAATTTATTGACAGGACGTCGGACTTTCTGACGTACATCAACCTGTGGGACGCCTATCAGCAGGAGTGGGACAAATTGAAGACGCAGGGGCGAATACGGCGGTTCTGCAAGGACCATTTTTTGTCTTACACGAGGATGCGCGAGTGGCACGACGTGCATCAGCAGCTGGATGAGACGCTTTCGCGCATGAAAAATTATCCCAAGAATGACGCTAAGGCGCCATCGGACGCCATCCACAAGTCATTACTGACAGGATTGCTGGCAAACTGCGCGTATCTTGACAAGACGGGAAAGTACAAGGCCACGGGCGGGAGGGACGTGCTGATCTTCCCCGGGTCAACACTGGCCAAGAAAAAATGCGAATGGGTAATGTGCCACGAGATTGTAGAAACCAGCCGCGTATTCGCGAGGGGCGCCGCGCCCATCAACCCGCAGTGGCTTGAGGAACTGGCCCCTGATTTCTGCAAGCATACTTTCGAGACGCCGTTTTTTGACATAGAGACAGGCTGCGTAAGGGCGACCGAGCGCGTTACGTTTATGGGGCTGCCGCTTGCCGTCAGGAAGAACGCGCTCTACAGCAAGGCAGTGCCGGAGGCGGCCACGGATATTTTTATCCACGAGGGATTGGTCAACGAACTGCTCGTCTGCCATCACAAATTTTACACGCACAACAAAGAGATCAAGAAAAAAGTCTTGCTGCTTGAGGATAAGCTGCGGTCAAAGACCTACTACAGCGGGGACGACGTGATATTTGATTTTTATAAAGCGCGGCTGCCGCTTGTTGCGTCAATACATGACCTGAATAAGGCGATTAAGGATAAAGGCGGCGACAAATTCCTGTTCATGCGCGAGGAGGAGATCGTCAACGCGTCAATCCCCAACGTAGCCGAGCACTTCCCCGACCACGTAAACATCGGCAACAGGAATTTCGCGCTGAGGTACGCCTTTGAGCCGGGGGCGGATCATGATGGAGTGACGCTCGCGCTTCCGCAAAAGGTCCTCCCGTTCATCGAGAAAGAGACGTTGGGATGGCTGCTTCCGGCGCTATGGCCTGAACGTATAAAGGACTTGTTACAGCAATTACCGCGCGGTCAACGTAAAGTTTTCATCCCGATGAACGAATCCTCGGCAAAACTCGCAAAGGCGCTTGACTCTTCTTACGGATCGTTCGCGGCGGCATTGTCAAAGGCGATTAAGGACCTGTACGGCATTACTATCGAACCGTCCCTCCTGGAACCTGACCGGGCCGTCGCGCATCTTGACCTTAAGATAGAAGTGCGGGATGACGACAACAACATCGTTGCCAAAGGCCGCAGCGGTGAGGTATTCAATCAGATGAAAGGGACGGTTGACGACAACAGTACCGCCGACAAAAAAGATTCCCCGTGGACAGGCGCGTTCGCGTCGTACCGCAAGAGCGGGCTGTCCAAATGGCCGGAGGATGATTTGAGCGTACCCGTTGATATCGGGTCTCCGCAGAAAGGCGGGCTGCCAGTCAGAGGGTATCACGCGCTTATCCCAAGTGAAAGCGGCGGCCGGACCGTCGATTTAGTCCTCTTCCCGTCAAAAATCAAAAGCGACATCGCGCACAGGTACGGGGTAAGGATATTGTTGGAACTGGCGTTAGAGAAAGATTTGGCGTGGACGGAGCGCGATATATCCATATCAAGCCAAACCAAGGTGATGTGCTCCCCTTTCGGCACCGGGGCGCAATTCAAGGAGGCGCTCTACGGGATGATCTGCGGCAGCGCGCTCGATTTCGACCTATCCCCAAGAAGCGAGGAAAAATTTAATCGGCTGACCGCGAATACGAAAGATTCATTGCGCGGTATCGGATTCAAGGTATTGTCCATATTTGAGGAATCATTGAGGATTTTTGCGGATGACGTCTCCAAATTATCCTCCGCAAAGAAAAAATTGCCCGCCGACATCGCCAAAGAGCTTGCGGGCGATTTGAACGGATTTTTTGAGGACATTCTCAAAAACAAGGTAACGCTCGACATCTTTATGCAATACCCCCGCTACCTCAAGGTCTTCGCGATGATAATAGAAAAGGCGGCCTGCGAGCCGTTCAAGTACCGCCAGAACAAAGCGATGATCCGCCAATACCTGTCAATCCACAACGATCTGCGCAAGAAAAACGTCCCCGAAGAAAATCACCACACGTATCATCGCCTTTTAAACGAATTCGCGATGATGATACGCGAGTACGAAATCAACCTGTTCGCACAGCACATCAAAACGCTGTACCCGGTATCTGAAAAAAGGTTGGACAAAAAGGTAGATGATATAAAAAAACAGAACGGTAATTTATCGCAATAGGCATAGGTACGAACAGGCGCGGAGGCGACATCACGGCTGTCGTGCAGTCGTCTCCGCGCCTGTCCGTGCCTATGCCGGCTCTGGTGCCACAATTATGGCAATTACCGGCATCGCGGGCGTTACGCGCAACGCCCCTACCTGACGCCAATTTTCAATGATACCCGCTCTTTCTTGCCGTCAGCCGTAATTATCACACCGCGCAACAGATACGTACCATCGGATACCGTACGGCCTTTTCTGTCTGTAAAATCCCACGATCCTACAATCCGTCTTGATGTATCCGGTACGGGCGTTGCGCGCAGCTCCCCTGCGGCATTTTCGCCGATTGACACCTTACTGACGGCATTACCCGATGCGTCGTAGACCGTCAATTTACCGTTCTTTATCCAGCCGCCCTGACGGTAAAATTTCACTATCCCCAAAGATCTGCCAGCCGGATTCGGCCCTGCCGTAAACCTGCCGGTAATCGCCTTGACAGGCGCGATCAGGGCGGCATCCTTATCGGCAGCGGCCGGGATAACCCTGTCTTGCGACGCAACCGCAACGAACTCAACTACCGTGACAGCGGCCACGGCGCTTGTATCAGCAGCCGTCTTTTTACCGCCGTCTTTGTTGTCTTCAATGGTGTTGGTCACTACCACAAAGTAGTAGTACGTACCCAGTTTGCTGGCCGGTACTGCATGTATGGTAAGTGAATCGACTGTCCAGCCGTTTATTATCTTTCCGCCCCCGCCCGATTCGTCTTCCGCGCTGTACCACTGGTAACTTAGCGTCCCGCTGCCTACCGCTTTCACGTAGAGGATATACTCCGTGCCAATTGCGACCGGGCCGCTCAGAGGCTGCACCGTAATCGTCGGCCGCGCCGCGGTGATTGGCGCGTTTGAGGATTCAACCTTGCTCAGCGTCACGTTTAAACTGCCGGTCTCTAAGGAAGACGTAATCGCGAGCTTTATCACCTTGCCGAGGTCAGCCGCAGTTACGACATAAGTGTCGCCGGAATCAACCTCGGTCCCGTCTATGGTCCACGAATAGGTAAGTTCGCCGAGAGCAAATCCGCCGCCGATCGCGGCAATCAGCGTCTCGCCTACTCTCGGGGATGCGCCTATCATGCCGCTTATCACTATCGCGCCCGAGAGCGCGGGCGTCACTTCCGCCGTAGCGAACTTACGGTCATCCACAATCGACGCCGCCATCACGGTTATTGACGTTGACGAATCATTGGCCGCGATGGTAAGCAAGCCGGATGGGCTTATAACCGTTTCCCTATGCAAAGCGTCGCCAAATAGCGTCCACACCACGGCGGGCGACGCCCCGTTGTGGAGGGATACGTTTGCGGTAAATTGCTGTCTCATGCCGCGGCCTACGGAGACTTCGGCGGGCGTTACCGACACGCTGTAAACTACCGGGCCGAATTGCGCCGGAAAATCCACCGCCGCGCCAAAACCAGGCAGTTTGTCGGCAGCGGTCGTCCAGCCGTTTATGCCCGTAAAGCGGCCGCCTATCGACGGATCGATGCGTATGGCCGATACCTGGGTGTCCGCGCCATCGGCATCGCCGGCACCCTTATTTCCCCACGCGGTATTGCCGGCTCGGTTCAGCATCCCGTCGAACGCGGCGTTCGTTTCGAGCATGCCGGCTACGAGATCGTTGACGTTGCCGGCTATGCGGCCCACAGACCCGCCGGCCGCCGCGACTCTGGAATTCAGGGCGGCGCAGTAACCCACAAAACCTGTTTCTGAAACACGCCCGGCCACGCCGCCAACCGTATCGCTGCCGCTGACTTCGCCGGTAGTATAGCTGCTGATTACAGTACTCGCGGAAAGAACGCCCGCTATACCGCCTACATTGTTAACGCCGCTGACCTTGCCGGAGAAGTAGCAGTCCGCGATTGCCGTTCCCATGCCGGCGAAGCCTGCCACGCCGCCGGCCAAACCGGTACTGCCGACCGTGCCCGCGAAATAGCTGTTGGATACGACGCTTCCGGTATCTGCGCGGCCCGCCACGCCGCCGGCGCTTGCACCGCTGACCGCAGCCGTTGAATAGCTGCGGATTACGCTGCTATTCCGCTCAACCGCTCCCGCTACGCCGCCGGAAACTTCCGCCCCGGCTATCACTCCGGCGGAGTAACTGCCGGACACCGTACTGCTGTCCCAAAGCCGCCCCACTACCGCGCCGGCAACAAAGCTGCTGTTGATGCTAACGTCTACAACTCCAAGGCTGTCTACCCGGCCGCCTTTAATGACATGGCCGAAGAGGCCATGAAAGCCGGAGCGCCGGGAGCCGGCATTATTGCCGCCGGCAGTGTTGATTGTAAGATTTTTTACAACGTGCCCGCCGCCGTTGAATGTACCCGAGAATGTGCATGCGGTGTCGCTGGTGTCAACCGCGAGGTTCCCGACCGGGATCCAATTGCCGTACCGTGCCAAATCTACGTCTCTTGTGAGCCTGACGGTTTTACCCGCAAAGTTATCCATAGCGGGCGTACCGCCCCAGGTTCCGTTTACGATCGCGGCCAGCCCCGCAAGCTCATTGGGGGAGGCGATGTTAAATGTCACGGCTGCCGAATTATACCAGGCGACATCAACGACCGTTACAGTTACCGTATCAGATACCGCCGGATTCACGCTCGACACCGCGATCACGCGAAGCAGGTCCGCGTTTTCATTCGCCGCCACAGTAAGCAGTCCCGCGTTTACCGTCGTAGCGGTCGATGTACGGCCTGATACCGCCCATGTAACGGTTCTGTTCGCGTTCTCTCCGATAATGGACTCGGTGAACTGCATCGTCCGCCCCTTGCCCACCAGCAAACCGGACGACGGCGACACCGTTATCCGGTATATCGTACTGAAATGCGCCGGAAAACCAAGCGCCGCGGCGTATCCCGGCAGCTTGCCGTTTCCCGTTTCCCATACCGGCCCCTTAAAACGATTGCCGATAGTTCCGTCGCCGCTGACCGCCGCTAATGTGATATCCTCGCCGTTCAGCTCCCCCTGGCCCTTATTCGCCCACACGGTATCGCCGGCGCTGTTTCCCATTCCTGCATAGCCAGCATTGCCGGAGAACGCACCGCCCCCGGTACTGCCCGCCACACGCCCGATAGAATCTCCCCGCACTTCAGGATTCAGCGCGGCGCAGTCGGACACACTGCTGTTAGCCATATACCCAACAATGCCGCCAGCTGACACGCCGCCGATAGCCGCAGCTGTAGAATAGCAATTCTTAATAACGCTGCTCTCCACAGCGGTCCCCGCCACGCCGCCAACGCTGCCGGCGCCGCGGACCACACCGGTAGTATAGCAATCGGCCACAATACCGCCGTCAAGATACCCGGCCAGCGCGCCTACAGAAGCGCCGCCCGTTATGTGAACATTCTCAACACCAAGGCGCTCCACCGTCCCGCCGCCAATCCAGCCAAACAGCCCCTGGTTAATTGAATCGGGACGGTTAATAACCAGATTGCTTATGACATGCCGGCCGCCGTCAAACGTACCGGCAAACCCGTTGCCGGCGGTCCGCCCGATAGGCTCCCAATCGGTATAGGCCGCCAAATTGATATTCTGCGTAAGGAAAATCATCTTCCCGGCAAAGCCATCCCGCGCGGCGCCTTTAGCTGTTCCGTTAACAATCTGCGCCAGCCCAAAGAGCTGTTCGGCGGTGGAAATGTTAAAATGCGTCTCGGTAGTATTATACCAGGTAATATTGGGTGTCTGCGCCGCCGGCGCCACCGTAACGGCAACCGCAATCGCCGACAACACTTTGAGCATACCGCATCCATGCCGCATAAAAACGCCCTCCATGTATCCAAAAGTATACTGTCACCCAACCTCAAGCTGAGCCTGGGCGTCAACAACATCCCTATTTATCAACTCCAGCGCACTGTGCATTTTGTCGCTCACCACCGGGTCGGGAATCCGGTCGCGCAGCGTGCGCAGCAGCTGTATCGTCATCCGCAGTATCCGTATCAGGTCGCCCTCAGGCACTCCGAACCCCGCAAGCTGCGTAAGATCGCACCCGCTGGCCCACGCGAATACCGGCGCGGCCATCGAGAAGTCCATTTCTCTTATCGGATTCGCTATATTATACTTTAGTTCTTTTTGCCTTAACTTGTGAATAGTCTTCTCCGCATCGAACTTCAGCGCAATATTGCTGACCGGCGGGGCGTTCTTGCGGCTGCGCGCCTCCTCCGTTATAAGCGCGGCAAGGACCACCGGCAGCTGCTCTACGCTTATATCTTCAAAGTCCCTCGCGTAATAAAGCTCCGCGGCCTGTATCTCGTACCCGCTCACAGCCGCGGCCAGCTTGCCCTTGGGGGTAAGCTCCTTCCCCTCCAAAAAACCGCTCCCCTGCAAAAACTTGATCCTGCTGCGGATCTGGTCCTCCTCCTTCTGGTACGCCTTGCTCATCGAAAACGTACCCTTGCGGAAGTTGTGCAGGCTCTTGCGGAAGATGTCGAAAGCGTCGTCCCCAAACTGGCTGTAAAGGCTCAATATCGTAGAATACGAAGCGTAGAACCGGCTGTTGATGCGCTCGTTGGCACCGTACAGTATGCGCTCTAACTGGTGCGGGTCGGTCGCCTCGGGGATCACCTGCGAGTAGACGTACCCCACCTCGTCCATCCCTCGCCGCCCCGCGCGCCCGGCCATCTGGTTGTACTCCCGCGTCATCAGATAGTTAAACTGCACGCCGTCAAACTTCTCCAATTCATCGAATATCACCGCGCTCGCCGGCATGTTTACGCCCAGCGCGAATGTTTCCGTGCAGAACAGCAGTTTGATCAATCCCAACGTAAACAGCCGCTCAACAATCTCTTTCGCGGCGGGCAGAATCCCCGCGTGGTGATAGGCGCACCCCGCTTCCCAAAGCTGCCGCAGGAAATTGAGGCGGTCGTACCCCTCTATGCCGTACTGGTACACCAGCTCATCCACTAACCGCCGCACCTGCATCTTCTCATCTTCGGTCAGCAGGTCCAAGTGCATCATGTGCTGCTCGGCATTGCGCTCGCACGCCCGGCGGTTAAAGCAGAAATAGAGCGCGGGGAGGTGCCCTTCCCTTATGACAAGCTGTATGATTTTGCGGGACGACGGTTTGCGGCGCATAAACTTTTTGCGCGCCTCGGGGCTGTTCCTGTACTTGCGGCCGATCCCCTTTATGCTGATAAATCCGAATTTCGGGTGGTAGAACGAGTGGTTGAGCGGTACGGGGCGGTGCGTCTCCTCGATCACCGTAAACGTGGTATTCCTCACCGCGCCCATCCACCGCGCGAGCTCGTGTATGTTGGGCACCGTGGCGCTCAGGCACATGAAGCGGATGCCGGGCGGCGCGAGGATGATGCTCTCCTCCCACACCGTGCCGCGCTCGGGGTCGTCTAAGTAGTGTATCTCGTCGAAGATGACGTAGTAGATGTCGTTCAGCCGCCCCGAGTTCTCGAGGATCAGGTTGCGGAAGATCTCGGTGGTCATGATGAGCAGCTGCGCGTCCTGGTTGATGGTCACGTCGCCGGTTTGGATGCCGACGGCCTCGTCGCCGAAGCGTTTGCGGAAGTCGCGGAATTTTTGGTTCGAGAGCGCCTTGATGGGGGCGGTGTAGACGGCCCGCTTGCCCTGCCTGACGGACTCCTCCACGGCATACTCGGCGATTAGTGTCTTGCCGCAGCCGGTCGGGGCCGCCACTATGACAGATTCGCCGCGGTCGATAGCTTCCACTGAAGCGATTTGGAACGGATCAAGTTCTAAGTCTTGGTATTTCATTGTATAAATATAATATATTCCAACTCAAAAAGCTATATATCTCAAAATATTACCTAAACAGCAGTAAAAAACGGTAATCTTCGATGTGTAACTCATGCTTCATGCGCCAGCAAGGTTTTGTCAAAAAACGCTGTTTTCGCTATAAAAAAAGCCCTTTTCGCGAGAAAAGGGCTTTTTAATTTGGAAGTGAGGGGATTTTCCCATTTGCCGAAACTGCGCCTGTAACCCATTGATTTGCCAATAGTTACAGTTTTTAGCGCAAGCCCGGTGGCAAATAGGTGGCAAAACATCCCCGCCATCCAAAATAAAAGAGCCGCATAATTATCGTTTTCCACCCCCAAGGCGATCTTACCGCCGAGGGGCGATACCTCGGAACATCTACTACAGACGCAGGATATCGTCTACCGTGAGGCCGGTATCTGCCGCTATATCCTCAGCCGAAAGACCTCTATTCTTTAGATTTTTCGCGATTTCCATTGATCTATTACGAAGCGCCGACGCCTCGTTGTGCCGCGCACGGTCGCACAGACGCTCCAACTCCTCTGCATCCGTCCAGACGTTCACAGCTTTAATACTTCATCTACTGTTAACTCGGTGACCTCCGCAACATCCGCAACACTCATACCTTTTGCAAGGCAGTTTTTCGCCATTTTTTCCGCAACCTTACGCCGCTCATACGCCAGCGCCGACGCCTCATTGTGCCGCGCCCTATCGCGCAAACGCTCCAACTCCCTAAACTCATCCGATGCGGATACGCTCCGGTACGCCTCGACCGCCTGTACCATAATCTCACCCCCTACGGTTACAAGTTCCTCCAACTTTTCATCAGTATCAGCCTTAAAAAACGCCAGCCACAACTTCAACTCGTCCCCGGCATCTACCACCTCCGGCAACTTTGGCAACTCAAAATAATGCATGGCCAACCTATCCGTCAGCCGCTCGTGCCGCCGTACCTCAAGCAAACCGAACTCCGAGTGGTACTCCACGCAACGAAACTGCGGGTACGCCAATATACTTATAACTATCGTGCGCGGCAACTGCGAATAATCCTCGCCCACCGGCAACGCGCTCGAATACTCCCGCGCCCAATAATACAGCGACCGCTCCGGGTAGTCCCCCTTGTCCTCGACCTGTACCTCCAAATCCACCCGCTGGCCGTTCACCGTCATGTTGATGTCCAAATGGCAGAACTTCTCCCCCATCGCCTCCGGCGGCATGGCGGAGTTGGTAACACGGAAATCAGGCCCGATGTCCTCCACCCGTATGCCGAGCAGGGCCGCAACGAGCCTTTTCAGCAAATCCCGGTATTTAACGAACAACGACTTGAACAACACATCGTTCGTAAGCTTGTATTTAAGTTCGGCCATCCCGTACCCTCTTCCTATATAATATACTAAATCCCCGCCGGAAAAGCAAAAAATAGCCAAAAATAGTCCCCACCAGCCCCGGATTCGACCCTTTTTCTTTCAAAATAGCCCCTAAAGTCTCTATTCAGCCTCTTACGGGCCGAAATCCGGCCAAATTACAGCGGAGAGTTCTACGCATAAACCATACGGCCGTCTGGGTATTTGGGGACAGATTTTGCCGCCCATCCCCTCAAGAATCGTTCGTCGCACACCTTTTTCGCTCCCAACACCATTCTATAAACCTCATAAAATATATCAAGAAATTATTGGGAAAAGTCAAGTTGCCCTAACCATCAGTAACGGCGTAAGTTATTGATATTGCGGGCTTTTTGACCTTTTCCTGACAATGAATGGTACTTCTACCCTACCCAATTTTGCTCCGCAAGGTGGATATTTCGTGCTATATACCCCAAAATCTATTATGCCCATCCGCATTTGGAGGTTGTAAAAAAAATGTTTATTCAAATGGCATAATATATATTAAATTGACGTGGAAAAATCGGCAAACAGTGCTAAACTAATCGACAGGAAGAGTTTGATATGCTTTTGGATAACTCTAGCGACTCCAACGAGAGCAAAAAGGTCTACGAATGGATCGAACAATATACCGACGACGGGACTTTTGACGTCGTAACCGGCTATTTTACTATAGGCGCACTGGCTTGGCTCTCGAATAAAATAAATGAAAAAACCAGCAAATTTCAAATGGTGCTCGGCGATATCGCCTGCGTGAGCAAGCCGGACTTCCGCCCGCTCAGTCTGCTCAATGAGGAGATTTCTGTCGATTCCGCCCTTAGACTCTCCGATTATGCCAAGGCCGCAGTAAGGTTTTTAGAGCAAGACAAGGTCTTAGCCAAAACCTTGGAACCCAGTTTCTGCCATGCAAAATTATATCTACATAATTCAAGGGATGAGAGGCATAATTATTTCATAAGCGGCAGTTCCAATTTAACTGACGCAGGGATAGGGCGCAAGACAACAAGCAACGCGGAACTTAATATCGCGGAAACGGGAGACAACCACCAATATAGGGAGCTAAGGAAATGGTTTAACAACCTTTGGAAAAATAAAGCGCTTGCCGACAAAACCATAGAAATGCCTGACGGTAAAAAAAGTGAGAAAAATTTCAAAAAATATCTGATCGAGGAAATTTCGAAGATATTTAACCTATATACCCCAGAGGATATATACCTAAAGATTTTGGCTGAAATGGATTTAGGTACAGATGTGGAAAAGGTTGAAAAGACTCTCGGAAAATCTAAAATTTACAACGCGCTCTACGATTTCCAAAAAGCCGGAGTCGTGAGTTTGGTAAAAATGCTCAACAATCATAACGGAGCAATTCTGGCAGACGCCGTTGGACTCGGTAAGACGTGGACAGCACTTGCGGTTATTAAATTTTACCAAAAAGAAGGTTTCGACGTTGTGGTAATTTGCCCTAAAAAACTGGAAAACAACTGGCGCAAATGGACAAAGGGGTTTGATTCCAGATTTAAGGCAGACGGTTTTGATTACTCCATCCGCTTTCATACAGACATGGAAGAGACACGTATGCAAAAGAAAGCGGCAAAGGAAACCTCTGATATATTCTTTACAAGTGACAGACCCAGACTATTCGTTATAGATGAGAGCCATAATCTGCGAAACAGTAGCAGTAAAAGATATAAATTTTTGTTGGAAAACATTTTAAGGAAGAACGAAAACGCAAAGGTCTTAATGCTATCAGCAACACCAATAAATAACTATCTATGGGATATTCGCAATCAATTTTGTTTGATCCCCCAAATGCAAGAAATAGATACACATTTCAAAATAGCTCAGAAAACACTAAAAAAATGGACGGAGGAAGAACATCCAACGATCGCTGGATTGGTAAATAAACTACGACCTGATTTTTTACATATTATTGACACGTTTGTTGTAGCAAGAACAAGGAGCGTAATAAAACAAAGCGGGATAAACCTCGATTTTCCTAAATGGCAAGAACCACAAAACCTTTACATAACACCAAACTGTGTTAGAGACTGCGAGTCTTTTGAAAGTCTATTAACATTGCTCCCCGACAAATTTTCTGCCTATATGCCAGCATTTTATGCAGGCATGACAAGCCAAAAAACCACGGAAAACGAAAGTCAACGAGACTGGTTTTTAGTAAAAATGATGCACTCCATGCTTATAAAAAGGTTAGAATCGTCTTGGTATTCTTTCTATAGAACAGTGAATAACATCTTGGACTATCACAAGACGGTCTTGAGTCATGTTGAGAAACATCAAGATTTTGAAAGCGGATATTTTGACGAGGACGAGATTGATGATTTTGAAGATGTCTTCGAATATGACTTTGAAATCGGTAAAAACAGGAAGGTAAAAATAAGTGAAATTGATGACTTGGATGGTTTTAGAAATGATTTAACAGAAGATACTGAAACCCTGCAAAATCTCTTTAATAAGTTAGAGGAGTTTAATAAAAATTTTGTTGTAGAGCAGGATGGCAAATTACAAGCACTTTTAAAAATCATTAACAATGAACCGAAAGTCCTTATTTTTACAGCGTATAAAGATACTGCCAAATATCTGTATGAACACGTCTCTAAAGAAATTGATGGTGTAGACCTTGTTTATGGCGGTACAAAAGACAATAAAATTATAGACATCCTGCACAGATTCGCTCCACTTGCGAAATTTAAAGAATCGGAACAGACAGCAGACGATATGGCTCGATATGAACAAAAAAAGAATGAACAAATAAAAATTCTGATAACAACCGATATTTTAAGTGAGGGCCAGAACTTGCAAGACTGTGGTTTCGTCATTAACTACGATATCCATTGGAATCCAGTTAGGGCTATTCAACGAATGGGACGAATTGATAGGCTTGGTAGTGAACATAAGGAAATCCGCTACGCAAACTTTTGGCCGACAAAAAATATCAACGAATACTTGAGACTACAATCCAGAATTGAAACAAGAATGGTTACAATGAGAATAGCAGGCGCAGAAATTCCACATGAATTTACCGCGAAACTGCAAAAAATGGACAATGACAAAGATTTGGAGCGGAAACAAATTGAAAAAAACCTAAAACTTATGCAAAATAGCATAGAAGAAATTGAAAATCAAACATTGGGTTTAAATAATCTGACACGTGAAAATTTCAGGCAAGACCTAACTCAGGAATCCGCCCAAAAGTATAAAACTATACCCAATGGTATTTTCAGCGGTTTTTTAGAAGATACAAACGGACTCATAGCCCTAATAAAACATAAATACGATAATGATATAAAACTGATTTTCATCAATATGCACGGCAACGAGGTTCTGCAAAATGACATTGATGTACTGGCTTTTTTACGGAATAACAGATACAAAGAACGATTCGTACCAGCTATAATAGATGACTGTAGCGAAACGGAAACCAAAAAACTGTCTAACGCTCTTAATAGTTGGTTCCGAAATGTAGCTGTACGGGCTGCGAAAAAAGACTATACAGACGATTTATTCTCGGAAAGCCAAACTTTAGATATGTTCGAACAATCAACAATAGAACAAATATACCAACCTGCAAAGTGGGACTTGCTTTGTTGGTGCTTGGTAAGTGAGGAGAAAAAATGAATCTTGAATGCTTTACCAATGAAAATCTTCGCGACGCGACAACCAACCTATTTGCACAACTGGGTATAACCTTAGTTACTCGCGTTGAAGAGACACTAAATGTCAAAGATACTTTAGGTAATAAATATAAGAGTTGTAGCCCTTTTACAAACATCAGAAAATTGTTCCTCTCTGGTGTGATAGAGAATGCCTCTCTCATTACCGGAGAGACAGATAACAAACAGTACGAAACAACAACAACTATACTTGACAAGAAGACTTACAACAGTTTGATCATATTTGCGTTGGAATTAGATAAATCACCAACCAGAAGTGAAATCGCTGACCTCACAAGGGCATTCAACCAACTCAGCAAGGCAAGACCTGTCTGCTTGGTTATTAAATATAAAAAAGATGAGACAAGCGTTATTTCTATCGCACTTAGTGAACGGTTCAGATACCTGCAGGATTGGCGTGAAGGTGAAAAAATTGGGAAAATTATAATACTGCGCGATATAAATATTGGAAAACCACATGCGGGGCATTTGCGGATTTTGGAAAATTTGGCTAAACATAACGCCCAAAATTTTAATGACCTACACACGAAGTGGCTTGATGTACTCGATCTGAATATACTAAACAAAAACTTTTTTACAGAAATATCAAATTGGTACTTCTGGGCAATGAATAATGTTACGTTTCCAAATGATAAAGTAAAAGACGATGAGGTTCGTAACGCTACAAATTTAATCCGTTTTGTCACAAGAATAATCTTCGTGTGGTTCATTAAAGAAAAAGGGTTGGCCCCCGAAAGGTTATTTGATAAAAACTATATCGCTTCAGTCATTAAAAACTTTAATCCACAATCGGAAAAATCGCACAACTATTACAACGCCATTTTGCAAAATCTATTTTTTGGTACGCTGAATCAAAAAATTAAAGACAGAAAATTTGCCCCGGATGGTGGAAATATCAGCACAAATAGAGAACACTACGGAGTTAAAAACCTATATCGTTACGCTGGCCTGTTTAAGAACGAGGCTGCCGAAAAAGAGGTATGCAGGTTATTCAAAGAGGTACCATTTTTAAACGGTGGTCTTTTTGACTGTTTGGATAAGGAGAACGAAAAAGGAAAAGTAGAGTATGTCGACGGCTTCTCACGAGAACCTCGAAAAATGGCAAAAATGCCGGATTTTCTATTTTTTGCCGATGAGCAGATTGTAAACCTAAACGATGTCTATGGCGATAGCTCTCACGCATCTGTGAAAGTTAAAGGTTTGTTCAGAATTTTGGGCCATTACAAATTTACAATTGCCGAAAATACTCCGATTGAAGAAGATGTAGCTCTTGACCCTGAATTATTGGGGAAAGTGTTTGAAAACTTACTGGCCAGCTATAATCCCGAAACGAAAACAACCGCTCGGAAGCAAACCGGAAGTTTTTATACCCCTCGCGAAATTGTAGACTATATGGTAAATGAGTCACTAATTGCATACTTGAATCAAAAATTACAATCAACTCATAAAAATACGGATTTTGAAAAAAGATTGCGCGTCTTATTCTCATACACCGAACAAAAATTGGATTTTAGTAAAGGTGAAATTAAGTCTATTGTGGATGCACTAAACTCTGTTAAAATCTTAGACCCAGCTTGTGGCTCAGGTGCTTTTCCTATGGGTGCTTTGCACAAAATGGTATACATTTTGCAAAAAATAGACCCCCAAAATGAGCTATGGAAAGAACGGCAATTGCATTTTGCCAACCAAATAGAGGACATCGATACCAAAGAAAATGCGATTGAAAATATAGAAGAGGCATTTAACAATAATGAATTGGATTATGGGCGTAAACTTTACCTAATAGAAAATTGCATTTACGGTGTAGATATACAACCTATTGCTACACAAATAAGCAAATTGCGCTTTTTCATCTCGTTAATTATAGACCAAAATATTAATCTTGAAAAAGATAATTTTGGTATACGACCACTACCCAATCTTGAAACCAAATTTGTAGCTGCCGATACGCTGAGAGGACTTGATAAAGGCAAACTGGGAATGGCCAGTATGTTTGAAAATGATACATTAATAGAAATTATAAATCTCAGAAAAGAATTATTTGAACTTCGCCACAATTATTTTTCGGCGAGTAATAGGACAAAAAAGCAAAAACTACAAAACCGTGATAAAAATCTGCGAAAAGAGATTGCTACCCGATTAGAAAATTTAGGCTATTCTTCTGGTAACGCACATAAAATAGCACATTTTGACTTGTTTGACCAGAATACTTATGCTAGTTGGTTCGATACTGGATGGATGTTTGGATTGTCACAAGACAGTGATGGGTTAGGTGGTGGAATTGCAGGAGTATTCGATATTATCATTGGAAACCCGCCATATGTGCAATTGCAAAGTAACGGAGGTGCTTTGGCTGATCTATATGCTAAATGCGAGTACAAAACATTTGCTCGTACTGGAGATATATATTGCTTATTCTACGAGCGCGGTTGCCAATTATTGAATTCGAATGGTCGATTGTGCTTTATAACTTCCAATAAATGGATGCGGGCTGGTTATGGTGAAAATACTAGAAAATACTTCGCAGAAAATACGACTCCAGAACTATTAATTGACTTCGCTGGCGTAAAAGTATTTGAATCTGCCACAGTAGATACAAATATTTTAATGTTCAGCAAGGATAAAATTAAACAAAAAACGCAGGCTTGTATTGTGAAAAAAGAAGGTATAAAAGATTTGAGCGATTATATTAGACAAAACAGCATAAAGAGCGGATTCGAAACAAGCGAAAGCTGGGTAATCCTGTCGCCGATTGAGCAGAGTATAAAGGCAAAAATCGAGGCGGTCGGGA
>Ga0209755_10003684_pt1 | contig 18908 bp, 12 predicted proteins | sample TergutCo191P1_FD_187301 | JGI IMG/M metagenome (GOLD analysis project Ga0209755, IMG submission 187301) | Cornitermes sp. P1 segment gut microbial communities from Petit-Saut dam, French Guiana - Co191P1 (SPAdes) (version 2) | ecosystem: Host-associated > Arthropoda: Insects > Digestive system...
GGTTTGCTTCCAGCAGACGTAGCACCCGGAACAAGCCCGCACGTCCGCCTTTGACACGTCGATGATTTTGGCATCCGCCCATCCCGCGCCGTCCAGAAACGCCCGGGTAAGTTTCATGCTGTTGCTGTTTTCGCCTTTCGGCGAACCGTTGACAACGATTACGTTCATTGTTTTTCCTCCAGCATTGTTATCGCCTTTCCCGCCCACTCGGACATGGTTTGATAGATCATTTCCCCGTACAGCAGGGTGATTTTCCAGAAGTCTATTTTCCCCTCGTCATGGCCGGATCCGTACTGGGCGATAGACTCATGCACCCCGCCCAACCCAAGACCGCGCTCCTGACATTTCCCCTTGAACGCGCGGAGTATTTCCAAGGCATGCTCCCGGCTCGTTTCCCCTGCAAAAAACATGCGCATCAAAAACGCGCTTTTCACGTTCATACTGCCTTCAATGCCGCCCTCATGCGACGACAGCCATCCGAGAAGTTCGTCCTTCCCTGCCGCAGTAATGGAGTAAATGCGTTTGTTCGGCTTTTCCTCCTGTATTACCCGCTCGCTGGTAAGCCAGCCGCAGTGTTCCATCGCATCCAGTTCGCGGTATATCTGGCTGGACTTTGCGTGCCAGAAGAATGCAAGCGAGCTTTTGAAGGCTTTGTCCAGCTCGTAGCCGGTCATTGAACCGTAGTTCAAAAGACCGAGCAGCCCGTGTTTCAGTGACATTGATATCCCCTCTGCGCTATATTCAACAAGTTATATATGGCACAAAGTGAATAAGTTGTCAACCGGTGATTGCGCCCATTTGCGGCAACCGCGATTTTGACAGTTCAGCTCAATTATGATTTATGCCTCGAATGAAGGTGCAAAGTAATGATCTTCCGCAACGTATCTGAAGGTGTCGCAGTGGTTGAACATCGCATATACCGAATCCGCTATACCCGCGCCGTCAAGCCCCGTGTTCCTAAGCAGTTCCGGCCTTGTCCCCAGGGCCTTGCCGCCGACGGCGAAATTCTCCCCTGCCGCAAGAACCATGGTCCGCGCCCTACATCCTCGGGTGCGGGCAAGGGCCGTGGCATACTCGCCGAATCCCCCGCAGCGAATCCCCTCCTCCACGAAAACCACCGCGTCATATGAATTCAGGATTTGCTCCAGGTAGTCCTCGTCAAGGGGTTTTAGGAAGCGCAGGTTGTAGAGATCCGCCTCCAGACCGCGGTCGTAAAGCAAACCCCGGGCCTCCAGCGATTGGGGGTACAGGCTTCCGGTAAAGGCCAGGCAGATGCGACTGCCCGGCTCGCGCCGCAGCCACACTCCCCTGCCGTGTTCCAACGGAAGCGACATCGGGGGAAGCTCCGGGGGGCAGAGGGCCTTGGGGTAGCGGATCATCACCGGCCCGTCCAGGCACAAGGCGTAGTCCAGCATCATGCGAAGCTCGTTTTCGCCGGCGGGGGCAAGTATCGTCATGTTGGGAACCGGGCGGAAGAGGGCTATGTCGAAAAGGCCCTGATGGGTCTCGCCGTCACCGTCGACGAAACCGCAGCGGTCAAGGGCGAAGACCACCGGAAGGTTCTGCAAGGCGACGTCGTGAATGACCTGATCCACGGAACGCTGGATGAAGGTCGAGTAAATCGCCGCCACCGGCCTCTGCCCCTGCGCCGCAAGACCAGCGGCAAAAGTTACGGCGTGGGATTCGGCAATGCCCACGTCAAAAAACCGCGACGGATAGGCACTCCTGACCAGCGAAAGCCCGGTGCCCTTTTCCATCGCCGCGGTCAGTGCCACAACGCGGAGATCGCGGCCGGCGGCGGAAAGCATCGCCGATGCGAAAGCGTCCGTAAAGGACGGGCGAACGGGGGATGCCGCGGATCCGGGGTTATTGTCCGTGGATACCCGGGAAGGCTCCGGCACCCCGGCGCCCTCGATTCCGTCCGTCACCGAAAAAGCCCCCACCCCGTGGTAATTGCCCGGATCATCCTCCGCGAAACCATAGCCCTTCCCCTTGCGGGTGATCACATGGACGACAACCGGCCGATCAAGCCGGCGCACGTCCTCCAGCACCTTCATCAGCAGACGAATATTATGCCCGTCAATCGGCCCGACATATTCAAAGCCCAGATCGACGAAAAAATTGTCGATGTAAAACACCGCCTTGACCGCCCGTTTCAGTCGCACCACATAATCGAAAAAAACATCCCCTATAAACGGTATCTTCTGCGCCATCGCATCAAAGTGGCGGCGGAAAGTCTGGTATTTGGCCTTCATGGAAAGCCGGCTAAGGTACTTGGAAAGGCCCCCCACGTTGGGGCTGATGGACATGTTGTTGTCGTTCAGGATGACGATAAGAGGAAGTTTCAGGTGTCCGGCGTGGGAGAGGGCCTCGTATGCAAGCCCGCCGGTCAGGGCGCCGTCCCCGATTACCGCAACCGCCCTACCCTTCCCTCCCTGCAACCGCCGCCCGGCAAGCAAACCCAAAGCCGCCGAAATGGAGGTCGAGGCATGGCCGGTGTTGAAGACATCGTGAGGGCTTTCCTCCCTCTTGGGAAACCCCGCAAGCCCCCCGGCCCGTCTAAGCCCCCGGAAAGAGGCGTAACGCCCGGTCAGCAGCTTGTGGGCATAGCACTGATGCCCCACATCCCAGACAAACTTGTCGTCCGGCGAGGCAAAAACCCGGTGCATGGCGATGCTAAGCTCCACCACACCCAGATTCGAGGCAAGATGCCCCCCGTTCCGCGCCACCCTGGAAACGATTGCCTCCCGTATCTCGCCGGCAAGCCTTTCAAGCTCGCACAACCTGAGCCGCCTTAAATCGGCAGGGCCAGTGATTTGGGACAAAAGGGAAACAACGTTCGACATTGGTGGAATATCCCGTTTTCTGCGATTTATTTCTTGTTCTTGTGTCTGTTTTTCCGCAGCTTCTTCTTGCGTTTGTGAGTGGCAATTTTCCGCAGCTTTCGCTTTCTTCCGCAGGGCACTTCAGCTCTCCTTAAGGTATGGTGTTGTGTACGAAAGGCGGCACAAGCCGCTTTATACTTGTACACCAGTATGAGGCAAAGGGCGAAAAAGGTCAAGTACTATATTTTCGTTCGGTGCAGCTTGCGACAATTCAAAAGTTTTTTTCGCTTGACACGCACATCTAAACTCGATATAATACTCACCACAGGCTGGCAATCGCACAAAGCTTTACCTGCGTGGCTGTACTTCCCGAAAACCAAGGCCGCTTGGATATTGAGGGTTATGGAGTTTCGTGGGACACAAGTTTCGCTACAAGCGAATAATGGAAAAGCTTGCGGTTTTATCAAGCACCTAACAAGCATTTCCCCAATTTTTCACTCTCACCCTTTGGGGGAAGAAATTTGATTGCGCTTATTTTCAAGGGTTGTCGAAACGGGGCCAGCCTAGCTCATCAGGGAAACGCTCCTATGTTTTTTGTCAAAAATCCTCCAACCTTCGGCAACTCCCGTCTCGCATTATTACACACACCAATTCCGCAGGCCCGCGCACCACCGCCACTATAACCTTCGCAATCCCTTTATCTTAGTCGTGCGCTCATACATTTTCTTCAGCTTCCTGTCCTCGGCGGCAGACTTTGGTTGTTTTGATTAATCATCCCCCCCCCCATAGACAAATAAATTGGTATCGGGTATATCGAGAACCGTTATGAAAACACATATTTTTTTTACACATTTGCTAAGCGGCCTGGGGAGAAAATCGAAGTATTCCAAGCCACATAAAAAAATGCTTGACATAATTTCATATGGCGGGTAGCCTAGTGGTAGTCAGAAAAAATTACAAAGGAGCATTATGATGAAGTTGAAACTACGGACTAGAATTGTCGGAGGTTTGTCGTGTATTTTTGTGTTGACGCTGATTATTGGGGCGGGAAGCTTCCATACCATTACCCGCGTAACCAACATAAAGATTGACGCTTTCCAACTGACGGAATTAAGCGACACGGTTAACGACTTGGTGGAAGCGCACCATGTGTGGCGCTATAACCTGGCATGGGCGTTCCTGTATGATCGGCCCTTTGTCGGTGGCCTTGATCCGCATACGTGCATATACGGCAGATGGCTAGAAGGCCCAATGCCCCGCATGATTGACGATCCGCAGATTTTTGCCCTCATAGACGCCATTTATCAGCCGCATTACGACTTGCACGTCCAGGGCGGGGTTGCTCTTAGGCTCAGGGAAGAAGGGCGCATGGACGAAGCTATGGCGCTGCTTTACAATGTTGTTTTCCCCGCAGGCGTTGAGTCCACGACACGAATAAACGCGCTAAGAGACCACTATGTGGTATTAAGGAATTTCCATATGGAAGACATGGAGGGGCTCATAGCGCTCGCCACCATGATACTTATTATTATTTTAGCGGTATCTTTTGTGTTTTTCCTTGTGTTAGGCTTCTTCATCACCAGGAGCATATTGGTGCCCGTCCGCGGCATAGAGAATGTCGCAAGCGCCCTGTCCAAAATGGATTTCACCATCGACATCCAAAAAACGGAAGTCGATGAAATCGGGGATATGCAGGAAGCGATGATAACAATCCGCGACAACCTCAAGAAGAGTATTGAGGACATGAAAACATCCCACGATGACAACATGCGCATGGTGAAAGAGGAGCAAGCCGCATTCAGGGAAAGGACGCAAGCCATACTGAACGCCTCGCCCATGGTCTGCGCCATCTACAACGAAAACAGCGAAATTGTGGACGTGAACAAGGAAGTCGAAAACATGTTGGGAATTCCCGACCAGAAAATGTTCATTACCGACAACAAAAGATTTTTGCCAAAGTCCCAGCCAGATGGCTCCGATTCGATCGCAAAAGCCACTGAGATGATAAGAAAAGTCCTGCGCGAGGGCAGCGCTCGTTACGAGTATTCATACCTGCACAGCGACGGATCGCCGGTTCCCACCGAGGAAATAGTGCATCGTATAAACGTGGACGGCAAGCCTCATGTCATTGCCTACAGCCGCGATTTGCGCGAATATTACAAGGAAAGGGAAAAAGAGAGAGTCGTGCAGGGAAAATTGCAGGCCATGATGGAGCAGTTTAACGGGTTCGTGGAGGAACAGTCGGACTCCGTTACCGCATCCTCCGCGGCCACCGAGGAAATGATTGCAAATATCCGGTCGGTTACCGAAACCCTGTCCAAAAACGCGCATAGCGTAAGGGAACTGCAGGAATCTTCCATAGCCGGACACAAGAGCCTTAGCGAGGTCATCGCCGACATCCAGGGGATCGCGCGAGAGTCCGAGTCCCTTCTGGAAATCAACGCCGTCATGCAGAACATCGCCAGCCAGACGAACCTGCTTTCGATGAACGCCGCAATCGAGGCGGCGCACGCCGGGGAGTCCGGCCGCGGCTTTGCCGTCGTCGCCGACGAGATACGCAAGCTCGCCGAATCGTCCAGCCAGCAGTCCAAGACCATAGGCGGAGTCTTGAAGGGCATCAAGGGATCCATCGACAAGATAACAAAGTCAACGGATGTAGTGCTCGGCAAATTCAACTTGATAGAAGACGGGGTAAAGACCGTGTCGGTGCAGGAGGACAGCATTCTAAACGCCATGGAGGAACAGGGGCGCGGAAGCAAGCAAATCCTGCTGGCGATAGGCGGCGTGAACGAGATCACCCACAAAGTAAAGGAAGCCGCGCGGCGGATGGTGGAAACCAGCAAGGAAAACATGCACAAAGCCGACGACTCCGATACCAAAGCCTTTACCGACGATCTTACGGGAATCCGCAACAGAGAATACTTTATGGAGGCTGCGGAACAGGAGTTGCGCTATTGCGTCGACGAGGAGCGGGACTTCAACCTCGTCATGCTCAGCATCAACAACTTAAGGCAGATTGTCGCCACTCATGGCGAAGACATACGGGACGAGGTATTGAAAATACTGGCACTGCGTGCCCGCAACAGCTTGAAGCAAGGCACCATGGTGGCTAGGTACAGCGACGATGAATTCGTAGTTACGCTCCCCAATGTCAGACACCAAACCGCATTAAAACTTGCCGAGCAGATTAAGAAGAAGGTCAAGGATGCGCCCTTTGCGGCAAAAAGCCAGCAAATCGACGTGAACATTTCCTTTGGCATCGCTTCCAAGACGGACACCTGCAAAACGCTCCAGGATATCCTCGAAAACGCGGAAAAGTCCCTTTCCAACGTCAAAGCGACCGGAAAGAAAAAGGTGGTTTCTTATGCGTGAACATGAGCTATGAAAAAGAGAACCCTTATCGGGCTCGCCGTGGCGGCGTTCTTGTCCCTTGTCTATGCGATGGACGTTTTCGGAAGCCTGGGATATCAGATCTATGATCTTTTTCTGGGTTTCCAGGCCGCCCGGGAACGCGACAGCAGCGTGGTTTTTCTCAACGTGGACGACGACGCCATTGCGTTCAACGGCGTCTTTCCTTGGCCCAGATCGGTTACGGCGGACGGGATTTTACGACTCAAAGAGTACGGCGTGCGGGCGCTCATTTTCGATATCGAATTCGTCGACAGAGGGCATCAGGGCGTGGATACCCTCTACCTGAGCCGGGGGCTGCCCGCGGATTTTCACCGAAGTTTTTCCGAAATCAATTCCGTCATGATGGAGCTTTTCCATGCGGTCGGCGGCGGCCTTATAGCCCCCCACGACATTGCCGATCACGCCGATGCCTTCTTCGATTTTATCTACGAAGAACGCAACAGGCTTTTCGCCAACGTCCAGCGCATAGCCAGGGACAACGACGAGTACCTTTTCCAGGCCTCGCGACTGTTCGGCAGAAGCTGGGTTACCCTGAACCTTCGCCCCGAACCCCTTTGGGGCGAGCAGGCCGAACGGCGTCCCATCGCGGAACAGCTATTCTCGCACTCGATTGCCGCGGCGCCGGACGCCCACGCGGGAGAATTCGTGGACGTGCTGCTTCCCTTGCCCGGTCTGGCCATGTCCGCGAAGGGGGCGGGTTTCACCAACGCGGAAATCGACTTGGACGGCGTGAGGCGGCGGATATACCTTGCCCAGAACGTTCACGGCCACTGGTATCTGCAACTCGCCTTCGCCCCCCTTCTGCATTACCTGGGAAACCCTGACATAGAACTTGAAAGACGCAGGATGATTCTAAGGGGCGCGCAAATGCCCGGGGGCGCGACAAGGGACATCACCATCCCGCTGGACCACCGCGGCAGAATGGTGCTCGACTGGCCCCCGGAAGACTACTTCTGCAAATTCCGCCATGTCTCGTTCGTGGATTTCTCGCATCTGGACAGGATCGAGGCGGAGATGGAACAGTACATCCGGCTCCTGGACACCGCCAACATACTTTTCTTTGCCCAGTTCGACCACACGCTGAACATCATACCCTTTGTGTTCAGGGAACTGTCCGAACTTTTCGACGCGATTCACGACACCAGGGCTTTCGCCATGGAAAACGCCTCCAGCGAGACCTTCGCTTCCCATGTGTATCTTCGCCGCCAAAGCCGCGGCCTCATACGGGAAATCCTTGACTTCGATCCCGCGGCCAGAATAAACGACATGCTCCCGGACTTGATCGAGGCGTTTCCATGGGAAGCCGAATACATCCGCGACGAAGCCGAGTTCATAACGACCTTTACGGACTTTCTTCGCATAAACCTTGACAGGTACGAGGAGATAGACGTCCGACTGGACGGCGAACTCAGGGACAAATTCGTCATCATGGGCCGCGTCGATACGGGAACCACCGATGTTGGCGCGAACCCTTTCTGGGGGGAATACATCAACGTGGGAACCCACGGGGTTGTGCTGGACATGATCCTTTCGGAGTCCTTCATCGTTCCCATTGACAGACAGTGGCGGATACTGTTCACGATGGTTTTCGTGCTGCTGTTTTTTCTGGTAAGCGCCAAACTTCCGCCCACGTTAAGGGCCGTCTCCAGCGTTTTTGCAACGGTTCTTGTGGTTTTCGCCGCGGTCATGCTGTTTCGCCTTACGGGAATTTTCTTCAACCCCCTTATAACTATTTTGGCCATGATCAGCTCGGCCATTCTGCGGGAGATAATCTCGTATGCGAGTTCGGAACGCGAGAAGCAGTTTATTCGCAAGGCATTCTCCACTTATGTTTCCGACGACGTGGTAAGGGAAATCTTATCCAACCCCTCCAGGCTTCAGCTTGGGGGAACCAAACGTCACATGACGGCGATTTTTACCGACCTTAAAGGGTTTTCCACCATGTCGGAAAAACTCGACCCAGAAAGCCTTGTCACAATCCTTAACCGTTACCTTACTGCGATGAGCGACGTGATCCTTGCGGAAAAGGGAACTATAGACAAGTACATCGGTGACGCGATAGTCGCCTTCTTCGGCGCGCCGGTGGAAATGCCCGACCATGCGCTGCGGGCCTGTCTTTCCGCCATTCGCATGAGGCGGGTCGAGCATGAACTGAACAAGACCATATTGCAGGAAAGGCTTTCCCCCGTGCCGCTTTTGACAAGGTTCGGCATCAACACCGGCAGCATGGTCGCAGGCAACATGGGCACAGAGAACAAGATGAACTACACGATCATGGGGAACGCGGTAAACCTGGCCGCGCGCCTCGAAAGCGCGAACAAACAGTACGGTACCTGGATACTCGCCCCCGAACATACGATTCAGGAAGCCGGGGATAGCGTCCTCTCCCGCAGGCTGGATCGAATTCGCGTGTTTGGCATAAAAGAGCCGATACAGATCTATGAACTGATAAACACGAAGGAGGACGCGACGTCGGGGGAAAAGCAACTGGTCGAGGTTTTCCACCAGGCGATGGACTACTATGATAATCGGGACTGGCAAGGGGCGATACAGGGTTTCTGGGAATCGATGGCCATCGACGGCGGTCCGTCGGAGATGTACCTTAAACGCTGCGAGGACTTCCTGGAGAATCCGCCCGAGGACGACTGGGACGGGGTGTACAACCTGACGGCGAAATGACATGTCGAACCAACTCATAAGGCTGAAAACCGGCGAGGATGACGCCGGGCGCAGACTTGACCGGATACTGCGCAAGGCCCTGCCGGATCACTCCCTGTCGCTCATACACCGTCTGTTGCGGCAGGGAAAAATCAGGGTTGACGACAAACCGGCTAGGCCCGAGACCAGGGTTCTCTCCGGCTCCGTCATACAAATCGCGGCGCGGACGGACCCGCAAAAGCGCTCCGATCCTTCATGCCAGCACCCCAGGGCCGTTCTGCCACCCTTGCCAGACGTGCTCGCCAAGGGATCGGGCATAGTCTTTTTCAACAAACCCGCGGGGCTTGCCAGCCACGGAGCCGGAAGCCTGGATGCGATTGTCAAAGCCCACCATGCGGCAAGACGATCTTCGGCACCGTCGATTTCGTTTAAGCCCGGCCCCCTGCACCGCTTGGACAGGCCGACAAGCGGCGTCATCGCCTTTTCGGAAAGCCTTGCGGGGGCAAAGCTGTTCACCGAACTGTTGCGGGAACGAAGGATCGCGAAAACCTACCTGGCCATAGTCGAAGGCCGAGTTCCGACGAACGGGGAACTTATATGGAAGGATGTGTTGGTGCGCGACAAATCGGCGAGAAAAACCTTCATCGGGGCCGATGAAAGCGCGCCGAACAGCATGGGATCTCCCCGGGAATCCCCTGCCCCGCCGAAAATCGCAACAACCATAATCAGGGTGCTTGCCTCCGGCGATTGCCACACCTTGATAGAAGCGAGAATCGCCACCGGCAGAACCCACCAGATACGGGCGCAGGCGGCGGCCCATGGACATCCGCTGGCTGGGGACGTAAAATACGGCGGGAGACGCATGGCCGGTGGTTTCCTTCTTCATGCGTGGAAAATCGAATTTGACAGGGACATAGACGATTTGCCAAGGAGTATCAGCGCCCCACCCCCGGAACCCTTCATGGCAAGTATATCCAGTCTATTTGGTCGAAGCCCGCCGGGTATTTCGCAAGAACCCTAATCTAGCCCGCCAAAACCGCCGATATTGTCTGTATGAGGTGTACAGTTCGGTTTATTTTTTTTGTAGCGACTTTTGCGCTAATCACGGTGCTCCCGGCGTGTCAAAGTACGCCAAGGAACGACGAAGTTATTGACGAAGTCAACGTTAACGGCAACGTCATCAACATGTGGGCTATGCTCGCACTGGGCGATGAGCGGGCCAGGGGGTTCTTCCTTGGGGAATTTGACGTCCATGACAGGGATCCGAACGGGTGGACTCCCCTGCACCATGCGGCGACCTTGACTGACCCCGCATTTTCCACGTTCTTCGTCGCAATGCAGGCGGATCTTGAGGCTCAGGACAATTCGGGCCGAACCGCATTGATGATTGCCGCCGAAAGGAGCAATTTCAATGCCGCAAGGATCATCGCCGAGGGGGGGGCCGACATACACAACCCCGGGGGAGTGGGCAGAAGCCCCGCGATGACGGCGTTGATGCCGGGAAATGACGGTTTTCTCAGGTCAATACTGAACCCCACAACCCTTAATTCTACGGACTACAACGACAGCACCATACTTCACTTGGCAAGCACCCAAGGAAACGACAATGCGGTCAGGACAATCCTAGGCGAAATGGATACCGGGGACGGGATAAACAGGCCGTTGGTGGCTGCGGGAGCCAGGGACAGCCCGCTCGACAGAAGGGATTCGGAGGGGCACACACCCCTGGACATCGCTCTTTCCCGCGCCGATTCGCGGGCCCACATGGAAATAGCGGAACAGCTTATTCTGGCCGGCTCGGTTTCGCGGGGGCCTGTCTACTATCATTTCGCCCCCGCCGCGCGTAATGCGAACTACGATCTGCGAAGGGCGGACGGGATTGCCCCCCTTCATTTCGCAGCATCGGCGGGTCACAGCGGGCTTATCGAATTCCTTATCGACAGAGGGGCCAGCGTCAACATCCAAAACCCGTCCGGCGCGACGCCTTTGCACGAGGCGGTCAGATCCGGAAACTCCATGGCCGTGACGCTTCTTCTAAAGAACGGGGCCGACATTGATGCCGTGGACGCCAACGGAAACACCGCGCTGCATCTTGCCGTGCCTCCCGCGAATCACGCGGAGATGATAGGCTTGCTTCTTGGTAAAGGGATAAACCCAAACCAGCGGGACATTCACGGCGATTCGCCCCTGCACGTTCTTGTCACCCTTAACCGCACCCCAGAGGTCGTGCAAACCCTGCTTTCGGGCGGCGTGGATGTCTCGATACGCAACATAAGGGGACAGACCCCTCTGTATATCGCCGTGCAGGAAAATCGCATTCGGCTTATTCCCCTGCTTCTTGCCGCGGGTTCAGAAATTTTTGCGGCGGACAATTCCGGCGTCACCCCTTTCAACCTTGCCATGCGGCAAGGCGGCCCGGTTCTTAACGCCTTGATTACTACCGAAACGGTGCGGCAGACGGACGGCGTTGGAAGCACCATGCTGCACATAGCCATACAGGACGGAAGGATTGACACCCGTATCCTCGGGAACATCCTTGATCAGAACGCCAACGTCAACACCCGCAACCGCGACGGGGACACCCCTCTGCATATAGCCGCCAGAATGAACCGCAGGGACGCCGGAGCGTACATCCTTACTAGAGGGGCGGACGTTTTTTCCGCGAACTCCGCGGGGGACAGCCCCCTGCGGCTAGCCCTGACGCACCGTTCGGGAGTGCTGCAGTGGATGTTCACCCCACAAACCATAGAGGCCCGCGACGGCATGGGAAACAACATGTTGCATTACGTTGCGCTGTGGAGAATGGACAGGCACATCCCTTTCATGATACAACAGGGCATTTCCACGGAATTCGCAAATGCGACTGGGGAAACCCCGCTGTTCTGGGCGGTTCACCATGACGGCGCATCCACGGTAAGGGCATTACTTACGGCGGGGGCGAACCTTCATGCCCGCGACAGCCTCGGCAACTCGGCACTGCACTCCGCCGTGCGCTGGAATGCCGTAAACGCCACCAACACCCTTCTTAACGAAGGCATCAGCGTGAACATCCATTCGCTGAACGGAACCACCCCCCTGCACGACTCGGTGCGGCTTGACAATATCGCCATCGCCACGATCCTTATCAACCGCGGCGCAAACCTTGAAGTTCGCGATTCCGGCGGCAACACGCCTTTCATGGACGCCGTGCGCGCCAGCCATGACGATACGGCAAACCTTCTTGCAAGAAGGGGCGCCGAGCCAATGACCAGGAATGCGGGCGGGGACACCCCTCTGCATTTCGCCGTGCTTGCCATGGATTTAGGCATGGTCAATTCCCTTCTGGACATGGGTGTTTCCATCCATGCGCGGAACACGCGTAACAGAACCCCTTTCCAGATAGCGCTTACCGATTCGCCCGCAACCGTTTCCGCCCTGCTCGGCGGTAACCGGATAAACGGCACCGACGATTTCGGCAACTCGCCTCTCCATGTCGCGATACAGGAAAGGGTTTCGGCATCTACCTTGCAGGTAATCGTAGACAAGGGTGCCAGGCTGACCGCCGTGGACTTCAATGGCCGCATACCTCTGCGCTTTGCCGTGGACATGAACGAATGGGCATTGGCCAAAGTCCTGGCCGATGCCGGATCGGATCCATTCATGGCAGCCGTCGATGAAATAACCACTGGTGAAATAGCGATTGCCAATGGCAGGGCCGCGATAGAAGCAATCTTTTCCGGAATGGCAATTGACGCAAGGGATTCCTCTGGCAACACCGTCCTGCACCATGCCGCCAGAATGGGCAGGCCGGAATCGATAACCGTTCTGCTGGGGCTTGGGGCGGACATGAACGTCAGAAACATATCCGCGGAAAGCCCCGCGGATATCGCCATGCGCTGGAATAGACCTGAAAACGCCGCCCTGCTGAACTAGGAAACCGCGGTTCCAGGGGGTGGGGGAAATGGCAGAGCGCGAAGCACTGATTTTACTTAACCGCATTTGCGCGCCGCAGGGAGCAAATGCAGAAGGAACCGCTGATTTATTCAGCGGTTCCTTGGCTTTCAGGCGGCCCTTCCTACTTCCTTCCTTCCGCTTTTAACTTGTTGAGATCCGCCGTCAACTTCGTGTTCCAAATGTCTATCTTCTTCTTTATGGTTTCCGCCTCTTCTCTGGCACCGGTAAGCATGCACAACCGTCTCAGCGACGAAAGAAAGGTAAGGCTTTTTTGAAAATCCTCGACGTTTTTACTGGAAAGCTCGTATTTTTCGCGGTAACGCTCGGCCGCCAGAGCAAGAAGTTTCTTTGACAGTCGCAGGTGTTGGATCATGGGTTCGTAATACGGTGAGCGAAGATCGTTGAGGGCAGAAAGTTTGCCCATGTCGATCATGTTTTTTGTCACGGCCGCAAAACGGCCCCTCAGCTCCACAAAAGTCCATCTCCATTTCTTGTTGTCGGAGTAGGCGTTCGCCACCAGATCGATGGAAAGGCCCATTTTCCGCACCAAAAAGTACCGCCAATCGAGACTTATCGATTCGATTGCCTCCAGACGATCCTTGTAATCGGAAAACGTCGAATCGATGGTGCTTGTCACCACTTCTTCAAGGTAAATGATGCTTTTGTACAGAGATTTTCTCGCATTGTTCAGCGCGTCCTCATCTTTCACCTTTAGCAATGTCTGGGAAATGCCGTTCATGACAATGTAGTTGGAAGTAAGGTTGAGCATTTCGTCCGCCAGAATCATTTTTTTGGGCAAAGCGTCCGAAGTGTCGGGATCAATCGAAGCGAGAATTTCCTTTTCCTCCCTGAGTATCGCCTCGGCCATGGCACCGTATTGCTCCGACTGAACCTGATACTTTTCCTGATTGTCAACATTCATCTTTGTAGCCATCAACTGTCTCCTTTTCCGTATTTGGAGATCAAATCATCGGCGTGAGCAAGCGCGACCTCTCCCATGTCGCCTGCCAGCATCCGGGCAATCTCCTTCCTTCGTTCCTGTTCGTTCAAGGGGATCACGTTCGTAAAAGTCCTGCCCCCCTCGGTTCGTTTTTCCACCTTCAAGTGGTTCCCCGCTCGTACAGCGATGCTCGCAAGATGTGTCACACAAAAAATCTGCCTTGTTTTCCCGATTTTTTCAAGATACTCGCCGACGGCAAGCGCGATCGAACCGCCTATACCGGCATCGATTTCATCGAAAATCATGGTCTCTATACTGTCGGCAATGGCGCCCTCCCCGCCCGCATGAAAGGCGGATTTTATCGCAAGCATGATGCGTGAAAGTTCCCCGCCCGAGGCGATGCGGGAAAGATCCTTCAGCGGCTCGCCTGAGTTGGCCGAAAGAAGGAATTCCACCTCGTCCGCGCCCCATTGTCCGTAGACGGGAGTCCCGTCCCGGGTTCTTGCCGTCACCGCCGGGGAAAAACGGGCGTTGGCCATGCCAAGATTCTTTAGTATGTCGGTGATCCGTTTCTCCAAGACGGCGGAGGCGGCCTTGCGTTTTTGGCGCAGGGCCGAGGCCCTCGCGGTCACCTCTTTTTCAAGGGCGGATATCTCGCTTCTCAGCTTCTCGCGGTTTTCCTCGCTGCCTGTAAGGGCCTCGATTTCCACCTCGGCGGAATCGCGGTAGGCGAGTATCGGCTCGCCGTATTTTTTCCCGAGCCTGTACAGCAAGGCAAGTCGCTCGTCAACGACCCGCTGGCGTTCGGGATCGTAGCTTAACCCGTCGCGGTAGGAGCGGAATTCGGCCGCGATATCCTCCGCCTCGTAGTAAATGTCTTCGAGCCGTTTGCCAAGGTCGGCCAGCGACGAATCTATCGCGGTCGCGGCGTCAAGAGAGCTGCGCGCATGGCGGGCCAGGGTCAGCAGGGATTCCTCGCCATCGTAAAGGGAATCCGCGGCGCCGTTGACGTGGCCGGCGAGCTTCTCGAAATCGCCGAGCATTTGGGCCTCGTTTTCAAGCTCGCGCAGTTCCCCGTTTTTGGGGGCGGCGGCGGTTATTTCATCCACGGCGTAGCGCAGAAGCTCCAGCCGCGCCTCGCGGTCCCGTTCGGAGTGCAAGGACGCCTCAAGCGCCTTGCGTTTTTCGGCAAGCTCCGCAAAAAGCATACCGTAGGCCGACACTTCCCCTTCGATACCTGCAAAACGATCCAGGTAAAGTCGATGGCTTTCCTTACGGAGAAGCGAGCCGTGATCATGCTGACCGTGAAGGTCAAAAAGCAACGCCATGAAAGAGGAAAGATCGGCCCGCGTCACCGGAGTGTTCTGTATGAAGATGGAACCCCTGCCCGTGGTTTTGATGTTCCGCCGAACTATGACCGCGTCATCCTCGCAGTCGATGTCACGGCTTTTCAGCCATTCCATCACCTCGGCATTGCCCCCGCGAACCGAGACCAGCGCAGAAACGCTCGCCTCGTCGCTGCCAGAACGTATAAAGTCGGCCTCGGCCTTCCCACCCATGAGAAAACCAAGGGATCCGACGATTATAGACTTGCCGGCCCCTGTCTCGCCGGAAAGCGCGTTGAAACCGGGGCGGAAGGACAGAGAGATGGAATCGATCAGGGCGTAGTTCCTGATGGTAAGTTCCTCAAGCATCGTCGCCTCCCAGGGAGGTGCCCGCCCCGTGCCAGGCGAGCTTTTCCCGCAACGCCGAATAATACGCGGAACTCCCCGCCGTTACGAGGAGCGCGTAATGGGGAAAATGGCGCACGATAACAGTGTCTCCCCCTTCCAACTCGAAAATGTCCTGCCCGTCAACGGTCAGCAGCACGCCGCTTTTTTGTTTTTTCTCGACGGTCACGCATAGGGCCTGCCGCGAGGGAAGCACAAGAGGGCGGTTCGACAGGCTGAAAGGACAGATGGGGCTGAGGATACGGGCTTCCATCTCAGGATCGACAATCGGGCCGCCGGCCGCCATGGAATACGCGGTGGAACCCGTCGGCGTCGCCACGACCAGCCCATCGGCGCGGTAACACCCAAGGTCGGCGAATTCGCCCTGGGCCGCCTCCGCCTTCACCCTTAGACGTATCAGCTTGGCGATCCCCATCGACGAAACAACGGCGTCGTTCAGACAAACATTGCCGTAGACGGAGCGGCCTTCCCTTTCCACGGAAAGCTCGAACATGCATCTTCGCGAAAGCCGCGCGGTTCCCGCAAGCCACTGTCCGAAAACCGCGGACCATTCGTGCATTTCAACGCTGGCGAGAAAACCCAGCGTACCCAGATGCACGGGAAGTATCGGCGTGGCGGTGCGCGCCAGTGTTCTTGCTGCATACAGCACGGTACCGTCGCCGCCGAGACTGAAGGCGATGTCCCAGCTACCTTTGGGAAAGGAACCAGGGCGGCCGTCAAAGGAAAATGCCTTTACCTCGACCCCCTGGTTTTCAAGTTCCCCTCGGATCTCGTCCGCGGCGGCACCCGCGTTTTTTTTGTGCAGGTTAACAAAAAGTATCGCTTTTCGTACTCTTGGTACCGTCCCTGCCATCCGCCGCCTCTCTATTTACGGAAGGGTCATGATCAATTTGGAAACCCGCTCCATTTCCGCGGAGCGGAGTCTGGGGTACAGGGGGAAAAGCACGGTTCGCAAAGACAGCGAGTATCCCGTCGGGCACAGAACCGAATCAACCGCCCCGGCCCCAGCCAAGGTCTGGGCAAAAGCGTTTTCCACGACGATTTCCTTTTTGCGGGCATAGGCCGTGACATCCTTCATGCTGGTCTCCAACACCAGCGGGAAGGCATAATCGTTGTACTCAAAGCCGTCAATGGGAACAAACCGTTTGTGCTTGGTGCGCAGACTCGCCTGGATGTAGACCCGGGCTATTTCCCTGCGCCTGTCCATGTTCCGCTCGGTCTCCTTGAACTGGACGCTTGCCAACGCCGCGTTTATGTCTGGCAGGCAATATTCCTGCGGAAGGCCGGAATAGCCGCGCAGAACCGAAGCGTCCCTCCGGCTCATGGCAAAGAGGAGTGCCCCCCCGCCAGACGTGAGCATGTCCCGTTCCTCAAGCCCCAGAATCGTGAACACACCGTGGGCGACTTCCCTGGTCGGGGATTCGGGCGCCTCGGCATCGTCGCCGCCTTTTTTGCCCGCCGATTTGTCGCCGGCGCGATCCCCGCCCTGCCCCATCGGGGGGCTATAGCTTTGGGAAATATCCTCGATAACCGGAATGCCCATGGCGGCAATCGAAGCGGTATCCGGCATCAGCCCCAGCGTATGATGCAAGACTATGCAACGCAGCGGGACATCCGCAGGTTTCGCGGCGATCGCCTTTTCCACGCTTTCCGGGCTTATGCAGGGAAAGGAAAATGACGATACATCGCAATATAACGGGACAAGACGCAGATCCGCAAGCACATGGGAATAATACTTGGGAGAAAGTGCGGATACCAGCACGCCGTCACCGTCCGCAAGGCCGAGCGCCTTGAGCGCAAGATACAGGGCCGTGGCGGGACTGCGAAGGGCAAGGGCGAAATCAAAACGAATGTGCTCCTTTGCCGTCTGCAAAAGAACGCGTGAATATTCGCCAGGGCCGATCTTGTCCTCCACCATTGCCGTAAGGACGGCATCCATTTCCTTTCGTCTGATGGTAGGCGAGTGGGCTTCTATCTTCATGGTGCTACCTGGAACCTGTAACTAGGGAACCGCTGATTAAAACGGAATTCAGCGGTTCCTGCCGACTTTCAGTCGGGTGCATCTGCATGGCGCAGATGCGGTTAAGTAGCACCGATTTCGGCATCGTAGATGCCGCATCCCCATTGGATTTAATCGGTGCTTCCCTAGCGGCCATGCAGTACGCATACCCACGGCCAAGAGTCGTCAACGTCTTAACTCGGCAATCTTCTGGAGTTCTTTGGGATTAAACAGGTTGCGGACATCCAAAATGATCAGGTACCCCTTCTCATGGCGCACCACGCCGTTTATGTACTCGGCCCCTATCCCGGTGATCATCTGCGGCGGCGGCTGTATCTCCTCCTGCTCCACAGTGATGACCCTGGATATACGGTCGATGATGATCCCGAGTTTCATCCCGTCAAGATCGATGATGACAAAACTGGCGAGCAAATCTTCGTCCTCATCGGTGCTCACCAGCTTTTTCAGATGAAAACGCCTGTGCAGATTGATAATGGGAACGATCTCGCTTCGAAGGTTGAAAATTCCTTCTACGTAAGTAGGGGCATTTGGAATGGCTCGTATCGCCTGAACCCGCACTATCTCCTTGACGTCCATTATATCGATACCATACAACTCCTCACCAAGATGAAAAGTAACTAACTGATTAGCATCGGCCATAAATCCCCCTTGAAACCGCTGAATTTGTCCTTCTAAAAGTATACCGGCAAAGGAGTATTTGTTCAAGTGTGCATCGCAACATTGCAACAGCAATGCGCCGATTTGCGACGCACATTCCCCCGATTTTCACGTTTATTCCCCCACAATCCAAATCTGCGAAAAGCCCACGGCTGCCAAACGCTGTACCGCGGCCTGTACATTCCTGGTCGGAACACCCTCGACTATCACCCTCAAAAGATTGCCGTGCCGCTCCTGCGTGGCGGTGAAACCCGCGGCTTCCACTCGGCTCATGGCGAGGGCAACACTGCCCATGCCGGAATAAGCCCCAACCTGAAGGCGATAGTACCCATTTCCATGCGGATCCGGCAAGCCTGGTATGAGCACGACACCGTTTATCGGAAGATACGAATTTACGGGCGGAGTACCCCCCAAAGGCGGACTTGGCGATGGCATCGCCGCGGCAACCTCCTCGATGATTACATAGGCAGGCGCCTCCACGGGCCGCGCATCCGCGGCCACCCTCGGACCCCGCCCGCGTCGCATGGGCCGTTCCATGATCTCCACAGGCTGGTGATCGGGAACCACTATATAGTTGTGGATCGTTATAGTCACAGGCTGCGACTCCAATTGTGGCGGAGGCGGCGGTGGAGCCGGCGGAGGTGGTGGTGGCGGTGGAGCCGGAGGAGGAGGAGGAGGAGCCGGCGGCGGAGGTGGTGGTGGTGGTGGTGGTGGTGGTGGTGGCGGAGCCGGCG
>Ga0209755_10003685_pt1 | contig 18907 bp, 13 predicted proteins | sample TergutCo191P1_FD_187301 | JGI IMG/M metagenome (GOLD analysis project Ga0209755, IMG submission 187301) | Cornitermes sp. P1 segment gut microbial communities from Petit-Saut dam, French Guiana - Co191P1 (SPAdes) (version 2) | ecosystem: Host-associated > Arthropoda: Insects > Digestive system...
AGGAAGAAAAGCAAAAAAAAGAAACTGTTTCTTCTTTTAATCTTGTTCGCCGCGGAGAGAATGAAAAGCTATACGCCATACAGCTCTTCGGCGGGGAGAGCGATTCAATCTACAAGGCGGCATCGCTTCTTGCGCCGTTAAAACCTGATGCAATCGATATTAATTCAGGCTGCCCGGTTCCCAAAGTTGTAAAGAACGGCGCGGGATCGGCGCTTATGAAAAACCCCGCCAATCTTGGCAGGATAGTGGAAGCAGCCGTGCGCGCCTCGCGCGAATGTTTGGGCGATATTCCCGTCACTGTAAAAATACGATCGGGCTGGGATTCCTCTTCGATTAATTATGCAGAGTGCGCGCGAATAGCCGTCGAAGCCGGCGCGGCGATGGTCAGTCTGCATCCGCGCACACGGGCGCAAAATTACGGCGGCAAAAGCGATTGGTCTTGCATTGCGGATTTAGTCACGCGCATTTCCGTTCCCGTTACAGGTTCGGGGGATTTGTACACGCCGCAGGATGCGCAGAAAATGTTAGAGGAGACAGGCTGCGCAGCAATCATGTTTGCAAGGGGTTCAATGGGAAATCCGTTTATTTTTCCGGCGGCGCGTTCGTTTTTAGAAACCGGCGCGTGGGAGCCTGCGTCTTTTTTTGATCGGATAGAGACAGCCATGCGTCATTTAGAAATGCTTGCCGTGGACATAGGCGAGAAAATCGCCTGCCTTGAGATGCGAAAGCAGTTCTGCGCGTACACAAAAGGAATCACAGGCGGAGCGGCTTTACGCGATAAAGTAGTCCGGGCATCTACAATTGAGGAATATCGAGAGATTATATCAACTTTTTTACAATCTGAAAATTAACCAAAAATTCATAAATATATCGAAAAAGCCATACCTAGCTAAAAATGCAGGTAGACAAAATTTTAAATTTTAGTATAATTCAATGATAATCGTCCCGTATGGGTTGATAATTTAATAAGTCCTGCTGTCAGCAGGACATGTAAAAGGAGACAATTATGTCAACAACAAAGTCAGGTATCGTTCTTCAGGATGGAGAACAAGTTGTAGTGGAACTGGAAGCGGAACTTTGGGCGACAAGTGCAAACCTTATTGCAAGAATTCTTGGTGCAATAAGAAGAATACTTGCTTTAATTTGCGGTTATAAAATGAAAGGATTCTTAGTTGTAACCAATAAACGTGTCATTGAAGTTTCTACGCAAATTGCATGCTATGTCTTTACAGTTGGCCGCCAAGTTAAATATGTTATGCCTAACAGCATAATGGAAGTTGGTTATAATAGAGCTGCAACATTCCTTTGCTGCTGCCCTGCATATCATCTTTATTATCAGGGGCATACACAGCTAACAAGTATTCTGCTCAAAGGTGCTGATGAGGCTGAAGCAACAAGAGTATGCAATGCATTCTATTCAGCAATAGGTTCAAAGTAAAATTTTGTTAAATGCGAAGGTTTCTGTTTATAAACATTTATAACTTTATACTTGTTATGGCAGGAATCTTTGTATTACTGCTTCCTTTTTATAAAATTAATAAATACATATTTATTGCTCAGGCTGTAATAGCCCTTTACTTGTTTATCACTGCACGTAACTTATTTGCTACTTGGCATGATAAAAAGGTAAAGATCGATATTCTTCTTGGAAAGAATCGTGATGAGTTTCGTCCGGACACATTCGAAGTCTTTATGCAGTATCCGTGCAGCCGTCTTCTTGTCCGGCATGTTCTTTCAAAGCTGGGAAAATCAAATGAATATAAAAATTTATTAAAATTTAAAAGACCATTAATAGAAAACATTATAGAGGGTTATAAACCTGTAAAGACAGTTGTTTTTATAAACGAAAATTTTAAAAAGGACGAGGTATCGTAATGTTGTTTGTTATTTTATTGCTAGTATTTATCAGCGGCGGCGTATTTCTTGGCATTCTGTTTAATAAAAAGGTTACAGAAAAATATCCGCATTCCGATGCGATTGAACACAAAGTTGTTCCAATGATTATTTTTGCCGCAGCAGTTGTAGTAATGTTTACAGCGGCATTTATCGGTATAAGCGTTAATTCTGCCGTTAAAAAATATTCGGTAGAATTAGAGAGTTATATCATGACAAATCATTCAGACATTGAATTTGTCCAGAATGGGTTAAACATGATGGAAGTTAATGAGAATATTTCTGTATTAAATAAATCAATTAGTGATCTAAAAGAACAAATGTGGCCGCATGCCCAGGAAATCGGCATTCCAAGATTTGCATACAATTATTTTGCGGATTATATAACAAGAGAAATTAGAAGAAGAGTGTCCATAGTAAACACAGCAGGAAGAGTTGCGAACGTGTTTGCAAACAAGGATAATTATCTTACTGTTAATTCCATAATGAACGGGCTTAGGAAAGGCATATCAGCCGCTGTTTTCGGCGCTGTAATCATTATTATACTTGTCTGCATTGTTGCTGCGGGTGTTTATGTTCTTGTGACATTATATACGGCAAAAAGAGATACCAGAAAATACGCAAATATTGCGCCAAAAACAGAAGAAGAGATTCAAACTGAAGCAAGAGCAAGAAGGGAAGCAGAGGCTCAAGCGAAGGCTTTTGATTAATCCCGGCGCCGGCGCAAGATTAAAAAAACTTTCGCCGGTTGTTGACCATGTAAAAAAATAACTCTATTCTTTAATAATGAGTATAATCAGACAGCCGTTTAGATTTGCGCACTTTCATGCTGTGTACTGGCTTATTGGGATAAATCTGCTTGTTTTTATCGCAATGTCAATTTTTGGTGACATGCGGGTATCTGATCTTGATATTTCTGATCTTGGTTATGAGGACAGATACGGGCGTGTATATCAAAAAATGGAAATGAGTTTGAATAATATGCTTGCGATGATGCCTCAGGCGGTTGTTAAAAAAGGAACAATTTGGTCTTTTGTAACTTATATGTTTATGCATGGCGGTCTTACTCACATTTTATTTAACATGTTTGGTCTTTTTATTTTTGGAATACATGTAGAAAGACAGATGGGCAGCAGAGAGTTTCTGCTCTTTTATTTAGTTACGGGCGCTCTTGCAGGGATTCTCTCTTTCATAATTTATGCTCTTTCCGGCAGTATGCTTGTGAATCTTGTCGGCGCATCCGGCGCGCTCTATGCCGTAATGCTGGCTTACGCTGTAATGTATCCAAGCTCGATTATTTATATCTGGGGTATAATACCTCTGCGCGCGCCTGTCATGGTACTGGGTTATACAATCCTGTCATTACTTTTTATTGTCACAGGGGGCGGCGGCAATGTGGCTCATGCCACCCACCTTGCAGGTTTTGTTTTTGCATGGCTTTACTTTATGATACGTTTTGGCATTAGTCCCTGGCGGCGATTAACCGGCAGATAAAGGAAAAAATATGAAAAAAAAGGTCGGCATACTTTTCGGCGGAAAATCCGCAGAACATGAAATATCTATTTTATCTGCGCAAAATATTTTTGAAGCAATCGATAAAACAAAGTTTGATCCTGTTATGATTAAAATCGAAAAATCGGGTCAATGGCAAATGGACGCTGTCAATCAATTTGATGTTATCTTTCCAATTCTTCACGGTCCGTTCGGCGAAGACGGCACGATTCAAGGTTATTTAAAATTGGCTGACAAACCTTTTGTCGGACCTGACGTACTCGGTTCCGCTGCCGGCATGGACAAGGACGTAATGAAGCGGCTTTTTCGCGACGCAGGAATTCCAATTGGTAAATTTTTAACATTAAAAAGCTGCGAAAATGTTCCGCCGTTTTCAGAGGTAAAAGCCGCACTGGGCTGCGGCGCAAACGGCGCACCTGTTTTTATCAAACCTGCAAACATGGGCTCTTCTGTAGGGATAAGCAAAGCAAGCAGCGAATCGGAATACCTTGCCGCGCTTAAAGAAGCATTTCAATACGATACAAAAATTGTCATGGAAGAATTTATCCCCGGACGCGAAATAGAATGCGCGGTTCTTGGCAATGAAGAACCCGTCGCCTCTGTGCCGGGCGAAATTACGCCATCCCACGACTTTTATTCCTATGACGCAAAGTATATCGACACAAAAGGCGCGTCTTTGCAAATCCCGGCAAAACTTGATGAAGAGACAACAAAACGCATTCAGCAGCTTGCAATAAAAGTTTTTAAGACGCTCTGCTGCGAAGGACTTTCGCGTGTAGACTTTTTTTTAAAGACCGACTCGTCAGCGCCGGACAACATTATTGTAAACGAAATTAACACCATACCAGGTTTTACAAAAATCAGCATGTACCCAAAAATGTGGGAAGCAAGCGGCATAAGTTACACCGATTTAATTACGCGTTTAATCGAGTTTGCCGTAAGCCGTTATGAAAGAGACAGTAAATTAAAAACAAGCCGCTGAATGATATACAGGATTTCAGTTTACTTTTTTCTTCTAAAGATACGGTAATTTATCCCGGGGAAAATATTATGCTTGCGTTCAAGGGTTGTAAGCCATTCTGTGCTTATATAATTTGAACCAAGCGATTCATAAATAGTTGTAAAGTTACGAAGAGCGCTTTCGGCCTGATTGCGCGCATATTCCGTTGAATCTTGTTTGAATAATTGGTTAGGCCAGTCCGAAGACTGCGCAAGAAGTATTTCGCGGGCAGCCTGATTTAACGCTCTTTCTTTTAAGCCCGAATCGTCCGGGAAACGCTCTGCAAGCTCGGTCATGCGTTCCATTGCGCGGTAGAGGTGGCGGTAAATCCAGTCATTGGAAACGTCCAGCCATGTTTCCGCATAGCCGCCTGCGCCATTGGAAGAAAACTCGGGCGCCACAACCTGAAAAGATGAAAGATCCTGCTTATAGATAAATTCACTGGGACAGACAAATTTTATATCTCTGTAGGCTGTTGCCATGCGGAAAAGTTCTTCGATAAACTGGGCGCCCTCGTGCCAAAACCGTCCGAAGAAATCGCATGTCTGTGAATAAAGACTGATAGGAATCTCTTTCATGTGTTTAGACGCTTCTTCCAGCCTTGCAATCGTATTCTCTAAAAATGTTCTTGTGTGTCCCGCGATTTTATCCGATGCAGCCTGCGGATTATAAACTATATTTTGTCCGTTTTCTGATCTGGACCAGTATTTATAACCTGTTTTCCGCCGCTCGCCTTCCGCGCTTAAAAATGAGCTGACAATTTCAGGAGGCAGTTCATAGCCAACATCGCGGTTATTGTTGCGGAATATTTCATCGGCGGTAATTTTTTCGATCTCGCGCACAGAATACAAATCTCTTGCAATAACAAATGTTCCGTTAGGTGTTTTTACAGGATAGAAACAGCCGTTTTTAGGTGTCGGTTTTCCAAGTAACAATCCGTGACTGTCTACGATTGTATAAGTGTAATTATAATCCTTTAAGTATTGCTCAAGAGCGGAAGTCCAGCCAAGATCGGGAAGCCAAAACCCTTGAGGGCTTCCAAAGTTTCTTCTGTATGCAAAGACAGGAGTTTCCATCTGCGCCTGCAACGATTCGGCATTATGGCTGATAAACGGCAAAAAAGCATGAGTTGCGCAGCTTGCAAGAATTTCAAGCTTGCCTTTGCGCCTGAAAAAATCAAACGCCTTTATTATATTTTTTTCGTATTTTTCGGTGTATGCAATTCTTCTGTCTACAATACGGTTATAATAATTTTGCGCCAGCTTGTTTAATTCGCTGTTCCCTGCTGTGCGTTCAATTTCCTGCCTTCCAAACTCAATTTGTTTATCAACATACGCAAGATATTTTATCTGAAGATTTTCATCGCTTAGCATATGCTGAAGAATAGGAGAGAATGCAAGCCCAAGCCTGAAATATATGTGATCTGTTTCCAGGCGGTGAAGCGCTTCCAAAAGCGGAAGCAGCGTTTCGGAAATATATTCAAAAAGACGGCCTTCTTCTCCTGTCTGTGAAATTTCGTCATCCTTGCGGAATTCTTTTACATACGGCAGATGAGCCTCTAAAACAAACGAGATTGCATAGCGGAAATCCATTTTTATATCCTCTTGTTTCTGGACCAGCGATCCGTATTTTTTGTGATTAATAAATTCTGTATTCCGGATAGCCGAAGCAGAGGGCTGCGGTTCATTTCGGCAACAGCTTCATTTTCGCTGTGATAATTTATAACATGACGCGGCAGAAAAAAAGGCGTGGATACCGCTATTGATACTTCGTTATCTCCGCGCACTGCACAGAGTTTAATTGCATAACAGCCGCAATCGGCGTCTCCTTCTTCTGCAAAACCTAAATATCTTGCGCTGTCTTCGGCGTTTACTTGAATGGTAAATGAGTTTTCGTTTGATTTAGGTTCAGTGCCGTCTTCGTTTAACGGAATAACCCTTAAGCAGTAACCTTTAAAATCACCGGCGTTCTCATGATTTTCTCTGTCTTGACCTTTTACTTCCCAAAAAGCAAAAACCCAGAGAGGGTCTCTTATAATTATATCAATAAAAGAAATGTTGTATTGTTTTGGAAGCGGAGCAGTCTCCGATACAGGATTTTCAGCTATTTCATTTCCTGATGATTCATGCAGTTCTTCGCTGCACACCTCGAGTACTTCTTCTATGATAAATATGCGTTCCAGGCCGGGAGGTATATCAATGCCGTAACTGTCAGCCAGTTTAATTAACTCGTCTGTACTTAAACTCTCCAGCCATTGGCGGGAAACCGGTGTATTATTGTTTTCCATATTTGCTCACATTGTGGACAAAAATGTGAATTTAGTCAATTACGCTTTAGAAATCAAGTCTGTACAGGTCTTCTACGCGCTGAACAAGCCCTTCGCGTTCTTCCAGCATCACCATGCTTTCTTTCGCAGGATCGTATCTCGGGTTAAGGCGCAAAGCCTCTTCCCAGCACAGTCTTGCGTCTTCAAGGTTGCCGCGTGAATAAGCTTCCAGACCCAAAAGATATAATTCATCTACCCTGCTGGAAAGTTCTGCGCGCCCGCGATCGCCCAGATCCAGGCTTATGCCGACACTGATTCTGTTAAGCGGCTGCATTTGCGTAAGGAAATCCAGCGTGTAGTTTATATTTAAAGAAACCAGATTAAGATTTATTTCGCTTCCTATTGTAAGGCGGCTGCTTCCCGGTTTTAACATGAAACCCGCATGCATAGATAAAAAGCTTGCAACGTTAGCGGAAATTCCCAAAGAACCGTAAGGCAGTTCAGAAAGACCGATATCCATCAAATTGAGAGGAACGTTAAAATCGACAGCCAGAGTCAGCGGACGAATCGGCTTGTAAGAAATTGCGGCAACGGCAACTGTCGGAAGAGGTTCACCCATTACAGGAGGTCCGACATTCCTGATTAATAGAGCGGCTGATGTATTTCTTTCCCTTGCCGTATACCCTTTTAGAAAATCAAATCTTGTAAGAAAGCCTGCATCAGCCATTACCATCGCCGCAGATTGCGAAAGCCCCGAACCATCGATTATGTTGTCAAAGTTATCGGTATAGTCAGGCATTATTCGAAAAGCGCCCTTAATGCTGATGCCTAAGGAAATGCCGCCAAAATAATAGCTTGGTAAAAAATTATATGAAGTGTTTAAAATCGCAACACCTTCTGAATAGTAACCGTTTGACACTCTTTCGCCGTAGAGATTAAACTCCGTAAACGGCAAATATAGCCATTTTAATCCTGCCGCAATTCCCAAATCGCCAAAACGGGTAGCAAAAGCGATGCCCTCGATTTTTGTGTCGGCGATCCAGTTATTATGAAATAACGCAAATTCTGTTTTTCCAAGCATGGAAGAGCCTGCAGGGTTGAACTCTAAAAAAGAAATATCATCGGCAAGCGCAGAAAAAGCTCCTGCCATGCCTTCGGAACGGCCGCCCATTGGAATGTTTAAAATCGGAAAGGCTGTTAAACCGGCGTTATCATCAACTCCATAAATATTATTAAGATAATCCGACGCGTCCCCGAAGAATTCATTTCCTTCGGCTGCCCATACGCGCGTAAGAGAAGATAAAACCAGAATTGCGGTTAAAACCGCCGTTTTTCGAGACATTTCTACTTATATAATATATCGGTTTTTTTAAAAAAAATAGTATACCTGCAAAGGATTATTAGGAAAATTACGATAATATAGTATAGTAACAATAATGGTGAAATTTGTCCAAAGGACGGCTATTTTCTGTTTTTTCTCGATTTTTATCGCTATTCCCGCGTTTGCCGGAGGTGCGCGTGATGCCGATCTTGCCAGGGCAGATGAGCTTATTAAAGAGCGTCAGCATGAAGAAGCCATATTAATCCTAGCCGATTTTGCAAGGCGAAACCCTTTAAGATTCGAAGAAGCTCAGCAAAGGCTGCGGCGAATTTACCGTATACGCGATGAGTTTAACCGCACTGCAGATGCCTTAATTGATACGCTGATTAATCATCCTGATGATAACGAAAAAATCCTTGAATTGTCGCTTCACCTTTATTCTCTGGAACACGAAAGCAGTCCTCTGCTTGTAAACTTTGTCGCAAGTGCGCGGGAAATCGCGCAGTTTAATATCACAAGAACGCAGCTGCGGCGAATCATGGAACGAGGCAGATTGCAGCTTGATTCGGGAGAAAGTTTAGCAGCCATTCGAACTTACAGCGAGGGCATGGGTTTCATGCGCGAAGAATTTTTTATCGCAGGTTTTGGAGATACAGTCAACAGGGAAGTAACAAGAGAAACAGAAAATATTAATACGATTATTGCAGCTTTTCAGCAGACAAGTTCGCAAATGGGCGCGATAGCAAACGATCTTATCCGTGCAATTAACTCAGGCAGCACTGCAGGAATACCGGAAATTACAACGCGGCTTACAACCGCAATGGACAATTTTATTGCGCTTAAACACAGGTTATACTCATCTGTTAACGCAATTGAAAGAGTTTTAACTCAAATTAGAACAGTTAATCCTGACATAGGAGATCGCAATCATCTTTCGTTTGTATCGATGGTTGTCCGCGGCCGCTCGGGTGAACCGGTTACCGAAGGAATGCTTGGCGCTTTTGATAATTACTGGGATAATACAATCGGTTCGGTCGTAAGTTCAATTATTCAATATGCCGAAGGAGCAAACAGAGCAGCTGTTGCCTCGCTAAACTCGCGGCATTTTTCGCTTGTTGTTTCTACGCTTGCCAATATGGAATATTACAGAAACCTTACGCCTCTTTATTTTGATAAGCACAGGCAGTTGTTTGAAAACCCCGGCGGACAGGCTGCGGTTTTATATGGAAGTACAATCCTTAACAAAGATATTGGTCAATATATTAATATAAGAGCGTTAAGCGAAGCAAACGCCTTTCTTACACAGGCTGCGAATGTTGCTTCGCGGCAAAATATTGACACCACAACTCTTACGCGTTTTCAGGAAGGAGTTTTATCATCTGCACAGGCGCTGGCGGCGGAGCAGCAGACAAGAAACAACATCCTCGTTCTCCAGCGTTCCATTTCGGATATTGTGACAAGAGCAAATCAGGTTCATACCGATATAAACAGATACTATGAAGTAATCCATGTTCAAAACGCGGCAAATGCAATTCAGAATATACACGCGTTTTATGTTGCAGAAGAACACCAATCGTCATTACGATATTTTTCCATTGCGCAGTCGAATCTTTCAAATACGCTTGCGGCAAGACGAAATCAACTGGCAAGAAGCAGAAGCCTGCTTGACGGCGAAAGAGTCACAAACGAAGACGGCGTAGAAGTAGTATATTATTATCCTGCCGAAGCGCTGACGGAACTTAACGCATTGCTTGCCGGAATAACGTCGGAACTGCAAAATATAAACACAGTAATGAGGCAAAACGAAAACGATCCGTCAGAAGCAGAAGCAATAGCCGAGTTAGGCGCTACTGTTTCGGAATTGACAAGCATACGCAATCAGGGATATACGCTTGCAAATACAGCGCGTGACAGGTCTAATCAAGCGGAAGCTCTTAGAGTTGAAGGAGAGCGTCTTTTTAGGGAAGCGCAGGCAGCTTTTGCAAGAAGAGATTATGATACTGCACGCGACAGAGTAAGGCGTGCCGATTCACGTTTAAGCGAATCTCTTGCTATTCAGGAATCCGCGTCTTTAAGGCAATTCCGCGACAGCCAATTGATCAGTTTAGATCAATCAATTAACAGGGCAGAAAATGAAGCCGTAATTGTTGAAGTGCGTAATTTGGTAAACACTGCGCGTACCCAGTATTATAATGGTAATTTTTTACAAGCGGAAGAAAATTTAACAAGAGCCAGAAATCGCTGGGCAAACACAAACAGCGAGCCAAACGAAGAAATTGTTATTTGGCTTGGCTTTGTCCGCACTGCATTGTCCGCAACCAGCGGAAGAATTATTCCGCCGACGGCTCCGCTTTTCCCAGAAATGAGCCAATTGTTAAGCCAGGCGCAAAGAAACTATGAAGAAGGCGTAAGATTAATAAACGCAGGTCAGCGTACCCAGGGCAATTCTAAATTTGACGAAGCGCGTCAGCTTACAAGAGAAGTAAGATTAATGTTCCCGATAAATCAGGAAGCAGGTATTTTAGATCTTAGGATTGAACAATTCCTGGATCCTGCCGCGTTTAACGCTTCTTTTGAACAACGTTTAAGAAACGCGCAAACAAGGATACGTCAGACGCGTTCTATGGAAGCATATGCCGAGCTTGTCAATCTTTCAGAAATAAATCCCAGTTACCCTAACATGAGGGCTATCATTATAGAAGCCGAAATTATAATCGGCATTCGTCCGCCGCCCCCCAATCCTGCAGACCTTGCGCGTTCAAGAGAATTGACAGTTGCTGCAAATAGAATTTATGAAAGCAGACAAACCGCGCAATACCCTGTTGCATTGGAACAGCTTAGGGAAGCAATTAGTTTGAACCCGGAAAATCTTGAAGCGCCGCGAATAAGGGACAGGATAATGAATCAGACGCCGCTTCCGGGAAATACGGTTCTGTCTTCTCAGGATGAAGCGCAATACCAATTAGCGCTGCGAGAATTACAGGCAGGCAACAATCTTACGGCATATGCAATTGTTCAAAGACTTTTGCAGAATCCCAGAAACCGCAATGTGCAAAAAGTTGTTGAACTGGAACAAAGGATAAGGTTTTAATGCAATACGGAAAATTACGCTTTTGCTTACTGTTATTATTCTCTGCCTTTGCATCGATCCAAGTCTTTTCGCAAACGCTGTACTGGGAAGAAGCGGCGCAGTTTTCTGCACGCCCCGGAAAATTTCCCATAAGCGCTCATTCCGCCAATTTTTCTATTATTGCGTGGCAGGAAGTGCTGCCAAATAACGATTCAAGCGTTGCCGCAACAGGTTTAATCAATATAAGTCTCGCCATAAAAGAAAGAGGCGGACCGTGGCAGCAAAGAGGCATTGTCGCGGGACCTTATACCTTTTTAGGAACGGAACCGTCAATCCTAAGCATGGTGATAGATAACCGCGACAGAATTATTATTGCCGCGGCTGCAGGCGGCGCTCAGACCGAGATACTTATATCTACAGACAGAGGACGAACTTTTTCAAAACAGATGCTGGCTCTTGGAGCGGACAATTCAGTTGCGCCGCGCTTATTCGTCCGCGCAGACGGCGGGTATCTTTTATTTGTTACAAGAGGCCGCGGACAAGCGCTGTCGATTTATTATTCGCGTTCTGATAACGGAACAACGTGGACGCCTTTTGAATTCTTTACGCCTGAAAATTCATTATCGCTTAACTTCCTTCCTACTCATGCAAGCATCGGACGAAGAGACTTTGTATTTTTTCAATCGCTTATAATGGGAGCAGAATCGCTGTCTACCTTTCAGCTTATTTACAAAACCAGCGATGACGGCGGCAGAACATGGTCGCAGGCGGTAAGATTCACGTCATTTACAGATCCTGTAATGTACGCAACGTCGCCCGCGAATAATTTTGATAATCAGCGTCCGCATCTTACAAGGTTCGGTGACAATCTTTTCCTTGTTTGGGAACGGCGTCATTCTCCGCAGCCTACGCAGATATACAGCGCAATTATAAATCAAAATGGAAACATTATAGGCAGCATAGATCGTATAAGCAATACGCCGTCTGCTTACAGTCAAAATCCTATTGGCTTTGTGCATAATAATATTCCGACTGTTGTCTGGTTTGATAACAGAAGCGGAAGCAATAGAATTTTTATCTCTCAGCGAAGCGGTTCCGAGTGGCCGAACTCGGCTCTTTCAGGCACAAATATAGAAGCATCTTTTGCGCGTCCAATCGTTTGTCATGACGGCACTTATGTTTTCTGGCAGACAACAGTGCGCGATACAGGGCGTATCTTTATGCTGGCTCCCGATTCGTCCGCTCAAAGCCCGACAATCACAGCGTTAAACTTTACTCCTTCAAGAGCAGGAAGGCTGGAAAGACCGCGCGTTTCGTGGAACATTCCCAATGACACATCGGGTATTCGCGGATTTTCGTATTCATGGACGCAGGATAAAAACAATGTGCCGCCTGAGCAAATAATGGAATTGAACAGAGGCACTTCCCAGAATTTAACACGTGAATTATATGCATCAAGCGATGGCGAATGGTATTTCAGCGTCCGCGCTCAGGATTTGGCGGGCAACTGGTCTGCGCCTTCGCAGATAATGTACAATAGAAAAGGAACGCCTCCTCCGCCTGTTGCAATTATTCCGCCGCAGCTTGATAACAATGGTTTCCTTATATCCAACACGTTCAACATGATGTGGGAACCGTCAGTCGATCCTTATACTGCAGGCTATACATGGAATCTTCAATATCTGGGCGCAAATGAAAATGCAAATATTACGGCTCCTCCTTCTAATATAATGGGATCGAATACGCAAACGCGTTATGAAAATCAGGAAAACGGCTTGTGGGCATTTGCAATTTCTGCAATCGATCAGGCGGGAAACATAGGGCAGCCGTCTCATATAACATTCAGAACAAATAAATATATTCCGTATACAAGCATAAGTTATGTCAACGCCCAACAGGATGAGCAGGGAGTACTTTCAATTTCTCTGACAGGGCGAGGTTTTGCAACAGGCGGCACAATAACATCGATTGTTTTGGAACAAGCAGGGAAAACGGATCAAACCACAACGAATTTTACGGTTAGATCTGACAGGGAAATATCAGGAATTATATTTGAGAATATTGAGGAAGGCCAGTATAGAATCAAACTTTATCATTCAACAAGAGGAGTATACACGGCAGAACCTTTCATTCCGGTAAAAAGAACTGGCACAGTAAAAATCGGAGACTTTTCAAACGAATGGAGACCGTCCTGGACAATTCAAAACCGCGGATGGCTGACATTTAATCCGGTCATAGCGCTAAGCGCGTTATTGATCATATTATGCGCGCTTGGAACAATTGCAATAATCCGGGGTATTGGCGGAATTATTACAGAAGGCGCGCTTATCAAGCAGGAAGCGCTTGCAATTCTAACAGGAGATTTTATGCCTATGGAAAAGAAACAAAAAATTGTACAAATTAAAAGGAGGGGAAGCGGTCTTCGCAGAAAACTCGCTTCTTTTACAATCGGACTTGTTCTTCTTGTAGTTATAATGATCTCTACGCCCATGTACGTTATCATGACCAATACCCAGCAAAAGACATTATTGGAAGGATTGTGGGAACGCTCCAAAGTTCTCCTTGAAGGAATCGCTTCCGGAACCAGAACTGCGCTGCCAAACGCGGTTTCATCAAGAGGTGAGCGCGGTATATTAGACTTGATGTACCTGCCTGCGCAGTCTTCCGCATTACCGGAAGCAAACTATATTACGATCACAGGTTACGGTATTGATTCAATCCACACAGACAGCGTATGGGCGTCAAACGATCCTGCGCTTGAAGAAAAACTTGACACAAGCGAGTTGCGCCGGGGCGTATCGCGTATCACCGACGATCTTAGTTTGCTATACGATGAAATCACGAAAGAATTTAATTCAAAAGCGCAGCTTGAAGGAGGGGATATATCCCAGAGCATTAGAGACTTGTACCGTGAAGGTATGATTCTGGCTTTGGATATAACCGCAGAAGGTGAACGCAAGAGAGCCGACATTCAAGTTACGATTACAGCGCAGGAAGTAAGATTAAACGATATACTTTCCGAGATTGCAGGTGATATAGGATCGTACCCTGAATTTTCAACAACGCATTTACCAAGCGACGGAAACAGAACATTTATCTTCTATAAACCGATTATGTACAGGTTAAATGCCGACAACAACTTCTACCGCGGAATGGTCAGGATGGAAGTTTCACTCGATTCAATAGTGGAAAGACTTTACAATGAACAGCTGACAATTCTTACAACAATCGGAATCGTCGCTTTAATCGTTTTGTTAATCGGCACAATCGGCGCATTCGTTTTTGCCGCGTTAATGATCAGACCAATACGAAAACTTGTGAAGCATATCGAGATGATCCGCGATACGGACGATAAAACAAAACTTGCAGGCGTAGAAATTCTTATCAATACAAAAGATGAAATATCCATGCTTGGAAATACAATCAATGACATGACGCACGGTCTTGTAAAAGCAGCGCAAGCCGCGTCGGACTTAAGCATCGGTAAAGAAATACAGAAAAAGTTTATTCCATTGGATGTTGACAACCACGGAAACAAACAGTCGAGCGGCTTTAAGAAAACGCCGAACCTCAATTTCTTTGGATACTACGAAGGCGCCAAGGGCGTATCGGGCGACTACTTTGATTACAGGGATTTGGATGGCAGGTATTACGCCATCATAAAGTGCGACGTTGCAGGAAAGGGAATCCCGGCAGCTCTAATCATGATTCAGGTAGCGACGATGTTCCTTAACTACTTTAAACAATGGAAACCAAATGCCAAAGGTATGCACATTGAAGAAGTGGTTTACCAGATTAACGACTTTATCGAGACGCTGGGCTTTAAAGGGCGCTTTGCCGCATTTACGCTTTGCCTCTTTGACTCCGCCACAGGAATCGTGCGCTTCTGTAACGCCGGTGACAATGTCGTAAGATTCTATGATCAATCCGAAGGCACTATAAAAACGATTACCCTTCCGCAGACTCCTGCAACCGGCGTTCTGCCCAACTTTATGATCGAGACGACAGGCGGCTACTCGGTACAAACCGTTCAAATCGACAAAGGTGACATTCTCTTCCTTTATACTGACGGTATCGAAGAAGCAAAAAGAAGATTCCGCGATTTAAACTTTAAGGAAATCCTTTGTACAGAAGGTCCGACAGACACGCCCCATGAAAACCATTCAAGCGGACAGGCTGACGAAGAAATGGGTCCCGATCGCGTAGAAGCAATCATCAACGCGGTTATGGCGGGCGCGGTTTATACATTGAAGAAATACCACAACCCGGAAGGCGACACGGAATTACAATTTGATTTTTCCACCTGCGAAGGCAGAGTAGAAGACGTAATCATGGCGATGGTATCAGTAGAAAAAATGTTCCGTATTTATAAGCCGGAAAAAGCGGGCGAAGACTCACGCGTACTTGTCGATAAAAAAGTTGACGAGTTCTTAAAGGGCCACTTCCTGCAGTACAGAAAATACTGCGCATATACCCAGGAACACCATGATAATCCTGCGTATATGTATTATACTCATGTTATGGAAGATGAGCAGTACGACGACCTGACCATCTTGGGAATAAAAAGAAAAATTGACAAGTAGGAGGATACTATGACATTCAGCGAAAGAATGAAAGATTTACTGGAGCAGGGCTGGGAAACGACAAAGGACTTTGCTATAAAAGCCGGAGCAAAAGCTCAAGACCTTGGCGAACGCGGCATGTTAATGTGGGATATAAAACAGCTTGAAAATCAAGCAAAGAAAGTCCTTTTAAAATTGGGCGGCGAAGCATACATGACCTTTGTAGACAAGGGGGAATCCGTTATCGAGAAAAGCTCCACCAATATAAAGGTACTGCTAGACGAAATAGCCTCGATAAAAGACCAGATAGAAAAGAAGGAAATCGAGCTTAAAAACAGGGGTTAAGGCAGATGCTTGCCTATTGATCAAACTTTATTTTTTATATATAAAGTAAAAAGCCTCTTTTTAGAGGCACGGGCCGCTAGCTCAGTCGGTAGAGCATCGCCCTTTTAAGGCGGTGGTCGGAGGTTCGAATCCTGCGCGGCTCAGAAAGGAAAATAAAAAACTCATCTGAACGATGAGTTTTTTATTTTCCAGCCGCGCAGGATTCGAAACTTTTTTGCGGCATTGAGGAGCCGATAGGCTCTGAGAAGTAAATCGGCAGGGATGCCGATTTAGCAAAAAAGGTGGCCTGCAAGGAGCAAACAGGAGGTTTGCGACTGGAAGGCGAATCTGGAGCGGCTCATCTATGTCTCAGAAACGATTATCGATTATCAGGGTTATTCTTGCCGCCGTATTGGCGGGCTTTGTTTTTGTAACAACTATTTGTTCCTTATTTTCGTCAAGTTATTTTTTCTTATACTCGACCCTCGCTTATGGGGTACTATTCGGTATTCCTGTTGGATTAATAATAAGTCTTTTTTATTTATTCTTTTCAATAAAAAATGGGAAAGCGGATATTTTTTGTTTTTATTTACTGCCGATTATTGTCTCTTTGTTAATATGCGCTTTAATTTTTAATTATAAAACATCAGCATGGGATGAAGAGATGTACAGAATAGCTGATATTATCGAAGATCATTTTATTGAGAATGGCATGGAACAACTGGACAGGGAGAATCTGTATAAATTGGGTATAAAAGAAAATATTACCATTGTTATTAATAGAGACAGAACCTATTATATTATTAACAAATTAAAAAATATTATATATGAAAGTGAAACAAAGACCATAATGGAAGATTATGATTTTTAATCTGCGGCAATACTTTCGAAAATGTTAAATTTTTATTGACTTTTGGTATTTTCAGCGTTAAAATAATACTATGAACCTCAAAACAGTTATCAGCACAGATACCATTGATCTGCACCTTAAAGGCTCGACTAAGAAAGAAATTATCAACGAACTGCTTGATATTTTGCATAAAACCGGGAAGATTCATGACAGGGAAGCTGCCCTGACAGCGGTAATGGACAGGGAAGAAAAAATGTCCACCGGCATGAAACATGGAATCGCCATCCCTCACGGAAAGACCGCGACTACCCAGGATTTGGTTGCCTGTATCGGCATTTCAGAAAACCCGGTAGATTTCGATTCTCTGGATAAACAGCCGTGCAGAATTTTTATCATGACTTTATCTCCTGTGGAAAAAACAGGGCCGCATTTGCAGTTCCTTGCGGAAGTAAGTCTTCTTTTTAAAAGTTCGGAAAAACGCGATGAGATCCTGAAAGCAAAAACACCGGAAGATGTTTTAGAAATACTAACGGAATAGATGCAGGTAAAGAATAATTTAATTCTTGACGATGAAGGACGCTCTCTTGTTTTACGCGGGGTAAACCTTGGCGGCGATTCTAAAATACCATACTGCAGTCCCGGCGAAGAAATCAACCCTGGTTTTCTTGACAGAAAAAACGAAGTCTCATTTGTGGGAAGACCTTTCCCTGTTGAAGAAGCGGGCGATCATTTCAAGCGCCTTAAAGACGGAGGATTTACTTTCCTTCGCTTTATCGTCACATGGGAAGCAATCGAGCATGAAGCCCCGGGAATTTACGACGAAGCATATTTAGCGTATTTACGAAAAATTCTTTTAGCAGCAGAAAAAGAAGGGATCAGCGTCTTTATCGATCCTCACCAGGATGTGTGGAGCAGATGGACAGGCGGCGACGGCGCGCCTGCGTGGACAATGGAAAAACTTGGAATGGATCTAGCTCTTATGGACAGCACAGGCGCCGCCGTTACAAAGCAAAGGTATGAATTGCACCACGACGGAAAGCCATATCCAAAAATGCTCTGGCCAAGCAACTATAACCGCTATGCAGCCGCCACCATGTTCAGTTTATTTTTTGCAGGCGCAGTTTATGCCCCGGACATAAAAATTGACGGCGAGAATATTCAAGACTGGCTGCAAAATAAATACATCGCGGCTTTCCGTCACACACAGCGCCGGCTTAAAAATTGCGCGGCAATAAAGGGCTGGGGCGTGATGAATGAACCAAGTGACGGTTTTATCAGTTTACAAAATCTTTCTGAACCTGAACGATTTTTATTGCCGGAAGGACAGCGTCCAAGTCCATGGGAAACAATGATGGCGGCTTCAGGCTTTCCTGTAAAAGTGCCTGTTTACAGTAATCTTGGTTTTAACATTTCCCGTTATGAAATTTTTAACCCTGATGGTAAATCACTTTTTAAAGAAGGCTATACCTGCCCGTGGAAACAAGCAGGCGTATGGGAACAAAACGACGGCGAACCAAAATTAATAAAAAGCGATCACTTTAGTAAGCTTGGCTCAAAACCCGCAGTCTTTGCAGATGATTTTTTGCGTCCGTTCTCCATTAAATATATAAACGCAATGAAAGAAGCTGACGAAAATAATTTCTTTTTTATCGAGGGTTTACCAGATTGCGAAAAAGCTGATTCACACCCTGTATGGAACAAGGATGACCCGCCAAATGTAATTAACGCGTTCCATTGGTATGACGGGTTTTCGCTTTTTACCAAATCCTTCCGCTCTTGGTTTAATGTAAATGTCCGCGCAAGAAAGCCGCTTTTAGGTAAAAAGCAAATAACTGCATATTTTACGAAGTGCTTAAAAAAAGGAATGGAGCTTACAAAAGAAAAGATGAACAATATGCCCTGTCTTTTGGGAGAGTTCGGACTCGCGTTTGACTTGAACAACAGGAGCGGGTTTAAAAGCGGCGATTACAAACTGCACGAAGAGGCGCTTTCCATGTATTACGACGCGGTAGACGCGAATCTTCTTCATTCTACAATCTGGAATTACTCGGCAAGCAATACAAACAAATACGGCGACAGTTGGAACGACGAAGACCTGTCAATATTTTC
>Ga0209755_10003686_pt1 | contig 18906 bp, 18 predicted proteins | sample TergutCo191P1_FD_187301 | JGI IMG/M metagenome (GOLD analysis project Ga0209755, IMG submission 187301) | Cornitermes sp. P1 segment gut microbial communities from Petit-Saut dam, French Guiana - Co191P1 (SPAdes) (version 2) | ecosystem: Host-associated > Arthropoda: Insects > Digestive system...
TGCAGCGACAGGCCGCGCAGATCCTGGGCGATGGTGTCGTGCAGGTCGCGGCTGATTCGCGCCCTTTCGTCCTCGTGCGCCAGAAGGACGGCGCGCGAATACGCGGCCCCTTTGCCTTCCCGCCCCAGCGTCGATTTGAGTTTCCTGTTGAGGGTGATTATCAAAATCGCGGACAGGCCGATGAAAAATACGAGGGCGATCAACAGTATGATGTATGCGCCCGCGGCGAAATGCTGTGCGTCCATGTCCCCATTGTAGACGGAAACGTGTTTTTCTGCCAGACTCTTGTCATGACCATTGCGAAAACCAAGACGGCACGTTTTTTCGTACTTTTTCTGCTCTGCGTCGCGGCGGCTTTTCTTAATTTGCTTTCGGCTTTTCTGGTGTTCGATATTCTAAGGATTCCCTTGTTTTTCGATACGGTGTTTACGGCGGCCGTCGTTTTCCATGCGGGCCTTGTCCCCGGGCTTGCGGTGGCGCTGATTCACTGGGGACTTTGGGCTATGGTTGAAAGCGTGTCCCCGTTCGTGATTGTCGGCATTGCCGAGGTCTTTATAATATGGCGGCTGCGCCCGGTCGGAACGCCGTGGCCGGGCTTCCGCGGCGAAAGGGCGTTCGCCGAAACCGTGAGCGTCTGCGCGACGCTTATGCTGCTGTACATAGCGGCCAGCGTGTCGGCGAGCGTTCTGGGCGGGCTGATTGACTATGTTGTCATAATGATGGAAGATTACAGGCCGCTCGGCCCGGGGCATGTTTTCGGCTCCGGTTTTTACGGCGACGTGATACACCCGTTGGCGATAGGCATTCTTTCGCGCTTTCCCATCAACATTATTGACAGGTTCATCGTCGTTTTCGGCGGCTTCTTTATCGCGCTTGGGCTTGCGAGGCTGAAGCGGAGGTTCCGCGTTTTCGACGATGGGGCTGGCGCGAAAGACGGGAAGGTTTTTCATTTGTGAGCAGAGGCGCGGGCTTTGCGGGGAAAGTCTGCATCAATCCAGAAAAAACGGAAAAATCACATGCGACTACCACAATAGTCTTGACAGGCGATGACTACTGTGATAGTATGATCCCATAATGAGGGGTATGCTATGAAAAGATATCGAATTTTGGCGGGTATTTTTGCATTGGCCTTTTTCGCCATGGGCCAGGTTCATGGGCAAACAAACATTACCGCGCCGGCGGCAATTGAAATAGCCCTTTCCATGACGGGTGGCGGGACGGTAAACAGCCTTGAACTGTCTTCCGATGCCACAGGTCCAGTGTACAGGATCGTTGTTATCAACAACGCTATCAGGTACGATGTTTCGGTAAACGCCCAGACAGGGGAGGTTATTGGGCTTAGTATGGGTCCCTCGCCTGGTGCCGCCCCGCAGCAGTCTGTCGGAACCATTGTTCCCAGGCCCCCGGCAAGACAAGGCGGCCCTGCCAACCCGCCGATTTCCGCGCAGAGGGCTGTCGAGTTGGCCGGCAATCATCTTGCCTCGATAGGCGTGACCAATGCCAGGTTTGATTATGTATACATGGACTTTGAAAGGGGCAGATGGGTATGGAGCGTGGAGTTTGACAGCCGTGGCAGGGATTACGAATTTTACATAGACGTTAATACTGGGGAATTTCTGAAGGCTCCAGGCCGTGGCAGAAGGTAAAGTCAGGTGGCGGATTGTTTCAACTTGTTTTGCAAGATTGAATAAAGGAGAAAATGATGGCAAGGAAAGGTTTGTTGGCGGTGGTTTTTACGGTGTTTTTGACCGGAGTGGTTTTTGCGCAGTCCCCGTTTAGCGTTGGCGGCGGCGTTTTATTTGACATGGCGGAGCTTGGCTATGGTAGGGCCAGGGCTCCTGGAACGGTGCCACCGCCACCAGTTTTTTTAAGCGTTGAGCATGTCGGGTTTGGGGCCTGGGGTTTTCTGGATGCCAGGTTTGCCGAACTTTCTGTTGGCTTTATGGGCGGCCCCACGGAATGGTATTTGGAAAACGACGAGGAAGCCACCTATTACGGTTCGTTCGCCGCACTGGATTTCAGCCTGTTGGGGAGATTCCCGTTTGACCTGGTAGGCGGAAGGGTTTCCGTTTTTCCGCTTATTGGTGTCGGGTACAACCTTGTGCTCTTGTCGCGGATGTTCGGAGAGGACCATCCCGAATCGCCGTCCCACCTAAGCACCTTCAGAATACAGTTTGGTGCCGGCGGTGACTTTGGCATATCCGAAAGGATATTTGTCAGGACATCGGTACTGGGTGCCTGGCGTTTTGCCAGCAGGTATTTCAATGACTGGGCAAGTGAGCAAAGGGCGCGGCCCGAAATAGACAGGGCTCATGCCGTGGGTGATTTTGGAGTAACCGTTAATGTCGGCGTTGGATTGCGGTTATAACTTGCCGGCTTTTCCTGAGGGAATTATGTTTGCGGAAATGTCCTTGGGAGGGGTGAGGGATTTATGAAAAATATTTTTGCCATCACTTTCGTGTTGATGATTTTTGTCATGGGTAACGCACAGGTTCAAGGGCAGACCATCTCCGCCCTTGAAGCGAGGGATCTTGCCATTTCAATGGTGGGTGGAGGAATGGTAACCGAACTGAAGCTGGTTCAAGATCCTGCCGAAGGTTTGGTATATCATGTCGTTGTTGTCAACAATTACATAAGGTACGATGTGTTGATAAACGCTGGCACAGGGGAGGTATTTCGGCTTAGCACTGGGGCGATTCAGCCAGTTGCCCCGACCACCACCGCCTCGCCAGGTACCGCTACGCAGGACAATAGAACGCAACGTATCAGGCGAAACCCGTTTAGGCCGAGGGTTTCTCGTGCCGAGGCTGTCGAAATAGGTTATGCCTTTCTCGCCTCCCGTGGCTTTCCTAACGCTTCTTTCAGAAGGCACTCGGGTATTGACTTTGAGTGGGGCAGATGGGCATGGGAACTTTACTTCTGGGATGTCGGGGTTGAAATAGAATTGTATATCGATATGCACACTGGTGATGTGACAAATTTTGATATTGAAAGGACCGGGCGTGGATGGTAGTATGATAACGGTTGGAGGGACGGTTAAGGTCTTTGATTCGGAGTTGAAGGTCATGGATATACTGTGGAAAGATGGCGACATGACCGCTGGCCAGCTTGCCAAGATACTAAAGGAACATACTGGCTGGAACCGCAACACGACGTATACCGTAATAGGAAAGTTGATCGACAAAGGGGCGGTCGAACGCAGTGGGACAAACTTTCTGTGTCGGGCGCTTATCACAAGGGAGCATGTACAGCGACACGAGGCGACGGAGCTAATCGACAAACTGTTCGATGGTTCCGCCGAAGTGTTTTTGTCGGCGTTTCTAAGTGGGAAGGTGCTGTCAAAGGACAAAAGGGAACGCCTGAAACGGATTGTCGAAGGACAGGACGAAAAGGAACGTTTGAGGCAGATTGTCAAAAAGCTGAAGTGATATGAAGGAAGGTTAGGCCGTGAGTATTGTTCAAATGAGCATATCGGCAGGTTTGCTTATTGTTGCCGTTACGGTAATTCGATCCGTGGCCCTGAACAGGTTGCCCAAGACAATGTTTCTTGTCCTGTGGGCTGTCATACTTGCCCGTCTGCTGGTACCAGTTTCGATTCCCATTTCCGTCCCCATACAAATCGATACTTTTTCGGCAGTAAACGAGGCTATCATTGGCGTATCGCATGGCGGCGGTTTTATCCCCGAGGCTGCGGTTGGGCTGCCCGCCGTGACGCATATGGAAGGGGGAACAACGCCGCTTTTTGCCGAGGCGGCGACGGGGCGAGATCTCAACATGATCGGGCTTGTATGGCTTGCGGGAATGCTGATCGCCCTTGCCTATTTTGCAGCCATTTGGTTCGGAAGCTACCGAAAGCTTCGCTTTGCCTTGCCCGTTAGCGGCAACGATTTTTTGAACGAATGGCTTGCAAGGCACAGGCTTTTGCGACCAATTGCGATCATGCAATCGGACAGGGTAACGACCCCGTTTGCCGTTGGCGTTACAAGGCCCAGGATTATTCTGCCAAAAACTATTGACATGAATGACAGGCAGCTTTTGAACCATGTTCTGACCCACGAATACTTTCATATTAAGCGCGGCGATGCAATACTGAAAATACTTTTGGTACTGGCGCTTTGCATACATTGGTTCAACCCTTTGGTATGGGTCATGTTCGTACTGGCAAACCGAGACCTGGAGCTTACCTGCGATGAAATGGTACTACGCCGTTTCGGGCTGGAAACAAAGGAAGCCTATGCCTATTCGATTATCGACATGGCCGAACACCGAAGCAAGTTTGTTCCGTTCTTTAGCGGTTTTGCCAAGAACGCCGCCGAGGAAAGAATCGAGTCGATCATGAGAACCAAGAAGATATCGATATCTTCCAAAGCACTTGCCCTGATGCTGGTTGCCGTCTTAACCATTGGTGGGTTTGGTGCAGTCAACGCCGCAGCGGAGAACGCCGCGACGGAGAAACTCGCCTTGGACACGCAACCCGGGCGGCAGTTTTACGGGCAGTCCCTTTCCGTTCCCAGGGCCAGGGAAATTGCCCTTTCGATGACGAGCGGTGGGACGGTAACTGGCCTGGAACTTGTTCCCAATGCCGACATAGGTCTTGTCTACAATATAGTGATTGTCAATGATACTACGATGTACAATGTGTCCATGAACGCCCGCACGGGAGACATATTCAGGTTTACCGCCAGCCAAACGCAAAACGTAACTTCGACCGATAGTGCTGTGGCCAACATTCATCGACTGGACCATGCAAGGTTAGACGAGGCTGTTGCGGTCGCCTTGGCCAGGGCCGGCGGCGGGATGGCCGGGCATATATGCATTGACTGGGAAAGGGGAGTGCCAGTATATCATGTTAGGATTTATGTCAACGGAAACAGGGTGGACTATTATCTTCATCGCGATACCCTTGCGGTGGTAATGGAAAGGACGAGGCGGCATAACAATGCGTCGCTTTCGTTGGCTTCTTTTATGCGTCGGCGGATGGACGTAATGCCGGCTTTGTCGTTCAGTCAGGCCGCCAATATTGCTCTTTCGCACAAGGGCGGCGGAAGGGTTAGGGATGTTTCCCGTGGCTACATGAGGGGCGTGCCCGTATTCGATGTTGATATCACCACGGTAAACGGGGAAAAGTGGTGCTTCTACGTGGATATTCACAGTGGGGCGATCCTTTGGTATCACAGGGATGATTAGAGTGCGGTTCGAATAAACCTAACCAGACAGCCATCTACCAAAACCCACCCTTAGTGTTCCGCCCCAAGGGTGTGGCCTTTCTGGATAGCCTAAAAAACGCTTGCCGTAATACCCCATCAGCCGCAACCTGAAAAACCTGTTTCCCGAAAGCGCGAAATCCCTACCAGCACCCGCCTTGAATTTCAGGGCGCTGAAGTTCCTAAATGTGCGCCCGTCAGGAATGGCGGCCTCAGCGCTAACCACGTAATGGCTGCGTAGGCATTGATATCGCACCCAAACTATGGCATCGAATCCAACACCCAAAAGCGGGGTAATGTCCCAAATGCTAAAGGGCAACCTAAAAACAAGGCTGGTGTTTGCCACCATAATCAAAAAGCACCAAGTCTCCCGTCTGGCTATACGCCCCACTGCCATTCCCATGGACAACTCAAGAAACCCCATGTCCATAAAAAACCATGGCCCAATGTAGATATGGCTCCAAAATCGGTAGGATATATTCTCGCTGCTTCTGGACATGTCATACATAATACCGCCGCCAATACTGGAAAAAAACCTTCCGAAACTGGCATCACAGTTACCTTCACTACCAAGACCTTTCTGTGCAAAGATTCTTCCCGCGACAAGTACGGAAAGAATCAGCACCAACACACCTTTTTTTGTCATACGTTTTCTCTAGACACCTCTCAACTAATTTTCCCCATACATAAAATAGCCGAAATCAGCGTGAAGTTTGGTACCCGAACCGTCCGTGCAGAACATTCCCACAAAGGCCCCCGTAAATGCGGCACCACGAGCATAGTCATCGGAAAGTTTGTGTGAATGAAACTTAACGGGTATCTCGTGCCAAGTGGCTCCATCGTGGTCAAAGGAATAGTGATATGTATATGTCTCGCCACGCACCTTCACCTTTAGGTGAGCGTAGCTGGTACCGTCGGGAATGGATATCTCGTTGCCATCGATGGGATTCGTGAAAACGTTATTGTCAGCCGTCATTACATCAAGAACACGGCCTTTGTTCTCGTTAAACGTAACGTACAATGCCGTCCAGTTTGCGGTGTTGTAATAGTTGGCAAGGCCAGCCATCTGCTGTAGGTTTTTGGGGGCAAAGGCCACGGAGGTTCCAGCGTCGAAGTCCAGACTCTGCCAACGCCTTGCGACATGCGCCTGGTCAAAAGTGGAGGTCAGACTGTCACCGCCGTAAAGCCGCAGATGCTCGCTTAGGGACATCGCGTCTTTTCCCAAAGGAACGCGCGGGGTCTGGAAGTTTATGTTCAGCGTGTCACCATCGAAATGATCCAGCGTGGGGTAACTCTGCTCCCAAGGATGTTCCGCCAGCCCACATTCAACGGTCTGTGGCGGTTGGTTCCCGCCCAAGACATAGGGCCAACCATCCCGCCACTCAACCCCCGCAATGGAAGTCTCGCGACCCAGCGGGCAATAGCCACGGTTCAGGTTTTCCTTTTCCGCGTATTGCCCATACTTGTCCTTGTAACTTTTGTCCCCCTCGATGGGTCTGCCCATCAGGTACACCAAATACCAGTTATCGTCGTGGGCCTGTACCAATGAAGCATGACCGGCTTTTTGCAAAGGGTTTTCGGGATAGAAGCGACTGGTGATCAGCGGGTTTTCTGGGTGAATCTCATAAGGGCCGTCGATGTTTTTCGAACGGGCGATAGTGGCCATGTGGCCATAGCCCGTACCGCCCTCGGCAGTCAACAGATAGTAATATTCGCCGATTTTGTAAAGATGGGGTGCTTCAGTCACCCTAAAATCGCTGCCCTTGAAAACGATTTTCGGCTCGCCCACCAGTCTGTTTTGCTCGCTGGAATACTCCTGCAAGACTATCCCGTGGAAACTGTGTTCGTCCACTCTGGGGTTCCAGAACATGTTTACAAGGTACTTTTTGCCGTCATCGTCATGAAAAAGGGAAGGGTCAAAGCCAGAAGCGTTAAGGTAAATCGGATCGCTCCATTCGCCGTCGATGGTGGCACTGGTGACAAGATAATTGCGACCTTCCTTGAATGCGCCCATTACCACCTTCATGTCGCTGTAGATCAGCCAGAACTTCCCAGAATGATAGCTTAACTGCGGTGCCCAAACACCGCCAGAGTCTGGATTGCCGCGCATGTTCAACTGGTTTACCCGGTTAAGCGGGCGGCTTACAAGTTTCCAGTTCTTCAAGTCGCGCGACTGGTGAATCTGCACACCAGGGAACCACTCGAAAGTTGATGTTGCGATATAGTAATCTTCCCCAACCCTACAAATGCTGGGGTCTGGGTTAAAGCCTTTCAGGATTGGATTTGTGATTTTCATTTATCGTCTCTAGCCTTCCTTGTTATAAATATTTGTGTTAAACCGTCATCTCATAAAACATAACCTTGTTGCGCCCCTCGTTTTTCGCCATGTACATAGCCTTGTCGGCATAGGCTATTGCGTTTTCCAGTTGGTTATCGGGGGCCGCCTTGGCGACACCCAGGCTGACGGTAACGGTAATATTTCCACCCACTATTTCGATCGGTGTCTCGGCAACGCCAATCCGTATGCGCTCCGCAAGCCGTAAGGCGCTGGCTTGATCCATGTCGGCAACGAACAGGACAAATTCCTCCCCACCGAAACGCGCGAACAGGTCGTATGGACGAAGCAGGCCGGCGACACGCCTGGCAACTTCCTTTAGCACCGTGTCACCGGACTGATGCCCGTATTTGTCGTTTACGGTCTTGAAATGATCCAAATCCATAATGATAATATAGGATTCACTGTTATGCCTTGAAACCCTGTCTTCCTGGGCTGGAACGGAATCCATAAAGTACCGTCGGTTATGTATACAGGTTAGGGGATCGGTGTTTGACAGCAATGCCAGTTTGTCTTTCAGCTTTCTAAGATCCCGGTTTCGCTGCACGACGGCCGCGACCATAAAACTCACGATTATGCTGACAAAAACGGAAACCCAGGTTTCCGGAAATTCGTACCAGGCCCGCACGGCCAGAATACGAAAATACCAGTTGGCGTTCAAAATGGAAATAGGCTTTTCGATGTAGCGCGTGGCACTATGGTGTCCGTGATCGCTACTGGCGATAAGCTGAAATTCGCCGTTGTCTGGGTTTCTTCGCCATATCTCGTAATCGAAACCCATTATTGTCAGATCGCTAAGCCCAACGCCGTGCATGGCATCTGGGTAATTAAGCGTTACCGAGGCGAGTCCCCAAAAATGTTCCTCGCCGTCGGGTCCGTACATAAACACAGGAAGCTTGCCCACCATTACCTGGCCGCCTTGAATGCCCTCGAAAGGCCCGCCCAGAACAAGCTGCCTGGTCCGCTTCGCCAGAAGCGCTTCCCTGTTCCCCGTGCCCTTGGAAAAAAAGTCGACCCCAAGCACCGCCTCGTTTCCATGCAGGGGGTAAACATCGGAAACCACGCCGCCAGGGGCTATATGCATATTCAGGATGGACGGATCATCGATAAGCATGGATGCCAGCCGGGGAAAGTCCGCAATCTCGCCGTCATTGTGCACAATATAGGTAGAAAGTGTATGAACCCTGAATACCAGCCTGGACATGGCATCGTTGATTCTGATACTCTTTTCCGAAATGAGCTGTTCCATGGTCAGTCTTTCGACCTGTGTGCGGCTTACGACCATGACAAAAACCAGAAAAAAACACAGGGCCAGCGTAAGCAGAAAAACGGCGATCGCGGGAATGGACACCTTTCGTGCCTTAGTGGTTGCCAAAGTCATGGTAATATTATAACACTTACATGTGAAACTGTCAAGACATTTTTGGGTATAAAAGTAAACAATTTGATTGTGTGCTTTTATACCACAGGCGACATACGCGTGATGCCCTTGCTAATTGTTTCCAATTGGGCTATTTTGAAAGTCAGCATGAGATGGGAAAAAAAAGCGATCGCTGGGGAGCAGGTCAAAGAGTTAAGCGCGAAATATGGTTGCGACCTGTTGACGGCCTCGGTGCTGGCCAGGCGGGGGGTGCTTTCAGGGGATGCGATAAAGTTTATTCTTGAAGACGACCTTAGATACCTTCGCAACCCTTTCGAGCTTCCGGGCATGGAGGACGCGGTTGAGCGTATCTTGGCTGCCAGGGACGAGGGCGAGAAGGTGCTGGTTTTCGGCGACAGCGATGTTGACGGGATAACCGGCACGGTGCTTCTTACCGAATACCTTGCCGGGCTGGGACTGGACGTAACCTGGCGCATTCCCGGCGGCGAGGACGCATACGGGCTTTCGATGGAGGCCGTCGAGGAATTCTCCGCTAACTTCGGTACCCTAATAATTACCGTGGACTGCGGCATATCCCGCCTTGCCGAAGTCAGGCGCGCCAACGAGCTTTCCATTGATGTTATAGTTACCGATCACCACGAGCCACAGGAGGAACTGCCCGAGGCCCTGGTCATACTTAACCCCAAGCTAAAGAACACGACCTATCCTTTCAAGGACCTCTCCGGTTGCGGTGTGGCCTTCAAGCTGGTGTCCGCCCTGCGTTTTGCGGAAAAAAGCGACCTGTACGGGCAGCCGATATGCCTTGTCAACACGCGCCCTGTAAACGATGCCTGGATTGTCGAAGCCGCCAGGGTTCGCAACCTTGCCGTAATCGCCACCCTTACCGAAACCGTGGTGCCTGGGATGGTTCCCATCGGCGACACCAGGCTGCCCGAGTTCCTGGAAGGCCAGCAGATTCTGGTCTGGGACGCGCCCCTGCAGAAGCGGGCCATGGCGAACCTTTTCGGCACCGGTGTCGAGATCGAGATGATGGACATCTCGCAGGAGATAGGCAAGGAAGTTCCGCAGGTATCTGGGAAAAGCCTGTTGCGCGTCAAGGAACTATCGACTGTCGCGAAGTATTCCGACAGCGAGGTAAGCGAGCTGGACGTTTTCGTGAACCTTTTCCGCTCTTTCATATGGAAACGCGAGAAGATCCCCAGCACCGATGAAAGCCGTGATTTGCAGCTTGCCGCACTTGGAACCATAGGCGACATAATGCCGCTTTTGGACGAAAACAGGATCATCGTCAAGGGCGGGCTTAAATCCCTGGCACCAGACGGCAGTTCCCTGGCAGGTTCCGGTCCCAGACCTGGGATCGCCGAGCTTTTGGACAAACTGGGGCTTTCTGGCAGCCGCTTCGACGCTAAGGACATTTCCTGGAAGCTGTGTCCCACGATCAACGCAGCCCGCAGGATGGGCAACCCGCAAAAGGCAGCGGAACTCTTTTTCGAAAAAGACCCCCTGGCGCGGCAAAAGCTCGCGACGGAACTGCTGGAGATGAACAGGCAGAGAAAGCTGCTGGAAGAGGAAATATGCGGCCTGGTCGAACCCATGACGCAGAGTTCCCTGGACGAGTATGACGGAAAACTCGTGCTGGTTTACGGGGAACAGATAAACAAAGGCGTTACGGGACTTATCGCCCAACGTCTTGCAAGGCGTTTCAAGGTCCCGGCGCTTGCAGTCTGCTTTGCCGGCGACACCTGTACCGGTTCCATTCGTTCGGCTAGGGGCTACGTGATAAGCGGCCTTCTGGAACAATTTGGCGACATGTTTATCGATTCTGGCGGGCACGAGTTCGCCGGAGGCTTCAGTCTGACAAAGGATAACTGGCCAGCCTTTATCGAGCGTCTTAAAGTCGTGGCCCGTGCGATAGAATTTCCCGAGGACGGCGAAAAGCAGAGCATCAACATCGACGCGGAACTTCCGCCAGACTATCTCAACCCCGAGTTGCTCTTTAAGCTGATGGACCGTTTCGCCCCATACGGGAACGAAAACGAGCCTTTGGCTTTCATGGCGAAAAACCTTGTTGTCGAGGCTCTCGATTTCATAGGCAAAAACGAATCGAAGCACCTGAAAATGACCCTTGCCGGGGGAAAGTACAAATGGCCGGCCCTGTTCTGGGATGCCGCAAGCCGTGTCGTGAACAAGGAATTCGGCAAGGGGGATTCCGTTGATGTGGTATTCAACATATCGCGGGACTGGTACAAGGGCATAGCCACGCCCCAGATGATGATTTGCGATTTAAAGAGGAGCGTATAGATGAGGAGAATCGCAACGGCAAACCGCCCGCTTTTTGCATTGACGGTCTTTCTATTTATGTTCGTGGCGACTGGCTGCCGTGCCACGCCGGAAAGGGCCCAGGTTCCGGAAGCTCAAGTCGAGGAAGAACCCAGGCCGTTGTACATGCGCTATGTGGTAATGCCAGAGAATCCCCGGCCAGGGTACCCCATGACGATTGGGGTAAGGTACGGTCTGGGGGTGGAATATGCCTCGCTGATGGTCGGGGATCGAAGGCTTGGCAGGGCTACCTTTTTCCAGGTAAGTTCCGAGGACGGCGACACGTCTTTTTCGGCGACGCTGCTGACAGTCCCCACGACTATAAACGTTGACCAGGCAGTAATCGTCCTGGAAACTTCGGATGGACCTGCCGCGGAAATCCCCCTTAAAATAGCCCCCAGGGAATTCACTTCCGAGACAATCCAGCTCAACCAGGCAATGGCGAACATACAGGCGGACATAAGCCCGGAAAGAACCGCCCAGGCACAGCATTTGTGGGCCGTGTTGGGCCGTGTTGGAACCGAGGCTTATTTCTTCGATAACTTCGTCCGTCCGGTCGAATCCACCCGCCGCACCAGCCTTTTTGCCGCACGGCGTATATTCGTGAACGTGGACGGTCGCAGAAGCACGTCGATTCATGCCGGGATCGACTACGGCGTACCCACCGGTACCCCGGTCTTCGCAACCGGCGGGGGCAGGATCGTGCTGGCCAGGGACAGGATTGTGTCCGGGAAATCGGTCATCATAGAGCATCTGCCCGGGGTTTTCTCTATATATTATCACCTGGATTCGATTGTGGTTGTCGAGGGCAATATGATCGAAGCCGGCGACGTTTTGGGCCTTAGCGGGGCCACTGGTTTTGCCACTGGGCCGCATTTGCACTGGGAGGTACGGGTTTTCGGCGAAAATACCGACCCAGATGCCCTTGTCGCTCGGCCCCTTCTTGACAGGAACGCGATTTTAAGTAAACTAGGTTATTAGGGCCGTAGCCCATATCTTTACCCCCGGGAAAGGAGGTGAAATTTTTTGGCGTACATAGTTATCGACGACAACGAGCTTCTCGAAAAGGCAATCAAGCGTTTCAAGCGCATGGTGGAAAAAGAGGGCATCATTCGCGAATTCAAAAAGCGGGAATACTACGAGAAACCCTCTACCATCCTTAACCGGAAGAAAAAGGCCATCGCCCGCAAACTGATGAAAAAGACACGAAAAGGCCGTGCGGAATATTAATCCCTGGATGCTCCCCTTTTTTAGGGGGAGCCCTGTTGGTACCGTCTTTTCTATTTCCAGATTCACCCTACTGGTACTTTTATTCGCCGTTTTCCCCTCATGTGCCACGGTTTCACCCATTGACGCACGGCCCTTGGTAGCCGCTACCACTCCGAAAGATATCCTGCCTTCGTGGCGACCTTTCCCAACCGCCATCTTAGAAGCTGGCGACCACAGCGATGCCGCGTATTTCTGCCTGGCCTTTTTTTCGGGAAAGGTGTCAGATCCCCGCCTGGAATTCCACGCGCTAAGGGTAAACCTTTCAAGCCCAGCAATACGGATAGTTGTGGCCAGTGGTGGCCCTGGGGATGAGGTCCTTAGCACAAAGGTTAGCAGTTTTGTTCGCGAAAAAGACCTTATCGCTGGGATTAACGTTCTGCCATTTGAACCGGTGTCGAGTAGGGAAGGGGAGCCAAGAACCAACATTGGGCTTGTGATTGCCGATGGCGAAATGTTGTCGCCGCCGCATCTCTGGTTTGATGCGCTAGTTTTTTTCAACGATGGGAGCGCGGCGATAAAAAACCAGTGGGAAATAGACTCTTTCGAAAATATCTTGAACGCCGTTGGGGGCTTTCGGCGAATACTGGAAGGCTACGAGCTGGTACCCAGGGTTCTGGACCTGCAAGCCAGGCACCCACGCAGCGCGGCTGGCATTTCATCCTGCGGCAAATTCCTGTACCTTCTTGTGGTGGATGGGCGGCGAGCAGGCAGCGTCGGCAGCACCGAGGCGGAAACGGCCCTTTTGCTGCGGGCCTTGGGGGCCGCCGAGGGAATAAACTTTGACGGCGGCGGTTCAAGTTCCCTTGCAATGCGCTTTCCAGATGGCGAGGTGCGCGTGGTAAACACCCCGGTTCACGGACACTTTCCCATTGGCAGGGAAAGGGCGGTGGCGGGGGTGCTGGGGATTGAAAAACGCGTTCCTGCCCAAGAATAGCCAGTACGATAAATTTTTTGTAGAACTCTCTCATTCTGTGATAGACCAGCTTGTTATACTATAGGCATGAACAGGAGGATAACGATGATCGCAGCACTAAAGACCAGGCTATTCCCCGTCAGTGGGAAAGACGCAAATGTCATGCAAGTCAAGGCACAAACCAATGAGATGGGTATTTTAGACCATATCGAAAAAATTGTCGAACTTTCCAAGGAAAACGGCATTGACGGGTGCCTTGACGATGGGCAGGATCACTTGGACTACATCGCCGGTAAACTCGGAATAAGCCCCTTACAGGCGGCTTTGTTTGCCCACTTCATGGAAAGCGGCACGGACATAATCATCGGTATTGGTGACATAGCCGAGGCGTTAAAGTGTAGCAAGCTGAGGATGATTAAGTATACCAACGACTGCGAGGAGCTTGAAAGGAAAAAGCTTATCCGGTGCAGGCGCGACGGCAACAGCGTTATGTATCGCGTACCGCGTGACGTGATCGATTCCATCAGGAAGCACAACGAATTTAGGCCCAGGAAAGACGAAAACCTTGGCATCGAACAGTTTTTCGACGCTATTGAACGTATCTTTGATGAGCGTGAAAACGACGAGCTTACCCCTGTTGTAATGAGGGAGGAGTTGCTGGATCTTATGAACCAGAATACGCATCTTGCGTTCTGCAAGACGGTCAAACGCCACAAACTGTTTAACGAGGATCTTATGGTCCTGCTTCGCTTCTGCCATCTTTTTGCCAACAATAACGATGACAATATCAGCTCGCACGACATCTCGCTCCTATACGGCAATAGCTTCGAGTGTAGAAGGGTCAGCAAATACCTTTCCAACGGTTCGCACCACCTAATGGAAATGGAGCTTATCGAACACGCCAATTCCGATGGCTTTGTTAGATCGGAATCGTGGAAACTGTCGGAAAAGGCGAAGAAAGAATTTCTATTCGAACTTGACTTGCAAGAAAATCGCTGTAAAAAAGACCTTGTAATGCACGACGACATCAAGGCGAAAAAGATGTTCTATAACTCTAGGGAGACTGCCGACATCGAAAAGCTAACCTCGTTGTTGCAGGAGGAAAACTACCGCAGGATTCAGGAGAGACTTGAGGGCAAGGGTATGCGTAAGGGTTTTGCCTGTTTGTTTTCTGGTGGGCCTGGCACCGGCAAGACGGAAACGGCATACCAGATTGCCCGCCAGACCAAGCGCAACATTATGATGGTGGATATATCCGAGATAAAAAGCATGTGGTATGGCGAAAGCGAAAAAAAGATCAAAGAAATCTTCGACACCTATCGCGCCACGGTGGACAGTTCGGCGATTGCGCCGATTCTGCTGTTTAACGAGGCCGACGCGATTATCGGCAGGCGCAAGGAGTTTAGTCGGACCGGTCGCTCGTCGATTGACCAAACCGAAAACACGATTCAGAACATTATCTTGCAGGAAATGGAAAACCTTTCTGGCATTCTGATTGCCACGACCAACCTGGCACAGAATATGGACGGCGCGTTCGAGCGGCGTTTTTTGTACAAAATCGTTTTCGATAAACCTGGTGCGGAAAGCCGCAAGGGTATCTGGCAAGCGATGCTGCCGGATCTGCCCATGGACAACGTTGGCGAGCTTTCCGGTAGGTTCGAGCTTTCTGGTGGGCAGATCGAGAACATTGCCCGCAAGGTCGAGGTTGACGATATAATCAACGGCGGGGGGCTTTCCATGGATACCCTTGTGCGCTACTGCAAGGATGAATTGCAAAGTAGCCTGGGCGCGTGCGAAAAAAGGATAGGTTTTTCATCATGAAGGATTTTATTGCAATTGACTTCGAAACGGCAACCGAGGCACCGCAAAGCGCGATCTCGATAGGTTTAGTGCGGTATCGCAACTATAGGCCAATCAGTTCATATTACTCGCTGATTCGCCCCCCAAGGTTGTATATTCGCAGCGATTTTACCGAGATTCACGGCCTAAATACGGGGGATGTAAAGGACGCGCCGGACTTTGGGCAGGTTTGGAAAAACGGTATTGCAAAGTTTATCGGCACGACGATGCTTGCGGCACACAATGCCTCGTTTGACATGCGGGTGCTAAAAGCCGCGCTTGAATGGTATAGGCTGCCCGTTCCGTGCCTGCGATATTTTTGCACACGCAATTTGGCACGACAAACCTGGCAGGGGCTTGAGTCCTATTCGCTTGTCTCGCTTGCGGAAAAGTTCGGGATCGTGTACCAGGCGCACAACGCGCTTGACGATGCGATGACCTGTGGCAAGTTGGTTACGTTGTCTGCGAAGGAGGTTGGGGGGGATGTAGGGGTCAAGGTGCAAAGCCTTTCCGCAAGGTAAAAGGCTCCTTCCGTCCACCCGAATATATACTCCCCCGTCTTCAAGATGTGATCTGGCCTTCCCTCATAATCGATTATTTCGGCCAGCTTCTTGTGAAGGCTGTCGAACCGCATGCAAATAATCCCCATGTGGTATATTGCATCAAAAATACATTTCCATGTATACTTAGGTATCATGGAAATTTTACTGATTGATGATCACCAAAGGTTGAGAGTCGCCACTGCATCGATGCTGGAATCGACTGGTCGTTTTACGGTATGCGGACAGGCCGAATCGCTTGCGCAAGCCGTGGACTTTATCGAAAAAGCCGAAACCCTGCCGTCCATTGTCATCCTTGACATAAATCTGGGCGAGGATTACGGCCTTGATTTTCTTCCCCTGCTTGAAAAACATTGCGCGGACAAGAAAATCGCCAAGCCGCCGGTGTTGGTTTGCTCGGCCAACGACGATTCCTTCACGATACAGACCGCCCTTAAACTTGGCGCTACGGGTTTCCTGTCGAAAATAAGCAGCGCGAATGATATGATAGAGGCAATCGATGCGTTGCTTTCTGGAAAGGCTTACGTTTACGGTGAACCGTGCGGGGAAAAAACCAATGGCCAAACATGAAATATTGTTGCAGTGATTTGCATGGCAGTTTCGACGAATTCATGGAACTGTCCGCTTGCTCTTGCTGATTTTTCTTTGTTCTTTTTCGGTGCCCGTTAGCAATATATCTATCTCGTCCGATGATAGAATCGCGGTTTTTCTTATCAACGTCAAACAGTTTTTTCCTTTTTTTTTGCCCTTCTTGGCCAGATGCCTTCTGAATAATTTTATGCCGATATTGGCAAGCTCCATATCCCTTTCGGCATTGTTGGGGTTATCGCCTGTATTGCCTATTTTTTTGGTAAACTCCAGCGAGCTCACTTCCCCATGAAAAACAAGTTTCGGATCGTCTTTGCTCTTTTTAATCAGTTTTTTGTTGCTCATCCTCGCCACCCCATGATTGTCTTTGTCGTCGCATTTTTCCATATCGCCGTTTTCGTTTTTGCACAGCCTTTATTTTTTGTTAAGCGTATCTGCCATATTTGAAAAATCGATCCTGCTAGGTAGCAGTGGCATGATGAATGAAAACGATGTTATCGACACATAAGTAAAATCAGCCTTCATGCAACCGCCCACCCCGGCGCAGGTTCGGTATCTTCCCCTTGCCCATAACTGGGGTGTGTTATTGAAACGATTGGTCCAATCTCTATAACAATATTGTCACCCGCTGGCCCTCCGCGTTACTTGGCAAGCCACGTCATATTATTATCGCATGTCCGATCCTACCTGTCAATCCGCGCTTCGAAATGCCGCAAATTGACACCCATCTTGTGGCATGATATAATTCACAAATGACACAAAAACGACTTGTATAAAGGGTGGGGAAGGGTAAAAGGAGCGGGATTATGAAACAAACGACATTCACGGAACAGGCGGCGCGGATAGTGCGAAGGGCATATGCGTTCCTTTTCGAGGCAAGAAGGGCGGGACTATTGGCGCTGGATGATATCATTGATCATAACAAGGTGAACAAAGGGGACGTTTTCGAGTACGGCATACAGTTGGTGTTGCACGGCGGTGATTCCCAGCTCGTGAACGGGATTTTGTCGTATCTAATCGCTCGCGAACCGGACGACGATATCCGCAGGCTTAAAGAGATGCAGAAGGATGCGGTGCTTTGCATCGAAGTCGTCGAACGTTCGACGGCCATGGTGCATTCCCTGGTCTCGCGCATGAGCGACGACGAATTCGCCGAGGTGCGTAAGGCCCTTTCGGACACGGGAATTTTCACTTGGAAACACGAACTAAAGACGGCGGAACAATGTTCTATGGCAATGGGGGAGGACGGCTGGGCGCTTGAGCATGTGCCGGAAGAACTAAAGACCGCGGAACTCTGCCTCGCGGCGGTTCGCGAAAGCGGTCGCGCGCTTATGTTCGTGCCAAGGGAGCACAGGACCGCGGAACTCTGCCATATCGCGGTTCGCGAAAACGGCCGCGCGTTTATGTCCGTGCCGCGGGAACACAGGACCGCGAAACTTTGTCATATGGCGGTAAGGCATGATGTCCGCGCGATTGCATTCGTGCCGGTGGAACACAGGACGCAAAAACTTTGCGAGATGGCGGTAAAAAATAACGGTCGCGCTCTTTGGTTAATGCCCGAGTTACCGCGGAATTGTGCCTTGCGGCGATTAAGCAAAACTTCTTTGCCCTTGAACATGTACCGGAAAAATTCAAAACCGCGGAACTGTGCCTTATGGCGATTGAGCAAAGTGACTATGCCTTTGTGGACGTACTCAAGAATCTCAGGGCGGAGGTGCTCAGGATGAAAGCAAATAAGAGAACGTGAAGGGAGCGCGCCTCCCTAGGCTTTCACGGCTGCAAGGCAGAGTTCCGCGGTTTTAAGTTCATCTGGAACATGGATAAACGAAGCGGCATCCTTTCGCACAGCGGCAAGGCAGAGTTCTGCGGTCTTGAGCCCCTCTGGCACATGTTCAAGCGCAAGGCCGCTTTGTTGGCCACTTTCCGCCTCCTTAGTCCTTCAAAAACTCGTCTTCTATCGCCTTGGCAACGTCCTTGTCAAGATACGCCAACATCTTCATCGTAAGTATTCGCGTGTTCTCGCCCGCGTATATCGACAACACGGCTTCTTTCTTTGCCAGCGTGAGTTTTTTCTGTACCAGATCGATTGCGCGTTCCACCAGCCTGTCCAAAGTCGCGTTTATGTATTCGATACAAAGGTTCAGCCTCGCCCAAAGATCGAAGCGGTTTTCGACAATGAAAATCATGGAAAGCCCGCATTCCAACACGTCGCCCGCGGCTATGGCTTCGGCGTCCAGGTGCTTTTCTAAGACTAAAATCCCCTCGCGCCGCGCAAGCTCGCTCATCTCGACCGCCCTTTTGATCATGGAGACTTCCTCGCGTTCGACCTCCGGCCGTATCGCCGAGGCGAAGTCGATATTCAAGAAAGCGTTTCTGTCGCCGCGAAAATATTTTTCGTGGGCCGCGTTTATCGGGTTGTCTTTTATGTCAACCATCAGGTTCAGGCGCAGGATCAGCCTGGTCGTGTCCTCGCCGGCCTGTATGCCCAAAACGCCTTC
>Ga0209755_10003687_pt1 | contig 18902 bp, 15 predicted proteins | sample TergutCo191P1_FD_187301 | JGI IMG/M metagenome (GOLD analysis project Ga0209755, IMG submission 187301) | Cornitermes sp. P1 segment gut microbial communities from Petit-Saut dam, French Guiana - Co191P1 (SPAdes) (version 2) | ecosystem: Host-associated > Arthropoda: Insects > Digestive system...
TGGTTTTGCCTTCGGTTTCATAAACATCCACCCAACCGGAGTCCATGCCGTTACTCATGACGTTTACATATTCCTGTCCCAGTGGTGCCAAACCTTCCGTGACCAGTTTTTTTGCGTCATCGTATGCAATTTTAATGTCCACATCATCTACGAGTGAAACATTGGTGTCATAGGTGTAATATTCATCCAATTTGAGTGCTTTTTTACGCAGTGACACAAAACGGTGCATTGCCGGTAAAAATTCGTGCGTGGTTTTGATAAGGTTTTCATAAACCGAACGCGGAATGTTGCCATCAAACAAAGAGGCATCCAATGCGCTTGGGTATTTTTTGGTTTTTGCAAAGAAAACATCGGCTTTTATTTGTGAACTGAGTAAGGATGCAAATGTATTTTTAAGCTTATCATAAGCATTCCCATAACTGTCAGATGCGTCTTTGCGTACGCGGCGATCTTTAGAACGTGCAAAGCGTTCATAGCGACCTTCGGTCAGTTCAACGGTATTGCCATCTTCATCTATGATATTGCCATATTTCATGTCTGCGTCATTGAGCTTGTTGTATGCATTTTCAGCAGTGCTTGCTACTTCTGATGCGCTTGCCAGAATGGCTTCGATTTCACTGCTTAATACATGCGGTTTTTGCCTGAGGAGATTGTTTAAGTAATGCGTGTACAATGCCAAACCTTTTGTTTCTTTGATAAACTGTTGAATTGCTGCGGCATCATTTTCAAGAATCTCCGGTGTGATGAAGGCAGATGCCTCTTCAAAGTCAGTGTCAAGACCTTCGGTGATGTCCGCCATGCCTTGTGCTTCGGAACAGGCGGTGTCTTCGCTTTGTTTTAGATGTGCATACATATACACAGCATCGTTGATTTCTTGCGTTGCGAAGTATTCATTGAGACAGTTTAAGATCGCATCGCCTGTTTTTAAGGTGCCTTTGTATGCCGAAATATTTTCAATGCGCGTGTTCATAGTGCTGATGGCGTGCTGCCAATCTTCCTTTGATGCAAAAATATCTTCGAGATTCCATTGATATTCCTTGGGAATGTCGCTGCGCTTTTTTTGTTTGATGTCCATGTTGTCCTCCGTGTTGTTTTTGTTTAGTGTAACATAATCGGTTATAATGTAGAAAATAAAACTTGATTATAATGAATCTTTCTTGTCGGTGTTATTATCTTTTTATGCGTCATGGAACTTTTTAAACATGTTTTCGTTAACATAATTAAATACATACGAAAAGGAGCTTTAATCTATGCGTAAAACATTTTGTCTCTTGATGCTCTGTATGCTGCTGTTTGCGGCATGTACATCCAATATTCCTATTGCAAAAGAGGATGCTTTGAATGTATCCGATTCATCCGCATTGGCGGCCCCGGTTGTTGAACTGCTTCGTTGGCCGCAACAAGAGGTGTCCGCACGGGGTGATTTTACACTGGTGCCGGAAACGTTTGTGGGCAGCACCATCTGCGTGGATACGGTCTTTATACTAACGCTGTCACATCCGCAACAATCATTACCGGTGGTGGTGATTGATGGGCAAGTGAATCCATTGGTGACAAGAATGAATGACACACAGTTTGTGGTGACCCCGCAAAATGCGTTGTCCTACAATGCCCTCTATGTTTTTCGTATTGACGGCAGTGATGCATCATGGGTGTTTCAAACGGTGATGCGGCTTCAAGTGACCGGGATTTTACCGGGTCATCAGTCCATTAATGTTCCCGTAACCACGGCCATTGAAATTAACTTTTCACTGCCGGTGGTCTCCATCGAAGATAATTTTTCAATCGCGCCGCATGTGGATGGACGTTTTATCACGCGCGGCAATTCAGCGATTTTTATGCCGACCAATCCGCTGGATTTTGCACAGGTGTATACGGTGACACTCAGTGGGGGTATTGCTTCGCTTGGTGCCAACCAAGTGATGCATGATAATCTTTCGTTCTCATTTGAAACAGAATCTGAAAGCGCACGGGATGCTGCCAATCAAGCGCAAGCGTCCGTTCAATTTTTTAATCAGTACTTTGAAGTTAATTCCTTTGATCCACCCCAATTATCATTTTGGCTCAATTATGATGCGCGCATCATGTCTCGTCCGCAGATCAATGTGCGTATATACCGCTTTACGGATACGGATTTTGCCGTCCGGTCTATTTTAAATCAACAAAATATACCCTTTTGGGCGATGTTTGCACAAGAACAAGCCATGATTGATGTCCGCGCACGCGGCATCCGTCATGAAGCGTCATTTAATTTGCGTGGGGTGCAGGGTGATGAATGGCAGGAAGTGATGACGTTTCCGAACCGTTTGCCCGCGGGCTTTTATGTTGTAAATGCTTCTGTGGGTGACAACGTCAGTCAGGTTATTTTACAGGTGACCGATCTTTCGGTACAAGTCCTTGCAGATGCCGAACAAATGCTTGTTTGGGCGAATGATATGCAAAACGGTACGGCACTTTCGGATACAACCGTTTCTTTTAATCATCAATCAGCCGCCGCTGTGACCAACGAGCATGGACTTGCGATGATGCCCGTGGATACGTCTGTACTGAGTTTTATGCGTGTTGATGCGGTGGATGGACGCAGTTGTTTTGTTTTTTTCGGACAAACGACACCAATTTCACCGCTGCCCATTGGTTCCAATCCATTGGCACGTGCCTTTACAGATTGGGCATGGCCAACGACAACCACGGTTGATGAATCTTATTGGTCTGTGCTTCAACTGGACAGAACATTGTTCCAACGTTCGGATACGGTGTATTTTTGGGGCTTTGTGCAGCACCGATCGCAACAAGAAACCATCCGCGAATTAACGGCAGTGTTGACGCAAAACACATGGGGCATGGAAGAGAGAACCGTGCTTCATTTGCAAACAGTCTATGTCAATAATGGTGTGTATTTTGGCGATATCGCACTTCCAAATCTCAGCCCCGGTTTTTACAATTTAATGGTTTATCATGGTGATGTGTTGATCGGTTCGACATTTTTCAGCGTAGAAGATTTTGTAAAGCCGCCGTATCAAATGTTGGTTTCCGCTGACCGTCAAGCAATGTTTTTAGACGAAACCGCCAATTTCACCATTCGTACAGAATTTTTTGAAGGCACACCGGTATCCGATCTTAATGTATCATACAATATTTGGGGTTGGCCTATTTCCAACAACATCCGCGCGTCTGCCAGAACAAATCAAGAGGGTGAAGTATCGGTAAACTCCGGCGCACTGCGTGTTAGGGCCAATGATCAAGGCATGGGAAGTTTGGTCTTTTCCGCTGAAGCGACCTTGCCGGAAATCGGCCCGACATGGCAACAAACAGAAGTCATGGTCTTTATCAACGATATTCATGTTCAAGGGAATGCGTCCCGCGAAGGTGCGGATGCATCACTGAATATTCAAGTGGACAATATTGACATCAGCAGACTCAACGATGGTACGGCAATCAATCAAAATGATTTCCTCGGCACCTCGGTTGCCAATCAAATTATAGAAACACAAATTGTGCGTGTATGGTGGGAATCCGTGCGTACCGGCGAACGTTTTGATACATTGCGGCGCGAAGTGGTTCCCATTTTCCGTTATGACCGCCGTGAAGAAGTGATTGAACGCTTTACATTGACCACCGATGGAAATGGCTTTGTCTCACATAATTTTACCGTACCCAACACACCGCATGAAAGTTATATTGCCAGAATCAGCACCACGGATGGGAATGGCAGAGCCATAACCCATGATGTATTCATCGGCAGAGATTTCACAAGTTTTTGGTGGAATGCCGGGGATGATATGGTGTTCTTGGATGTAAACCGGGAATGGGATGAGCGTTATCAGCTTGGCGATATGGTCGAAGCGGCTGTGATGCGCGGCACCGAAACATTAAAGGAAGGGAATTTTCTCTTTGTGGTATCCAATATGGGCATTTTGGATGTCCATGTGGGTACAAATCCTTTTCATTTTGAATTTTCCGAAGCACATATTCCGGGTGCCACCATCCATGCCTTTTACTTTAATGGACGCATGCTGGAATCCGGATGGAATATGCAGCAAAGCATTGATTTTGACCGGGATACACGCTTAATGAATGTGGTTGTTTCGGTGGATCAAGCGGTATATGGGCCGGGAGATACGGTACAGGTCACAGTGCATACGTATGATATGCATCAAAACCGTGTTCCGGCACATGTGAATATTGCTGTCGTGGACGAAGCATTATTTGCACTACGCAACAATGTAACGGATACCTTGCAAGCACTGTACCGCTGGACGAGTACGGGTATTGTACACAATTTTTCCACCCATAATGTCTTTGGTTCGGCATTTAGACTTTTTGGATTAGCGCGTGCCGGATCATGGACTGCCGTTGACTCCGCAGCACCGTCACCCGCTGCGATGTCTGTCGTTACGGAGAGTGAACAAGACAGTTCCGTCGGTGGCGGTGTCACCATTCGTGAAATTTTTGAAAATACAGCATATTTTAGAAGCCTCCAAACCAGTGCACAAGGTGTGTATCAATTTACATTCACGCTTCCTGACAACATCACTTCATGGCGCGTGACGGCATCTGCATTGACCAATGATTTATATGCAGGCAATGCATTTGAAAATATTCGTGTGACCATGCCCATGTTTTTGCATCATGCCCTCGGCAATGTATTTTTGGTGGGTGATGTACCCTATGTTGGTGTGAATATTTTTGGCACAGACTTGTCTGCCGATGACCGCGTGACGTTTGAAGTCATCAATGAACAGGATGCGGCACAGGTACGTACAGTGACGGGTTATGCTTTTGAGCGGGTTAATGTTCCGTTGTGGGCAATGGCAGAAGGAGAAGGCTCATTTGTCATCACCGCAAGGACTGAATCCGGTTTTGCCGATGCGGTGCGTCACGAGTTTGTGGTCATTGCCTCTCATCAAACCGTCGATCAAGCGGTGTTTTATGATGTCACAGCCGATACGGTGTTTGAAGTTGGCACCACCGGCATGACGGACATTACATTCACGGATCGCGGACGCGGACAATTTTTATGGGAACTGATGGGTATGCGTTTTGTGCGCAGTGCACGGCTTGAAGAAATGGTGATGCGCCGCGAAGCCAATCGTTTGTTGCAAGAACATTTTCCCAATATGCGCAGAATGCATCATGACGATGCGTTTAATGTTGCAGATTATCAAATGTCTGACGGCGGGTTGTCCATTTTACCGCATGGCTCCAGTGATTTGCGTACGACCGTGCGTGTAATGTCTATGCTGCTTGATGATGTGGATGTCCATGCGCTGCGGAATTATTTATACATGATGTTGGCATCGGATGGCGATAATACCCTTCTTGCCTTATATGGATTGGCGCAATTGGGGGATCCGGTGCTGGATTTGCTGCATGAACAAGCGCAGCGAAGTGACTTAACCATTATGGATGCCGCTTATCTGGCACTGGGTTTTGCGGCAATCGGGGATGCTGCGATGGCGACACAATTATTTAATCAATACATTGCAGAACATTTGCAAACTATGGAGCCGTATATCCGCGTCAATGTTGGCAATACACGCATGGACACCATGTCGTCCACATCCGTTGTGTCGATTTTAGCCGCAAAACTTAATTTGCCGGAAGCAGATGGTCTGTTTTTATACACAGCGCGGCACAATGCAAATGATGTATTCACACAACTGGGCAGACTGGTCGTTATTCAAGAGCGCATCACGCACCTTGAGTCTGCGCCCGCCGCCATCATTTATCGATTGTTTGGCGAAGAACTCACGCGCGATTTATCACATGGCAATCAATTTAGGCTTCAAATTCCGGCTCAAAATTTTGACGCATTTGAAATTATAAGCGTCACCGGCAATGTCGGTGCTGTGTCGATGCATTCCGTGCCGGTTTCAGATGTTGAGGCCATTGACAATGATATCACCGTTACCCGCCAATTTTTCCGTGTTGGTTCAAATACACCCACGACGACATTTGAGCAAGGCGACCTTGTCCGTGTGCAAATTACCGTGGACTATTCACGCAGAGCACTCACCGGTTCATACAAAATCACGGATTTCTTGCCGGCAGGGTTGACGCTGGTGCAAAACTCCGCACGCTTTGATACGCAAGGCCGCGATCAAGGTTGGGTTTGGGCCACCGCCGAAGGACAGCGTGTGATGTTCTTTGACTTCAATTCACGGTTTAACAATATTCGCACCTATCATTATTTTGCACGTGTCATCAGTCCCGGCACATTTACAGCCGAAGGCACAATATTGCAAAATCTTTCTGCCACTGCGTATTTAACGGTGTCCGATGATGTGGTGATTACGATTAATCCGTAAAAAATATTTACAAACGAGACAAAAAGCCGTTAGGAAAATCAACGGCTTTTTGTTATAATGAGCGTAAAACATGGCGAAGGAGGTTGTGATGAGCCATTTTATTGAGTACATCGAAAAAACATATAATCCGTTGGCGATTGTTGTGTATGGTTCTTATGCGGATGATACAAAAAATCAGCAAAGTGATTTTGATTGCCTCATCATCGTTGATGGAGAGGGGTCAAGGCATGATGTTCCGGTTGTTGATCATGTTCAGATGGATTTATTTGTTTATTCAAAAGAAGAGATTATCAGCACCACGGATTTCTCAAAATTTGTGCAAGTCCATGATGGTGTTATTATAAAAGATACTGACGATATTGCGCTAAGATTAAAACAATATGTGCTGGAATATATTGACATGCATCAAATTAAATCAGCGCAGGAAAAACTGGCCTCCATTGCATGGATGCACAAAATGGTTGAGCGTGCCAAAAGACGCGATGTTGAAGGTTTGCATCGCCACCATTGGCTTTTGGCGGACAGTTTGGAAATTTATTTTATATTGCGGGATATGTTTTATTATGGCCCGAAAAAGAGCATCACGTGGCTTGAAAACAATCACACGGATGCATATGATATGTATGCAAAAGCACTAAAAACGTTCGCGATGAGTGATTTAGAAGATTGGATTGCATATATCATAAAGACATAATCGCAACAAGGGGGCATCACATGCACCGCATTCACAAACAAATCATTATCGACAAGCTCACAAAAGCACTTGAAGCATTAACATACATTCATGCATTTTGGCTGGAGGGTGCGGATGCAACAGGCACGGATGATGTATACAGCGATTTGGATTTTTGGGTTGATGTTGATGATGCATTTTTAGTAAAGTCATATGAAGTTATTGAGCACACATTGAATGAAATTTCACCAATAAATTACCGGTACATCATGAATCACAATCATCCGAAGATACGACAACGCATTTATCATTTGGAAAACACCGGCGAATACTTGATGATTGATTTTTGCTGGCAATTACACAGCCGTCCGCGTGACGAATATATTTATATTGAAAATGACACCATCGAAACCGCAAAAGTGATTTTTGACAAATCAAACATTATTCGGTTTAAACCCATGAATCCGAGTGACTATATTGCATCCAATCAGGCGCTTTTACGTGAGGCAAAATACCGCCGTACGCAGCATGTCCGCGCAATGAAATATGTCAAACGGGGACAACTACTTGAAGCACAGGCTTATTATCACCGGTATGTCGTGACGCCACTGGTGGATCTTTTGCGTTTAATCTACACACCGGCACATGCTGACTTTTCAGTGGTGCATATATCGCAGCACATTCCGGCAGCCGAACGCGAACAATTGGAATATTTCGTAAAAATTTGTTCACTGGAAGACATCGAAAGAAAAATCCCCGAAGCCGCGGCATGGTTTGATATGTTGGAACGTTATTTAACGGAGAAAATCAACAGAGGATGTGCGCTATAAAGGATGGAAACAACGCCGCTGTGCATCAAATACCGACTTAATGGCACAAATCACGCTAAGCGTTCAAATAAATCATCACAGAACTTATCCCATTTAATCTTATATTCATCATCGTTAATAAGCTCCATATCAGCAACGGTTTTTATTTGACGTTTAATTGCTTCGTCTACAAAATGAAAAACTGTTTCATCATATTCGTCAAGATAAACATAAACAGAGTCATAACCTAAATCAAGAGCCGCCTTCATTCTGGTATGTCCATCAAGCGAAACAATCAAATTGTCTTTCGTAACTATCGGAATAAAAATATCATCAGGCCTCGATATCCATTTTTTACAATTTTCCAATTTTGTTTCATTTATATAAAATTGACTTGGCTGTATTTTAGATATTTCGCACAAATAAGGCTCGCTCTGCGTCCTAATCATTAGGGCGTGACCATGTTCATCCTTTATCGATGTAACAAAGCCGGAATAGAAAAGAAATTCTTCTATTGCTTGAGATATATACTGTTTTGTGTTCGTGAAAAGTATCGCTTCACGCTCTTTTATCTGAAAAAAATATCTGCATGATTTATCTTCGCTAAAAAAACAACAACCTCCGAAATCCAGCTCATCTTTGTTGAAAATATCTGTATCATTTAACCCGGCTCTAATAATTTTCATTGTAATATCTCCAAAATATATTTTTACGCTCGTACCACTTATAGTGGTGTATAAGCGCGCATTTATGTTTTGTTAAAACAACAAACAGATAACCCCTTCAGAGAGTAAAGTCATTTTATCATAACTTTGGTTTTGTGACAAAGTATCCACATTGTGTTATTTCCACCCTTCACAGCTTTCGTTCTATAAACTTGATGTATTTATGATTTAATGTTCATATATTTGGCAAAGGACAGATTCAAAATAAACCTGACAACTGTTTCCATTGTACAACTATCAAAAAGCATAGGAAACATGGGCTTTTAACCTACTCCTATAAGTGCTGTACAATTACATTATTATACATTGCAATGTGACAAATGTACGCTATGCTATAAAAAACTTTTCATAAGCGCACAGGAGAGTTGGATAACGCAATGAGTTAAGTCAATTTAGTCCCAATATTGACAAAAATGTCCCAGTGTGTTATTGTGGTTTCATGATGCGTAAAAGGGAGTCGTGTATAGCATGAAAAAGAAAAATATAATAAATCTGATTAAATATTATTCAGAAAACAATGATTCTGGATTTAAGAATGAAGCTTATGAAATTGCGCGACATTTTGATTCTATAGGAGATTATCAGCTAGCAGAGTATGTTATGGCTCTCCTTTCTGATGCAAATACATTTATCCCTCAAATGCAAGAGAATGAATCAGCTTTGTTTGAGACGGTTAAATCACAAGGTGATATTCTTCTGCTGCCTGAAATAATCATGCAAGACTTAATAGGCATTGTAAATGCGGTTTCACGTAATGCAGGTATCAATAAATTCTTACTGCAAGGCATGCCAGGAACAGGAAAAACGGAAGCTGTTAAGCAGTTGGCACGAATACTAGAGCGTGATATATACATGGTAGATTTTTCTGCAATTATAGATAGCAAGCTTGGTCAAACACAAAAAAATATAGCGGCTTTATTCAAAGAAATCAATAGTTTTGTTCACCCTGAAAAATTAATTGTTTTATTTGATGAAATTGATGCTTTAGCTATGGATAGGAGTCATTCTAATGATTTGAGGGAAATGGGTAGGGCTACCTCAGCGATGTTAAAAGGAATGGATTATATGAATGAAAGTATTATTTTGGTTGCCACAACAAATTTGTATGAACATTTTGATAAAGCACTGGTTAGACGCTTTGACTCTATTGTAAATTTCAACAGATATACACAAGAAGATTTATTGCAAGTTGCAGAAAAAATGCTTGATAAATTTTTGAATAAATTTAAGCTTGCCAATAGAGATGTTCGATTATTTCGTAAAATTATGAGCTTGTTATCCCCCCTTCCGTATCCAGGTGATTTGAAAAATATTATAAAAACAGCGGTTGCTTTTAGTAATTCTGATGACAGTACTGACTACTTTAGAAGATTATACTATGTAGTTTGTTCTGAATATCCTGAAGACTTAAAAAATCTACAAGAGCAAAAATTCACATTGCGTGAAATCGAAATACTGGCGGCAAAATCCAAGAGCAGCGTTGCTCGTGAATTAAAAGGGGTAGAAAATAATGAATAATATTCTACACCTAAAAGGGAGATTTGACAAAAGGCAGAATCCTACCAAGCCAGGGTTTCCTAATTTGCCTACAAATACAAGTGTAAAAGCTGAAAAGATTGATGGACTTACAAAACAACTTTTAGATATTTTACAATATTGGCAAGAGAATCAAAAGGTAATTGGTGGTGCGTTAGTTAGCGTGCATTATCGCCAAGTTATTGCCAAAAGCAATCGATTAAAAACATTGCTAGCACAGAATAATAAATCTCCCAATCAATCTATATGTGGTGCGAAGTTTGTTTGGGTTGGCAATGTCGCAGGCGAAAGAAAAAAACAAAAACATGTTTTCACGCACTTTGTCAATATCGAAGAAATTGAAAGCTCCATAAAAAAGTTAAACGATACCGCCAAAATGGTACGAGAAAAGTTCAACGGTGAAATTTCTCAAAAAAACATTACAGAAATAGAAATAAGTGGTTTTAGCGAGACTGTAATATCAAAAAAAAATTTCTTGAGAGCTGTTGTGGACGCTTATTTTGTAGAGAGGTTTGATGTTGACACAAATACAAGTAAAATAGAAGAAGACTCTATAATCACCATTTATAAAACAGGCGTTGAAACGCTTTCTTTACTTAGAGGGTTTGGCATTGATATGATAAATGCCAAAATGATTGATGATACAACACTTAGGCTTACTCCTGATGAAGTTAGCATACTTCAAGAAAAAGCTCCCTATTTGATTTCTATGGAGGTAAAGGATTTTTCTGAAATAACACTTGAAGACATTACTCTATTTGATGAAGAAGACGATGCAAGGGTTACTATTCCGAAACCACAAGAAGAGCCAATCATTGGTGTAATTGATACGCAGTTTGATGAAGAAGTCTATTTTCATGAATGGGTAGACTATAAAAACAAATTATCGTCTGATTTTGAAATAAAAACTATAGACCGCAGACACGGAACTGCTGTATCTTCTATTATCGTGGATGGCCCAATGCTTAATCCTCAATTAGATGATGGATGTGGGAGATTTCGAGTAAGACATTTTGGTGTTGCTACGGCAGGAAAATTCAGTTCTTTTACAATATTGAAACTAATTAGAACTATTGTCGCTGAGAATAGAGATATTAAAGTATGGAATTTATCTCTTGGCTCTGCAATGGAAATTAACCAAAATTTCATTTCGCCAGAGGGTGCGGAACTAGATAAGATTCAAAGCGAACATAATGTAGTTTTTGTAGTAGCTGGAACAAATAAAGGAAAGCACGCAAAAGAAAGCTATAGAATTGGTGCACCGGCAGACTCGTTGAACTCTTTAGTGGTAAATTCTGTTAACGCTAAAGGGCATCCTGCATCATATCATAGAGTTGGGCCTGTGTTATCATTTTTTCATAAACCTGATATTAGTTATTATGGTGGTGATGGTTCAGAAAAAATTACAGTATGTGAACCATTGGGGAAGGCTTATGTCGCAGGAACTTCTTATGCGGCTCCTTGGATCGCAAGAAAAATGGCATATTTAATCCACATTATGGGGCTAAGTAGAGAGGTAGCAAAAGCATTAATAATTGATTCAGCTGCAGGATGGAATCGAAAAGATGATGGTTCATTTTCAATTGGCTATGGGATAGTACCAAGGCGCATCGAGGATATTGTGTATTCTGCAGATGATGAAATTCGTTTTATAATGACTGGTGTAACTGATGAATATGAAACATATACCTACAATATACCTGTACCTCAAGATATGAATATGCATCCATATTTTGCAAAAGCAACACTAGCGTATTTCCCCAAAAGTGACAGGAATCAAGGAGTTGATTATACAAGCACCGAAATGGATATTCATTTTGGACGAATTAAAGAAAAAATTAAAGAAAATAAAAATGGAAGCTCTGAGTTAAAATCAGAGATAGTTGCTATTAATAAAAACAAGCAAGCAGAGGATGGTGTTGTCTCGATTTATGAAGAAGAGGCTCGCAATATATTTCGCAAATGGGATAATGTCAAGCACATAAATGAGACTATTAATCCCAATGCAAGACCAAGAAAAGTCTACGGCATTGGGATGTGGGGCATAAGTATAAAAATCAAAGAACGACTCAAGGCAAAAGCTGGCCGGGATTTGCAGTTTGGACTTGTTATTACTTTAAAAGAAATGAATGGTATCAATCGTATTGATGATTTTATCAAAATGTGTCAGGTCAGGGGTTGGCTTGTTAACCGGTTAGATGTAAATAATAGAATTGATATCTATAATAGAGCCGAGGAAACAATCGAATTTGATGAGTCTTGATTAGCCTAATAATGGACTTGTCTAATGCGTTGTTGTAAAAATGTACTCACCACTAAGATAGTATTTTACAGAAAGCTACCTTCACACAGCTTTTCGCAACTTCAAAGAATGCATACTATTAGAGTTTTTTGTTTTTATTGTACAATTATAAAAACCGTTGAAAAGCAAGGTTTAGCCTACACTGAACACCATCTGGAAAATTAATTTTATAACATACCGATGGTGTTTTTTTATTAACTATTGTGTGTGCGGAACTCGTCTGCCAATAGGCCATATAAATTTTCGTCCCACGGCATTTCCTGTTCGTAATTGACAAAGAAACGCTCAGGACTGTTGATGAGATCATTGAAGTTTAACTTCCAATCTTCAAGTTTTGCGCGGCGCACACGCACCAAGTCGTTTTGCCAAAAATATTGCTGATAATGTACATCGTTCATTTTTGCGGCTCCTTTTTTATAAATAATTTTTTTCACGGCATCAGCGGTGATAAAATGTGCATCGCCGATAGCATCCAAAGCAGTACCCTACGAAAACTGATTACGGATACCCGCATCGCGTTGTGTATAAAAAGACTTCGCGCCCGTACCTTCGCCCCATGCTTTGCGCGTTGTTTTGGGGATATATAAGGTTTCACCTTGAATGTATTTTTGAATTTCTCGCAGAAGCTCCGGCGGCAGTACTCCGGCAGAATTTTTATAATTCATAACATCAATCCTTCTTGCATGCAATGTACGGCGGTGTTAAGAACATCATAGATGAAACGATGTTCTGCCACAAGGGAAAGAATTTTTTATATTTTTAATGCGGGTAAAAAACAAAAGAAATGTAGCACACGGCGTATAAAAAAAGACATGTCGCCATGTCTAAAACAATGTCATTTGCCGCTCTTTGTATTGCGAAAAGTTGTATGAATCAATCGCTCTAAAATCCGTGAGCAAACCTTGTTTTTCACATTCATTGTTAAAAACGGTCCATAATTTGCGTGCATTCGGGGATGTTAAATGTTTAATAAAGCCATATTGCTTGATGTATTTTTCTTTAAGGCCCGGAAAATGCGCATCGAGTTGTTCATAATAATATTCACGGCTGCCGGGACGCAGCGTCATACCCATAAAGGTATGAATGAATTTGCCGCCGGCTGACTTAACCATGCGCACACTTTTGATGATGTTGGCTTCATTGTCTGTGATATAGGGGAGCATGGGATTTAACCACACACCGCAAAAAATACCGGCATCGGACAAGGTTGCCATCGCGCTAAACCGTTGCGTTGCGTTAGAGACATGCGGTTCAATGCGTGTGCAAACATCATCATCACTGCTGCATATTGAAAACATAATGCGTACCGGCGCATTTTTTTTGATGTCGGACAACACATCCGCATCCCTTGCAATCAGCGCTGATTTTGTGGTGATTGCGGCACCAAACCCGTAGGCATTGATGAGTTCGAGCGCGTTTCTTGAAAGGTTGAGTGTTTCTTCAATGGGGTTGTATGGATCTGACATCGCACCGGTGGAAATAATCCCCACTCTAACTTTGCGGCGTAACTCATTGCGGATTTTTTCCAGCGCGTCTTCTTTTATACGCACGGTGGAAAAGTCATCCACTTGAAAACAACTGGAGCGCGAATCACAATAAATACAGTCGTGCGAACAACCCCGGTAAATGTTCATGTTGTAATAAGGCCAACGGCTGTGGCTTTGACCGGGGATGGTTTGAATGATTGTTTTTGCCGGTACGACCGGAATGTTGGTAAGATTCATGGTGCGCTCCCAATAATGTATATATTTATCATACAGTATATTGTAAAATTAAATAAGATTCAAATCGGTGTTGCGCGCGCGTCAAAATATGGAGGTATATATTGAAATTAACATTAATTGAATATTTTCAAGGTGATGATGTTTTATTACCTTTCAATTATTATGATATTTGGGTTGATAATAAAGCTGTCGGAAAAATATCACTGCGGTTTGGAAACAATTTTCATTCTTATTATAATGGACACGTTGGCTTTGAGATTTTCCCGGAACATCAAGGCAATAATTATGCGTACGAAGCAATGCGGTTGTTAATGAATGAAGCACGAGATTATAATATTGTGAAAATTTTATTAACATGTGATGAATCCAATAAAACATCAAAACACATCTTTGAAAAATTAGGAGCACGTTACATTGAAACAACAAAAATACCCGAAGCATGCTTTTTTTATAAACCCAATATAGAATCTTATTTAATTTATGAACTCTTTTTGACTAAATTAGATAAATAATTTAATCCCGTTTTTGTCTGCGCTGCATCATGGAACCGAAATAATCATCATATTCAATTTCGGTTTCTTCAATGGTGTCTTCCTCCGTCGGTTTTTGCGTTGGAAATATAAATCCCGCAACCAGTGCTGTGAGTGGAATGGTAATAAGCATGCCGAAACTGCCGATGAGTGCACGCAAAAATTCAACAATAATCATTTCCATATTAAAGAGTTCGAGCCAATGTGTGGTTTGTGCGGTGATGACCAAGATGATGGTGAGCGAACTGCCGATGTACGCAAGTACGAGGGTATTGAGCATGGTGCCTAAAATATCCCGGCCGATGTTCATGCCGGAACGTACCAATTGTTTAAAATTGATGTCGTCACGCGTCGAACTGACTTCCCACAATGCCGATGCAATAGACATCGCAACGTCCATGATGGCACCGACCGCACCAAAAATGACGCCGGCAAAAACAAGTGCACGCAAATCAAGAACAATGCCGGGAATCATTACGGTGAGCACCATGGTTTCTTGTGAAACAAAGCCGGTGAGTGCAAGTATATAATCCATAAGTACCATTAGTATTGCCGCAAGTAAGACTCCGCCAAAACATCCAATGAGCGCAGTGAGCGTTTTTCTGTTTGCACCCACAACCAGCAACAATGTCATAACAATGGCAAAGACACTAATAATAAGGGTCATAAAATAAATATTGTGCCCTGCCATGATTGCCGGAATGAATACCAAAAAGACCGCCAAACAACTAAAGATCAGTGCCAAGATTCCGCTAAAACCTTTGAGTCTGCCGAAAGCCAGAACCATAAGGAAAAATACAATGCCCAGCACAACCACCCATGTGATGCGTATAAAAGAAACGAAGAAAAACTGATCGCCAAAATCATCATAAAACAATACGATTCGATCGCCCAGTGCTACTTCACGTTCATCTGCGCCAAATCGTGTGTTGATGTGCTGCCGTGCAGTGACAAAATCCCCTTCGCGGATGCCGGATGCGATGCGTGCAGTAAAAACAATTTCAGCATCGGTGAAGATTGATTGGTCATCATAAAAACGGTCCAGGATGTTCAGCACCACCGCGGAATAATAACGCGTGTCTTGTTGGTATGGATTTTCAGGGATTTCAGATGAAAAAATACGGTTGCCGAGAAAGATAAAAAGCGCAGAACAAATCACAACAGCAATGTATATGATTAATTTAATGGAACGCTTGTTCATGGATTGCCTCATTTCATTTTTAATCGTTGTTATTTTAAATTAACGTGTATGCGATGTTTGGTTCTTTTAATTTATCATGGATTAAGGATATGAATTTGTCAAACATTCTGTTAAAATTGTCATAATATTTTTTATAAATTGGGGGTTTATTTTGAACGAAACATACATATTAAATATAGAGATGATGCATTCGCTCTTCAACAATCATTTTATGGATGCATACCGAGCAATCTCTCCGGCGAAGCGGCGTAAAGTTTTGCCATATATTCATGCCATTCATCGGCGGTGGTATTATACGACTTTGGTTGAAAATACAAGGTTGTCGCCGGCCAACATGATGGAAGCAATTGCACTTAATTTTAATGAAGATCCCAACACATATCCCATACCGACATTGCATACCCCTAAAAAATTAACCGCGATTCGGCCCGTTGTGTTGACCTATTCGGCAGAAAATCATCCGGTCGTTGATGATTTGCGGGCGCTGCTTCATTATTGCGCGCCTTCGATTGACTTGTCTGAAGATGGGTCTTTATTTGATGATCAAGCCATTGAGATTGCAATGCAATTGTCCATTGGTGATCCGCATTATGCTTCATTTTTACTTGAAATCGCGCGGCGTTTAAACCTTATTCGTGAATGCCCGTCTATTCACATCACGCGCATGGAGCCAACCTCAATGGTTGATGCCTTGATGGAGGCATCCGGTCCACAGGTATTTAAGGATATTGTTAATGCTACGATTGCGTTGTGTTCGCAAAGTTTGCGGGATTCAATCCCGGTTCCGGAACATATTTTCACCGATACGTTTGTCAAAAATTTATTACTGCAATCCATAGAAACAGATGAAATTTTTACGCGTGTTTTTGATGTTATGGGCTATGATTTAGAAGATTTGCTTCATATGAATCATATGACATTGAATGAAAATGTCGAAGATTTTGAACAATTTGCTGCGGATATGGAGCTTTTTTCCGGGACTATTGTGTTGGGTATTGTGCTGGATCGTTTCTTTTTTACGCCATTTGGCCATTTTTTGCGCTTAATTAAACCGTTTTATACGATTCCTTTTGAGTTTGAGCATGAAGTGGTGGATTATATGCAGGTATGCGATGATCCGGAAGAAACCTTTATTGCATTTTTTGCACCATGTTCTTCGTTTACATTAACAGAATTGGGCATTCAGTTTTTTGACGTGAAAAAGGATGCGCACAATTTTATGGATGTTCAGCGAATATTGCCGCCGGAATTGATTCGTTCCGGCATACTTAATTCACAAGAATCTTTGGAGACATTTATAAATGTGGCGCAGGGTCTGTTTTTAAAAGATGCACCGGATTCAATGAACGAGATGAACATTTATACTTTTAAAATTGTGCGTGCAGACAGTCCGAAACAGTGGATTCATTTGTCTGTTCCGGATATATTCAGCCTCCATGATTTGTTTGAGCAAATCATGGAAGATTTCTTGTTGTACAGCGAAGATGATTATGTCTTTTATCACGACAAAGAAGTCAACCGGTTTGTTGCATATGCCGCGCCAAAACGGCAACCTAAGGGGAAAAAGTCTTCGAAGAAAACGCCGGATGCACTACTGAATACATTGGATTTTGAACATCAGCCTCATATGTTGCTTCTGGCAAACACCGATGAGCAATTCGGGTGGAAACACGAAAAATATTTTGAAATTGAATATATTTCTGCAAAAAAAGCAAAATCAGGTCATCATTATCCCAATTTGCCCAAAGTTTCAGCAGAAATGAAACGCTTGTATGCCGCAGAAAGTGAAGGATTGAACGGAGGTTTGGTATTTTGACATCACGAGAAATGACCGTAAAGGGACTGGGCAAGGTTGTGTCTGCTCCGGATCTCATTGAAATTACAATAGACCTTGAAGCCATCGATGCGCAATATGAACAAGCCATTGTATTGGCGGAGCAGCAGATTCAAAAGTTAAAAGCAGCCGTGACAACATCCGGGCATGCACAAAAAGATTTATTAACCACAAGTTTTAATGTGACCACAAAATATGAATCATTCCAGGATGAAAAAGCGTTGTGGCAAAATAAATTTGTGGGCTATTCGGTGACGCATTCACTGCGCCTGGCTTTTGATTTGGATATGGTCTTGCTCTCAAAAACAGTTGAAGCCATTGCCGCTTGTGACGCAAAACCGCGATTTAACATCCGCTTTACAATAAAAAATCAGCAGCACTTACAAGATGCATTGTTGGCAGATGCCATAAAAAATGCGACACAAAAAGCACAGGTCATGGCAACTGCCGCGGCAGTGTCATTGGGTGAAATCATAAAAATTGATTACAGCTTCGCAGATAAAAATTTATATTCTCCGACCAACATGATGGTTGCGGATGCCGGAGTACAATATGAATCACGCAAAATGCGTTCGGTGGACATTAACCCGGATGACATCAGCGTCCATGATTATGTCACGGTGGTATGGGAAATAAACGCATAAATCTATGACAAAAGGAGCATCATAATGCCTGAAAAAATAATTTTTGAAATTGAAGAACATCTCGGTGTTTTGTCTGAATCTGCCAAAGGGTGGCGCAAAGAATTGAATCTTGTTAGCTGGAACAATCGTCCCGCAAAATATGACATTCGTGAGTGGACACCGGACCATGAAAAGATGGGCAAAGGGGTTACATTATCGCTGGAGGAATTGCAAGCAATGAAAGCCGTGCTCGTCCAGCGTACCGACTTATAAATTGATGAATATTCTTGTCGATGCGGATGCATGTCCCGTTAAACACATTATCGTTCGCATTGCACAAAGTCATGATATCCCCGTTGTCATGGTCACGGACGTTGCGCATGTCATTAATGATGGTTACAGCACGGTGGTGATCGTGGATACACAGGCCGACAGTGTGGATTTTAAACTGATGGGCTTGCTTTCGCGCGGAGATATTGTCGTGACGCAAGATTATGGCTTGGCCGGTATGGTGCTGGGTAAAGGTGCATGTGCACTCAATCAAAATGGACTGATTTATACCAATGACAACATTGACAGGTTGCTGATGCAGCGGCACATCAACAAAGAAATTCGCCGCACCGGCAAGCGTATAAAG
>Ga0209755_10003688_pt1 | contig 18901 bp, 15 predicted proteins | sample TergutCo191P1_FD_187301 | JGI IMG/M metagenome (GOLD analysis project Ga0209755, IMG submission 187301) | Cornitermes sp. P1 segment gut microbial communities from Petit-Saut dam, French Guiana - Co191P1 (SPAdes) (version 2) | ecosystem: Host-associated > Arthropoda: Insects > Digestive system...
CGAGGGCAGGAGCAGGTGGACGCTGAAACTTCTGGCCCAGAAGACGGTGGAGCTTGGGATACTGGACAGCGTCTCTGACCACGGGATAGGGGACCTTTTAAAAAAAACGCGATTAAGCCATGGCTACAGAAGCGGTGGTGCGTAGCCGAACCGTCCGCGGAGTACGTCCAGAAAATGGAGGACGTCCTTGAGGTCTACACGCGCCCCTACGACGAAAAGCGCCCGGTGGTCTGCCTTGACGAGACCAACCGCCAGCTGATCGGGGAGAAGCGCGAGCCCCGCCCCGTCCAGCCCGGGCAGCCGGCCCTGTACGACTACGAGTACGCGCGCAACGGCGTTGCCAACCTGTTCACGATGTTCGAGCCGCTCGGCCAGCGGCGTGAGGTGAAGGTGACCGAGCGGCGCACCGCGGTGGACTTCGCCCACTGCCTGCGCGACCTGTCCGACGCCCACTATCCGGACGCGGAGAAGATCGTGCTTGTGATGGACAACCTTAACACCCACTCGCTGTGCTCGCTGTACGCGGCGTTCGAGCCCGCGGAGGCGCGCCGCCTTTGCGGGCGGTTCGAGATTCATCACACGCCCAAGCACGGGTCGTGGCTGAACATGGCGGAGATCGAGATAAGCGCATTGAGCCGCCAGTGCCTCGACCGACGCATCCCGTCGATGGAGGGGATGGCCGCGGAGGTACGGTCATGGGTGGCGCAGCGGAACGCCGAGAAAGCCACGGTGCGATGGCGGTTCACCACGGCGGACGCAAGGATCAGGCTGCGGCATTTGTATCCACGGGTTTAGCTTTCGTGGTGCACTAGGGGCAAGGTGAGGCTGTTGTTCCTGCCGCCGTACTCGCCTGACTACAACCCCATAGAGAAATCCTGGGCGAACATGAAGCGTTTTCTCTGCGACAACCTGCAGGATTTTTTCATGGTCGATTTTGTCGTTTACGAATATTTCGCTTTGAGAAATTTAGCTTAATTCACTATACATCAGCAGCCGCGACTGCGCAGCGGCGGAATTCTGCCGGATAATCCGCGGGCATTGGTCGATAGAGAACAACCTTCACTGGGCGTTGGACGTGAGCTTTGGCGGGGACGGATGCCGCGCACGGAAGGACAACTCCCCGAAGAACCTCGCGGTGATGCGAAAGATAGCCCTTGGCCTGCTGCGCGCCGTTGACGCCGGCAAGGGCGTGAGCCTCAGGCGGAAAATGCGCATGGCCTGCCGCAAGACCGATTTCCTGCAGAAGGTGCTGTTCGGAAAGTAAGTGCTTTTGCCCTGATACGACCGTTACGCGGCTTGAGTTTCCTCCGGTTTTTTCGTATCATATACGTATGGAAATTTCCGCATTGCAAAAGGCGCGGTACCGGTACAAGCCAAAACTGCCCGCAAGCCTGTCGTGTCCCATGGACGAGATCGCCGTCGAAGCCGGCGCCCCCACCGGGGCGGTCGCGGACTGCGATGAACTTAAAAAGATTTTCGGGAAAACCTACGGCAAACCCGTCGTTACCTTCGCGGGCGGCAAAAAGGCCGGGCTTAACCGCGGGGAGCTTAAGGTCGGGGTCATACTTTCCGGCGGGCAGGCTCCGGGGGGGCACAACGTCATTGCCGGCCTTTACGACGGGCTTAAAAACGGCAACCCCGGTTCCACCCTGTACGGTTTTCTGGACGGCCCGGGCGGGCTTGTTGACAACAAAACAAAAATCCTTACCGGCGAAATCATAGACGAATACCGCAACACCGGCGGCTTCGACATAATCGGCTCCGGACGGACGAAAATCGAAACGCCGCCGCAGTTTGCCGCGTCGCTGGAAACCGCGAAAAAACTGGGGCTTAACGCCGTGGTGGTTATAGGCGGGGACGACTCCAACACCAACGCCGCGCTTCTGGCGGAATACTTTCTGGAAAACGGCTCGGACATACAGGTTGTCGGCTGCCCCAAAACCATAGACGGAGACCTCAAGAACGAGTACATCGAAACGTCGTTCGGGTTCGACACCGCGTGCAAAACCTACAGCGAGCTTATCGGCAACCTTATGCGCGACGCGAACAGCGCCAAGAAGCACTGGCACTTTGTCCGGCTTATGGGCCGCGCCGCCAGCCATATCGCGCTGGAGTGCGCCCTGCAAACCGGGCCCAACGTGTGCCTGATTTCGGAGGAAATTGAGGAAAAACGGTACTCGCTGGAAAAGGTCGTGGAGACAATCTGCGACTCCATCGTAAAGCGGGCGGAAAGGGGCGACAACTTCGGGGTAATCCTGATTCCGGAGGGGCTGGTGGAGTTTGTCCCGGAAATCAAGCTGCTTATCGGCGAGCTTAACGACGCGGTGGCCGGCAACGAGGAAACCGTCGCCGGGTTTACGTCGACGGCGGAACAGTTGGAGTGGTTTAAAACGCGCGTTTCCGGCGCGGCGTTCGCCACACTAAGCTCCCTGCCGGCGGAAATCGCGCGGGAGTTTCTCGCGGACCGCGACCCGCACGGCAACGTTCAGGTCTCCAAAATCCAGACCGAAAAACTGCTTATCGGTATGACGGAGGACAGACTCCGGACGCTGAAAAAACAGGGGGCGTACAGGGGCAAATTCGCGTCGCAGGCCCACTTTTTCGGTTACGAGGGCCGGTGCGCGTTTCCGTCGAACTTTGACGCGGACTACTGCTACTCCCTGGGATACGGCGCGTTCGTGCTGATCGCCGCCGGGCTTACCGGCTATCTTTCCTGCGTTCGCAACCTTACCGCTCCGGCCGGCGAGTGGATCGCCGGGGGCGTTCCGCTGACCATGATGATGAACCTGGAGCGAAGGCACGGCTCGCAGAAACCGGTTATCAAAAAGGCGCTCGTCGAACTGGACGGCAAACCCTTTGGGGCGCTGGCTTCGGCGCGCGAAACCTGGGCGGTGGAAACCTGCTACAGCGTTCCCGGCGCGATACAGTACTACGGCCCGCCGGAAGTCTGCGACGAACCCACCGTTACGCTTAAACTTGAGCGGAACGGGTAGGGCGAACGATGAAAGTAGTGGCGTTCAACGGGAGTCCCCGCGTCGGCGGCACCGTCGCCAGGGGGATTTCCGTAATGGCCGGGGAACTTGCCAAGGCGGGGATAGAGACCGAGACGGTTCACGTCGGCGGCAAGGCAATCCACGGCTGCATGGCCTGCATGGATTGCTGGAAGCTGGGCAGGGGCTGCGCGGTTCACGAAAACACCGTGATAGGCGAGGCCTTCGCTAAAATGCAGGCGGCGGACGGGGTTATCTTGGGAAGCCCGGTTTACTACGGCGGAATCGCCGGCAACTTCAAGAGCTTTCTGGACCGCATGTTTTTTCCGGGGCCGAACATGAACTACAAGGTCGGCGCGACGGTGGTGTCCCTGCGGAGATCCGGGGGGATTTCCGTTTTCCACCAGCTCAACAACTACTTCAACCTGTCCCAAATGGTAATCGCCCCGGGGATATACTGGGACGTGATCCACGGCAACAGCGCGGAGGAAGCGGAGCGGGATTTGGAGGGCCTTCAGATTATGGAAGTCCAGGGCAGGAACATGGCCTGGCTTATGAAGGCCCTTGCCGCCGGAAGGAAAACCGTGCCGCCTCCCCCCGCGCCGGAGGAACGGACGCGAACCAACTTTATACGCTAGGCGGACGCGGCGCGGCGGCGGCCTGCCGCCGTCGCGCCCGTGTCTACACCGCCAGCATCGCGTCGCCGTAGCTGAAAAACCGGTACTCCCGTTCCACCGCCTCCGCGTAGCTTTCCAGGGCGAACTCCCTGCCGACAAACGCCGAAACCAGCATCAGCAGGGTGGACTCCGGAGTGTGGAAGTTGGTGAACAGCGCGTCCGTTACGTTGAACCGGAAACCGGGGTAGATAAACATGGAGGTGGCAAACTCCCCGCGTTCAAGCCGTCCGTTTTTCCACGCGCTTTCCAGGGTGCGGACGCTTGTGGTGCCCACCGCCACGACCTTGCGCCCCCGCGCCTTGGCCGCCTCTATTTTCGCGGCGGTTTCCTCGCCCACGCTGTAGGTTTCCTCGTGCATGACGTGCTTTTTCACGTCTTCTGCGCGGACCGGAAGGAACGTCCCCAGCCCGACGTGCAGGGTTATAAACGCGGTTTCGATTCCGGCCGCGGCCACGCGATCCAGAAGTTCGTTGGTAAAGTGAAGCCCGGCGGTGGGTGCGGCCACGGAACCGGGAACCTCCGCGTACACCGTCTGGTAGCGTTCCGCGTCCTCCGGCGCGTCCTCCCGCTTTATGTACGGCGGCAGCGGCACGTGCCCGTAGTGCTCCATCCATTCGTCGTCTATGTCCCGGTCGAACGTAAGCGGACGTATGCCGCCGTCCTCCGGGCCGGAAGCGGAATCGTCGCCGTCGTCAAGCGGGCCCAGTTCCGCCCGGGCGGCTTCCGTGCCGTCGGCGGCCTGAAACACGTAGCGGCTTCCGGGTTTGCGCCGCTTTGCCCTGAAAGCCAGGGCCTTCCAGGTACGGGACGGGGAAGCTCCGGCGAAACCGCCGTCCGCCCTTTCCAGAAGCAGAAACTCGCAACGCGCTCCGGTGTCCTCGGAGATACCCAAAAGCCGCGCCTTGCGTACCCGCGAGTTGTTGAAAACCAGAAGCGGGGGCCCGGATTCCGTAAAAAACTCAGGCCCGCTTAAAATCTCCGGAAGGTCCTCCACCGTGCGGTGCGAACGCGTCCCGGTTTGCCGGTTCAAAAGCATGAGCCGGCTTTTCCCCCGGTATTCCGTCGGGTGCTGCGCTATGAGCCTGTCGGGGAGTTCGAAGTGAAAATCGCCTTTCTTCATCTACGTCCATTAAAACAGAAAACCCTCGGCGTTTCCAGTGTCCGGCGGCGGTTTTATCCCCAAATGTCCGTAGGCCCGCAACGTTACCGTTCTGCCCCGGGGGGTGCGCTGCAGAAGCCCCGCCTGAATCATGAAAGGTTCGTAGTAGTCCTCCAGCGTTTCCACGGACTCGCCGACGGAAATGGCCAGGGTTTCCGCCCCCACCGGGCCGCCCCGGTAGCGTTCAATTATCATGGAAAGAATGTCGCGATCCTGTTTTTCCAGCCCCAGCGAGTCAATCTCCAGCCTGGAAAGGCCGTCGCGAACCGCCGGAAGGGTTATCCTGGTTTGGGCCGGGGGCCGGGAATCGGCGGCGGGGGACTGGGCGAAGTCGCGCATTCGCCTGAGCAGGCGGTTTACCACCCTGGGGGTTCCCCGGGACGAGCCGGCCAGAAGCGCGGCGGCGTCGGCGTTTATTTTTACGCCCAGAAGGCCCGCCGAACGGTGGACTATGGCCTCCATGTCCTCCTGAACGTAAAACGAAAAGCGGCAGGTTATCCCAAAGCGGCTTATCAGCGGGCTGGAAACCACCCCGGCCTTGGTCGTGGCCCCCACCAGCGTAAACGGCTGAATCGGTATTCGCAGCGTTCGCGCCATCGGCCCCTGCCCCACGATCCAGTCGAGTTCGTAGTCCTCCATGGCGATGTACAGAAGCTCCTCTATCGCGGGTTTGAGCCGGTGGATTTCGTCGATGAAAAAAACGTCGCCCTTTTTCAGGTTGGTCAAGAGGCCCACAAGGTCCTTGGGTTTGTCCAGCGCCGGGGCGGAAGTCTGCACGAAGTCGCTTTCCAGTTCGTTTGCCACGACCTTCGCCAAAGTGGTTTTGCCGAGTCCCGGCGGGCCGATCAGGAAAAGGTGGTCCAGGCTTTCGCCGCGTTCAGAGGCGGCGCGAATAAACACCCTGAGGTTGTCCTTCATAGCCTGCTGGCCCAGAAATTCCGCCAGGCGTTTTGGGCGCAGGGCCCGGTCCTTTTCGTCCTCCCCCGGAATCGCCTCCGGGCGCGCGGGGCCCGGTTCCGGCGGCCCCGGGTTTTTTTTTGCCATGCCCCAAACCGCCGATTAACCGCCGCCGGAAAGACGGACGATTGCGTTCTTGAACAGCAGCTTTTCCCTTTCGTCCCGGGAAAGGCCCGCCGGCAGTCCGGATTCGGCCCCGGCCAGGGCTTCAGCGGCGGCGCGTTTGTCGTAGCCCATTTCCGCCAGAGCGTCCACCAGGTCCGCGTGGGCGGACGACGCCTTGGAAAGCGCCGGGGTCTGAACAAGTTTGCCCTTCAGCGCCAGCAGCATTTTCTGCGCGGTTTTCTTCCCCAGCCCGGGAACCGCCTCAAGCCGGGCCAGGTCGCCGGATTCCAGGGCGCGTTCCAGTTCCTCCTGCCCTATGCCGCCCATTATCTTCAACGCGCCCTTGGGCCCTATGCCTTCCACCTTGAGCAGTTCCAGAAACGTGTTTCGCCGCGCCTCTTCGGCAAAGCCGAAAAGCCGCATCGAATCCTCCCGGTGGTACAGCCAGGTAAAAACGCGGCACTCTTCCCCGGTCTCCGGCAGCCGCCCCATGTCCGTGGCTGGCATGGCGATTTCCCACTCCACGCCGCCGGTAAGGACGAACGCCGCCTCGTCGTTTTTTCCGCCGACGAGCCCGCGAATGCTGTTGAACATCCGCCTACCGAATGTTGAGGAAAAAGCGTTCCAGAAACGCTATCCTGCCCCGCGCGTCCGACAGGCGGCTGCTGTGGGGGAACTCGCGAACCAGACGGCGGTAGTAGCCAATGGCGTAAAGTATGTTCCGGCTGGGGCTGTTCGCCTCGAAGAACCGGCCCAAAAGCCACCACGCCTCGTCGCTTCCGGAGGGGTGAAGCTCCCTGAAAAGACCGACGAGCGAGATCGCCTCCGCAACGCGCCCGGCCTCGAATTCCTCGTTGGCCATCGTCAAAAGATCGAACGGCGAGCCGAAGCCCAGGCCCGGAAGCGTATCCGGAAACTCCGGTTCCGCCGGGGGCAAAACCGGCGGAGGGGTCGGAGCCGCCGGCGCGGCGACCGGCGGTGCCGGCGGCACGACGGCCGGCGCTGCGGGAGGCGCGGGTACCGGCATCGGCGAAACCGGCGGGGCCGTTTCCGCGACCGGAGCCTGCGCGACGGTTTCCGGACCGGCGGCAACCGTCGCCGGAACGTAAACGGGCGCGTTCACCGCCGGCGTTTGGTTTCCGCCGGCGTCCTCCGCGTCCGCGAAGTCCGGCAGGTTGAGCCTGCCGGCGGCGCGAAGTATTCTGGCCTCGTCAACCGGACTGGGCCAGCGTTCGGCGACCACCCTGGCTGAACCGCCTGAGCCGGCGGAATCCACTATTATCTGTACGTGATCGTTGAGGATAACGTCGCGAATAAAGTCGTGTCGGTAAAACCGCAGCGAGTATTCCCCGGCGGCCTCCGTCCTGAAAACGAACGTCTGCCCTTCGGAATCCGGGCGGCGCGTGTCGAAGGTTATCCCACGCCGGCCGTTCGTCTCGCCCAGAAAAATCCAGCCGCTCCCCCGGAAGGGAACCTCCACGACCTGCCCCGCCGCCGCGTGAACCACCCGGGAAAAAACCGCCGGGGACGCGGCCTGCGGAATAATGTCCGGCAGACCAAGGAAATCCGGAACCGGATTCGGCAGTTCCGGAACCGCCGGTACGTGCCGCCAGGCGGCGACAAGCTGAGCCGCAGCCTCCCGCGTTTCCCCCGCGGGCGACGTCTCCGGCTGAAACTGAACCGCAACGGGCGCCGGCGCCGGGCTGTTCCCCGGCTGAACCGTCGCCACCGTTTCCCGCGCTAGATTTGCCGGGGGAACCGTTGTCGTGTTTTCCCGCGTCGGATTCGTTGGCTGAACTGTCGTCGTGTTTTCCCGCGCCGGATTTGCCGGTTGAACCGTCGTCGTGTTTTCCCGCGCCGGATTTGCCGGTTGAACCGCCGCCACCGTTTCCCGTGCCGGATTCGTCGGCTGAACCGTGCTTGCCGGAACGGACCCGCCCTCCGGTTCCGGAGCGAAGGCCGTAAACGTCGGCCTGGCAAGCCCCACCGCCCCGGGGGGGGCAGCGACAAAGTACCCGGATGCAAGCACGTCCGGCGAAGCCGGAGCCGTTCCCGCGAAAACCGGAGCGGTCAACGCTGACTCCGGAAGCTCCGGCCGCTCAAGCCGAGCCTCCGGCGCTTCCGCCACGCCCGGCGCGGAAGCCGCAACTTCCGGCAAAACCGCCGGGGCTTCCGCGTTGCGAACGGACGCGGACTCCGGAAACTCCGGTTCGGCAAACGCGATTGCCGCCGGAACTGTCAAGTCCGCCGCATCCGGCTCCGCCGCCGCGAAGCCGGAAAACCCGTCCGCGGATTCGCTGTCGAACACGCCGGCGGACGCACCCGCGGATTCACCCAAAGGCGTACCCGAGGGCTCGCCGGATGACGCACCCCCGGCCGTCGGCTCGCCCGAACCGAGCCATCCCGTTCCCGCGTTGTCGGGAGTACTGACACAGGAAACCGCCGCGACAAGCAGCGGCAAAAAAAGCAACGCCAATTTTCTCAAGGAACACTCTCCATGATTTCGTCCACAATACTTTCAATCCGGATACGCCACTGTTCCTCTCCGGCCGCCAGCGGGTTTTGCCACCACGGCTCGGCGTCGTCAACAGTCCACTCGGTACGCTGTTCCCGCCCAAGCAGCACCCCCGGAACGAAATCCGGCTCGCGCGGCAGAAACAGCTCCTCCGCCGGAATCAGCCCCCACTGCCCCGGAAAATCGCCCGCCGGAGCCGGAGGCAGCCGCGCCGTATCGACGCGCCCGTCAACCAGCGCCGCCCCCGCGAAAGCAAGAAGCAGGGCCGTCAAAGCCACCGTCGAAACAATAAGAATCGGCTTCCGCTTGCCCGGCGGAATCCTGCCCACCCCTCTGTCAACCGAAACCTGCGCGCGTCCAAGCAACCGGGCCATACCCCCCGCGAAACCGCGAAGGGCGTTTTTGAAACCGGCGAAAAAAGACTTTATCTGCGCAAAAAAACGCGGCGAAGAAAACATAGCTATAGGTATATTATCGCACAAAAGCGGATTCCGGTAAAGCCAATTCGACGCCGCGCCGCGACAAACACGTCTAGTCGGGCAATGCACTCGACAAGCGTGTCGCAACCGCGGGCACGGTAACCAACGGGAAACCCGTCAGCGCTTTCCCTTCCCCACGTCCTTCCCCTTCCAGCTTGTCCGCACGCCGAAGTACCCCATCAGCGTCATCAGGGTGAAGTACGGCTGGGCGAAAAGCAGGGTGCAAAGGTAGCCCAGGTTCAAAAAGCCGCCTTTGGGCAGTTTTTTGCGGAAAAACGCGAAGGCGGCAATCGTGTTTTCGATCATCACGACAAGGCACGCGGCGGGCAGGGGCCAAATCCGGGGGAAAAACGGCACCAGCGGAAACGCGAACGCGCCGGCGGTGATCAGCAGCATCAGCAGGTTGTAACCAAGGCGGGTTACCGGTTCGGGGCTGAAGAGGCCGCCGTTGTTCCAGCGCAGGGTTTGGCCGACGAAACCGCGCCAGGTTTCCTCCGCGCAGGTTTCCACCGCGGCGTCCGGCAGGGCGGCGGCGCGGACGCGGTACCTGCCCCGGGAGCGGATCAGCGAAATCAGGGCGGCGTCCTCGGTGGGGGACGGCGGAACGGCTCCGTAGCCGCCCAGGGAATCCAGCGCGGCCCTGCTCACCATAAGGTTGTTCCCAAAACCGCCGCCGGCCGCGCCCAGCCCTATAGCCCCGGCCAGGTAGTTGTAGCGGATTGCGTGATCGTAGCACTGGTACAGGAAAAAAAACCCCTTTCCGGGCTTTTTTTTGAAAACCGGGCCTATAAGCGCACCAACGTCCCCGCCGGACATGCGCCGGGCCATAGCCCGCACCCAGCCGGGGGGAACGTCGCAGTCGGCGTCGGTAAACAGCAGCAAATCGCCCCGGGCGGCGGCTATTCCCACGGAAAGGGCGTACTGTTTGCGGTTTGGCCCCGGGTTTTCCTTCAGGGTGATAACCTTGCAGTCGTTTAGGCCCCGCTCCGGGGCGGTTTTCGCGAATTCCGCCAGCATCGCGGGGCTTTCGTCGTCCGACCGATCGTCCACAAAGATGATTTCCGCCGGATGGTCCTGTTCCGGCAGGCTCCGCAGCAGGCTTTGTATTCGCCGCGCCTCGTTGCGGACGGGAACTATGACCGACACTTTGGGGCGGTTTTCGCCCGGGCCGGCGGCGGCCGCCGCTTTTGCCGCACGCCGGTCCCTCAGCCATTCCAGGAAAAAGCCGAACATCAGCGCGCTTTGCAGTGAAACGAAGAAAATGCCGTATCCGTAGCTTAGAAGCTCCAATATGCCCAAACGTACCCCCACGCATTATAGCACACCGGTTGAAATGTGGGGCGCGATCGGCTAGATTTATATGAAGGAGCTGATTATGGCAGAAGACATTGTCGGGAAGGTAATCTCCCTTTTTTCCGGTGAAAAAACCGGGCAGATGTCGGATAAGGAAATCGTTCTTCGGCAACGGCACAAGGAACTGGGCGAAAACAAGTACGCCAAGTTTTTCCGTCAAAAAACCGACGAGGCGGACGTGCCGCTGGCGCAGTTTTTCCACACCCTTTACAAAATGATTACGCCTATCAGGGTTTTCATGAAGGACACCGCCAAGATGACGCAGCTTCGGCAGATTGTCATGGAGGCCTTTATCGACCCCGCAATCGTGGAAACGATTAGGCGGCTGAATCCCCAGTCCATCGAGGAGCGTTCCAAAACCACTCCCTCGAAGGAACTGGTCGACGAAATTCGCGCCGACATGGAAAAACTGTCCACCGGTTTCAACAGCGGCCGGATAAACGGGGTAAACCGCTGCCACAACATGATCATGGTCATTTCCCAGCTTGTCAATTTCGATTACCCCAACATTCTGAGAAAGTTCGACGTGAATTTCACCGAGGGGCCGTTTTCGGACGCGCCCAGGTTTATCGCCGTCAAGGTGGAATCGATTTCAAAGGAAGTCGGCGACTTTTTGACGGTATCCCAGGGTATTATGCCCGACAACGACTGGAAAACCCTTCTCAAACTGCTCAAAATCTGCGCCGGGGAGGACCTTATTTCCGAAAACCAGTTCGCGCAGATGCTGAGCGGCCTGCGGGAGATCGTAAATTCCAAGATTCTGCTTCTGCTGGTACAGTACGGCGGCAAAAACCCGGTATGGGTGTGCAAGTCCCGGATTCCGGACGAGCACGTCGCCGAGGCCTGGATGGAGGCGAAAATCCTCAAGGCGCAGGCGTGCATCGATATGATCAACACCAAGGAAAAAAAGCAGAAGATTGACGCGCTGGCCAGGGAAATTTTCGAAGGCGGGGAACTGGTTCGGCTGGAAAACTACACATCGGACATGGGCAACAAGTACCTGAAAAGGGACCTTTCCGGTTTTACCTACGCCGACGGCCTGAACTATTTGGTCTGTTTTTTGAGGGACTGTTTCGAGAAGGAAATCCACGACCTTTGCGACCTTCTGCTTATCCGGGGGCATTGGACGAAACCGGATTCCTCCAAGGAAATGTCCGAATCCATGTATCAGGTGCTGGGGCTGCACGAGTCGATTACCCGTTTGGACGAGGCGCTTTCCGTGGACGGGGCGGACGGCTCCAGGCTGAAGGCGGCGATTGTCCGCGCCGAAAGGGATCAAACCCAGATGCGCTACATCAACAGCATCGTCGACAACGTGAACGAGACCGCCCAGGAGCTGCTTAACCACGCGCTTTTGCATTTCGCGGTTATCGGCAAGCACCTGAAAAGCATGGGGGAGGACGCGCAGAAAAAGCACCCCGAACTGCTTGTCAACTGGCGCGAGTTGAGCTCGGTCTCCAAGGAGCAGCCTTTGGCTCCGCAAATGGCGAAGGGATACGAAAAAATTCACACTTTTGTCCAGCTTCTACAATTGTGTTCCCAGTGATATACTGGAGGTGCCCGCAGTTGTAGCCGACTGCGGGGCCGGCCGTGTTTGGCCCGCCTCTTGAAAACGGATGAAGAAACGAAAAAGCCTAAGGGCAAGTTTTATCGCTGCCGCTGTGCCGGTGACGGTTGTTCTGGTAATCGCGCTGGCCGGAATAATGATCCGCTTCGTGAACGGCGTTACCGAGGCGGCGCTTTTCCAAACCATGCCCCCGCTGACGGAAACCGCCGCCCGGAACGTGCAGGCCGGTATCGCCGCCCTGACGGATCGCGTCGCGGCGGTTAAGGCGTATCCGCGTTTAACCTATTCCGGTACGTCCCGGGCGCAGAGAGCGGCGATACTGGAAAGCGCCGCGGCGTACCACGGCCTTGCCTGGCTGGGTCTGTACTCGCCGGAGGGCCTTTCGCTGGCGGAAACCGAGAGCGGCCGTTTTGCCCCGCCTCACGGGCCCCCGCCGGAGGCGCTGGAAGCCGCGCGGCGGCCGGTCGCGGACGTGCTGTCAAGGGAGCCGCCCGACGGGCCGGAAATCGCGGTGTGGAGCCCGGTCATCCGGGACGGGGAAATCGTCTATTTCCTGGCGGGGAGCTGCGACCGCCGCGTTCTGCGGGACGCAGTAAGCGGCTTTGCCGGTTTGCCGCAAAGCGTGACGTACATCGTCGACGCCGAAGGCAGATACCTGGCCCATCCGGATGAACGCCTGGCGTTTCTAAGGCGGACGGTGTTCTGCAACGTCGGCAACGCCGGTTTCAGGGACGGGTTCGCGGCGATTCTGGCCGGGGCCGGTTTGCGCGAATCCGGGGTTGTCCGGCTTGGCCGAGGCGGTTCGCGCCGGATTGTAAGTTTTGCCCCGGTGTACGGAACCGGTTGGACCCTTGTCGCGGAAACCTCTGGGAGCGAATTCGCGGCCGCGATATCCGGGGACGTTCCGGGAAACATCCGGTACGCGGTTTTGCTGATGCTGGTTTTCGTTGTCGCGGCGAATCTGTTTATCGTTCGTCGTATAACCAAACCGCTGAAAACGATTACCGGCATCGTGGAGCGGATAGGCCGGGGGACTTTCGAGGACCGCATTTCCACGGACTTTTTCAAAAGGAACAACGAGATAACCCGGCTTGCCGAGGCGCTCAATTCCGTGTCCGATTCCATGAAGGGCGTTATCGGGGACATAGAGACGATAGTCCGGGCCACCGGTTCCGGAAAACTGGACGCGCGTATCAACGACGCGCCCTTGCGGGGGTACTTCCTGAAAATTGCCGGGGGTATCAACAATTCGCTGGACATAATCTGTTCCTACCTTCACGCCATACCGGAAGCCGTCGCGCTGTTCAACGAAAAACGGGAAATGCTTTTCCACAACCATGCCATGACCGAGTTCCTTCTGGTTCACGGAATGATGCCGGACGATCCCCGGCTTCTGGAACGAATAGCGGGCGGCGACTCGGAGAACGCGCTGGATTCAAGGGTTGCGGATATCTTCTCCCCGTCCGTGCCTTCCCCCAGGCCGTTTTCCGCGGAGATAGCCCTGCTGGGAATTTACGGCGCGGACAACTACAACATGCAGATAAAAAGAGTGGGAAAGGGAGCGTCCGGCCGGGATTCGCTGTGCATCGTCATGGTGATGAGCAACGTTACCCTTTTGGCAAACGCGAAACTGGACGCCGAAACCGCAAGCCAGGCGAAAAGCGAATTCCTTTCCAGAATGAGCCACGAAATTCGCACCCCGATGAACGCGATTATCGGCATGACCCAGATTGCCAAAAGCTCCGGCGAAAGGGAAAGAATGCTGGACTGCCTGGACAAAATCGAAAGCTCCTCCGCCCATCTTCTGAGCATCATTAACGACATTCTGGACATAGGCAAAATCGAGGCGCGAAAGCTTTCCCTGAACCCGGAAAATTTCCACCTGCCCTGGGTTCTGGAAAACGTCATTTCGATTATCGGTTCCAAGGCGCAGCAGAAAAACATCGCAATAAACGTGTCCGCGGACGGCATAACGCACGGCCATCTCAAAACCGACAAACACCGGCTGAGTCAGGTTCTGCTTAACCTGCTTTCCAACGCGGTAAAGTTCTCGCACGAAAACGGCGAAATAAAACTTGTCGCCCGGGAACTTGAGTGGGAAGACGGTCTGGGCACCTACTGCTTCGAGGTAGCCGACAGCGGCATTGGCATTACGGAGGAGCAGGCGTCGCGCCTGTTCCGCCCCTTCGAGCAGGCGGACGGAAGCATAACCCGGAACTACGGCGGCACCGGACTGGGGCTTGTAATCAGCAAAAACCTTGTCGAACTTATGGACGGCACCATTGTCATGAGCAGCAAACCCGGCGAAGGCAGCGTTTTCAGCTTTACGATACGCTGCGCCTCGCGGGACGCGCCGGAAACCGACGTGCCCGACGTTCCGGAAGAGCCCGGGGAAATACCCCGGCGGTTTCCGGGCAAACGCGGCCTGATTGTTGACGACATTGCCATAAACCGCGAAATAATAATGGAGCTTCTTTCCGTTACGGGCCTTGAAATGGAGGCCGCCGAAGACGGTCTTGACGCGCTTGACAAATTCAGGAACTCCGCGGAAGGTCACTTTGACATCGTTTTTATGGACATCCAGATGCCGGTTATGGACGGATGCACCGCGTCGCTGGAAATCCGGCGCCTTGAAAGGCCGGACGCGAAAACCGTTCCCATTGTCGCGATGACCGCCAACGTCATGAAGGAAGACATCCGGCTGGCGCTGGATTCGGGCATGAACGCCCATTTGGGTAAACCGATAGAAATGAGCGCCGTGTTCCAAATGCTCAACGAGCTGCTGGAAAAACGGACGACTTAAAAGCAGGCCGTATGTTTAAGTTCTGCCCCGCGTGCGCGTCCGAAAAAATAGACTTCCAAGGCGGCAAGGCGTTCCGGTGTCCGGACTGCGGCTTTGAGTACTTCCACAACATAGCCGCCGCCACCGGTTGCGTAATCGGCGTTCCGGAGTCGGACGGAAAAGCGGAACGGCTTGTGTTCCTTGTCCGGGGCGAGGAACCGGCCAAGGGCAAACTCGATCTGCCCGGCGGTTTCGTCGACATAGGGGAGGGCGCAATCGAGGGCTTGCACCGCGAACTGCGGGAGGAGATTGGCTGGACGCCGGCCGTTCCCCCCGGCGCTTCCCTTGCCGACGTCTACACCCTGTTCGCGTCGTTTCCCAACGTTTACCCCTACAAGGGCGTTTGCTACAACACCTGCGACCTGTACTTTTGCCTAAGCGCCCCGGGGCTGAGCGAAAAGGACCTGGTTCCGGAGCGTTCCGAGATTGCCGCCGTCCGGTTTCTGAAACCGGAGGAAGTAAACCCCGACGACATCGCCTTCGATTCGACGCGCCGGGCGGTAAAGGCGTACCTTTCAAGGTTCGTACCCGTGCCTTGACTATTTTCCCGTTTCACGTCATTTTAAAACCATGAGGCAGAACCCCAGAGACACGAGCCAGGCTCCAAAATTCGCTCTTCCGGACGGATGTCGTAAAGTAGCGGAAACCCTGTTTCCACCTAGTGGCCCTTCGCCGGGAAACGACCTTGCGGCGGTGGACGACTTTGCCCGTTCCCTGGGGATTGCCGGCGAATACCGGCGGCTCCTTAAGGTCGAAAAGGACACGGAGGAGATGCGCAAGTTTCTGGGGCATTTCCAGAACAACCTGGACCTTCTGATCCAGAAAACCTGGGTCGAAAAGGTTGACGAGTTCCGCAAGGAAAAACTGCAGGACAAGGTTCCGCCCTTCGTGGCTTTAATCGTGCGGGCGGACTTTAGGCGGGCCGCGGACGAATTCGGTTTCATTCTGGAGGAGCTGGCCTACCTCCTTTTCGGCAGCCAGAGTACCGGCGACGACTTTACCGAGTACACTTTCCGCATAGACATAGAAATGGGGCTGTTCTGGTGGTACGGTTCCCAACTGGGCGGTCTGAAATCCGGTGCCGCCGCCGTAAACGACGAATTCCTTTGGGCGCTGCTGCTCGTCGGGATTTGCTATCTTACCAATTTCTAGGGGGAGCCCATGCCAACAGCGGACGGCAACGCGACCGACGAAACGGAAGCCCGCGAAAGCTCGGACTTTATCGGCGAGTTCATAAAGGAGGACCTGGCCTCCGGCCGGTTCGGGTACGTGCGTACCCGCTTTCCGCCGGAACCCAACGGCTGGCTTCACATTGGACACTGCAAAGCCTTTTGCATCGACTTCAACACGGCGGAACGCTTCGGCGGCAAGTGCAACCTGCGCTTCGACGACACCAACCCCGAAAAGGAGGACCACTCCTACGTGGAGGCGATTAGGCGCGACGTAAAGTGGATGGGCTACGACTGGGAGGACCGGGAATATTTCGCGTCCGACTACTACGAGTACCTGTACGGGCTTGCCGTCAAAATCATAAAGAAGGGAAACGCCTACGTGGACGACCTGACCGAAGCCCAAACGCGCGAGTACCGGGGCACGGCGGTTCCGGACAGAAACAACGTTACCGTAACCCCGCCCGGCAGAAACAGCCCCTGGCGCGAACGTTCCGTGGAGGAAAACCTGGAGCTGTTTGCCAAAATGCGCGCCGGCGAATTCCGGGACGGCGAGAAAACCCTGCGCGCCAAAATCGACATGGCGCACCCCAACCTGGTTATGCGCGACCCGGTCATGTACCGCATTCGCCGCGAAACCCACTACCGCACCGGCAGCGACTGGTGCATATACCCAATGTACGATTTCCAGCACCCTTTGTCCGACGCGAAGGAGGGCATAACCCATTCGCTGTGTTCCCTGGAGTACGAAATCCACCGGCCGCTGTACGACTGGTTTATACGCGAGGCGGAGGTTTTCCCAAGCCGGCAGATCGAGTTTGCCCGGCTGAACCTTAGCCACACGGTTTTGAGCAAACGCTGGCTCTTAAAGCTGGTGCAGGACAGGCGCGTTTCCGGCTGGGACGATCCCCGCATGCCGACAATCGCCGGTCTGCGCCGCCGGGGCTACACGCCGCAGGCCATCCGCAATTTTGTTTCCAGGATAGGCGTTGCCAAAACGGACAGCCTGGTGGACATGGCCTTTCTGGAATTCTGCCTGCGGGAAGACCTGAACAAACGGGCCGCGCGGGTAATGGCCGTCCTTAATCCCCTGAAACTGGTTGTCGAAAACTGGGAGGAGGGCAGGCTGGAGGAAGTCGAGGCGGTGAACAATCCGGAGGACCCTTCCGCCGGAACCCGCCGAATCACCTTTTCCCGCGAACTGTGGATTGAACGCGGCGATTTTGAGGAAACGCCGCCGCCTAAGTACTTCCGGCTTTTTCTGGGCAACGCCGTGCGTCTGCGTTACGGATACGTAGTTACCTGCACCGGCTTTGACAAGGACGACGCCGGAAACGTGATCGCGGTGCGCTGCATCCACGATCCGGGAACCAAAAGCGGAGGCTCCGGCGCGGGCGCGACTCCGGACGGCCGCAAGGTAAAAGGCACAATCCACTGGGTTTCCGCCGCCGACGCCATACCCCTGGAAGCGCGGCTGTACGCCCACCTGTTTGGCGCGGAAAGACCGATGGACGCGGCTCCCCGCCCCGACGGAACCCCCGGCGAATTCACCGACAGCCTCAACCCCAATTCGCTGGAAGTAATCCCCCTGGCCTGGGGCGAACCCTGCCTTGCCAAAGCCGTGCCCGGCGAATACTTCCAGTTCGAACGCCTGGGCTACTTTACCCGCGACCCGGACTCCGGCGAAGACGGAAAACCGGTTTTCAACAAAACCGTGGGACTGCGGGACACTTGGGCGAAGATTGCGAACAAGGGAAAGTGAGACGGGCTGAAACGGCGATGCGCAAGGCAGGCGGAACGGGTTGGCCGTTTCCGTTTCCGGGCGCGTCGCCGACCGCAAAACCCCGCACGGGGCGTTTTGCGGTCGGCGCGGCTCAATTGGCGATCAGCATCGAAAGCCGGCGGTAGGCCCGGTTCACCACGCGCTTCGCCCCGGCATCGAAGCCGTCGCCCATTTCCTCGATCAGCGTTTCCAGGCTTGCTAGGCTTTCGTTCAGGCTGGTGTGGAAGCCGCGCGAGCAGCGCAGCCAGTAGCCGCCCTCGCCGTCGGTGAACAGGCCCAGAAAGCCCAGCTCCCTCGAGTTTTTTTTCCACGGGGCCGGCCGCACCAGGCCGTCCAGGTGTTCCAGCAGCGCGTCAAGGTCTCCGCCGGACGTGAAGGTCCTTTTGCGGGGCCACTCGCGGCCGGCCGCGTTTTCCGGATCCAGCGACGGGGCCAGCGACAGAATCAGCTCCAGCTTTTCCCCGTCGAGCAGGTTCATGCCCTTGAAGACCACGCAGCCCTTGAGCCCCTTGTACATGCCCTTGCGGATGGTCTCGGCGGAAACCGCGTCGCGCACGCGCAAAAGTTTTTCCCATGGCAGCACTGCGGTCTTCTTCCCCTTGACGGTTTTTATCTCGAACACCTCGCCGCCGATTTTGACGTTGTTGGTAAAGTCGCGGGCCTTCATAAGCGCGCCGGCCTTTCTGGTTCCGGCATCCGCCGCGCGCCGCTCGTCCTCGCGCCCGCCGGCTCCGGCGCGTTCCTCGGCGAAAAGCCCGGGGCGGATTCTGTCCAGGGTCTGTCTGGAAAGGGGCGAGACGGACATCGCGTACATCCTGCTCGTGCGCACGATTTCGCCGGCCACTATGAACTGCGGATCCGTGCGGAACATCACCGAGCCGGGGTGGATGATGATCTTGTCCGCGGTGAGGCTGCGGTAGCTGGTGTTGCGGCCGCGTCCCTCGCGCACGCAGACGAACTGGATCATGCCCCGGCCTATGCAGCAGAGGTAGTCGTCGATGGAGCCGCCCTCAAGCACCGGGATTTTAAGCGAGGCCACGATTTCCTCAAGCTGCACGGTAACGTTAACGATTTCCGCCATGGTGCGCTCGTCCAGGTAGCCGCGCTCGCAGAAACGCGCCCTGTTCGGCGCCTCGCGGTAGGACCTGAAAAGGCGCAGGTAGGAAACGAAGTCGCCGCGGTCGTCGCGGAAACGGTGGTGCGCCTTTCTCGCGTCGGTTTCCTCGCCGGGGGGCAGGACGTAGGGGCTTTGCGTGGAAAGGAACGCCGCCGCGATTATGGTTTCGCGAAGCACGTTCGGGTAGC
>Ga0209755_10003689_pt1 | contig 18887 bp, 15 predicted proteins | sample TergutCo191P1_FD_187301 | JGI IMG/M metagenome (GOLD analysis project Ga0209755, IMG submission 187301) | Cornitermes sp. P1 segment gut microbial communities from Petit-Saut dam, French Guiana - Co191P1 (SPAdes) (version 2) | ecosystem: Host-associated > Arthropoda: Insects > Digestive system...
TTTATAACACAGGCAGAGGTAGCATCAAAGTACGCGCAAAGTGGAAATACATCAAAGAAGGCAACTTGATTGAAGTAACGGAAATACCATACTCCACAACAGCAGAAGCCATAATTGACAAAGTGGCGGAGCTGATTAAAGCAAACAAACTCAAAGAAATCTCAGATATGCGCGACGAAACCGACTTATCGGGATTAAAGCTTACCATAGAGTTAAAACGCGGCACAGAACCTGACAAACTCATGGCAAAACTATTTAAGCAAACCCCGCTGATGGACAGCTTCTCTTGTAACTTTAACATACTCATTGCAGGCATTCCGAGAGTCATGGGTGTACGAGAAATACTCGAAGAGTGGACGGCATGGAGAGCGGATTGCGTTAAAAGACGCGTCTACTGCGATATGCAAAAGAAAAAAGAAAAGCTACATCTGCTGCGCGGGCTTCAAAAAATCCTGCTCGATATTGATAAGGCAATAAAAATTATCAGAGAGACAGACGAGGAATCGGAAGTCGTGCCAAATCTCATGATTGGCTTCGGCATTGACGAACGGCAGGCGGACTATGTAGCAGAAATAAGACTTAGAAACATAAACCGTGAGCATATCCTAAAGCGCACACGGGAGACGGATGACTTAGAAAAAGAAATAGCTGATTTGGAAGCAATTCTGGGGTCAAACCGCAGAATTAACGGCATTATAGTCAAGGAATTAAAGGAAGTCCTTACCAAATATAGCGAGCCTCGCCGCACTCAGATTGTCTATGAAGATGAAATAGAAGAGTTTGACATTGAGGAACATATCGAGGATTATCAAGTAAACATATTCATGTCAAAAGAGGGTTACTTCAAAAAGATTACACCACTCTCGCTCCGAATGGGTGGTGAGCACAAGTACAAAGATTCCGACGGTCCGTTTATCTGTTTTTCTGCTCAAAACAGGAGCGAACTGCTTGTATTTACGGATAAACAGCAGGTATATAAGGCGCGAGTCCACGATTTTGAGGACTCAAAAGCATCCAATCTGGGAACGTATTTGCCGACGGCACTCGAAATGGATGAAGGAGAGAATGTTATATTCCTGCTTGACCCCGGTGATTATAAAGACCACATTATATTCTTCTTTGAAAACGGCAAAGCGGCAAGAGTGGAGTTGGCGGGTTATGCTACTAAACTTAACCGCAAAAAGCTCACCGGAGCATACTCGGATAAATCTCCGGTAAGCACTGTAATGCCACTATCAGAAGATAAAGAAGTCGCTGTATTTTCAAGTGACGGGCGTGTTGTTGTATATAGCACATCGCTTATGGCTCCAAAATCATCAAGGGCTACACAAGGCGTAGGGGTTATGGCGGTCAAAAAGAACCGCAAAGTAGAAAAGGCACTGCCCCTTGACGAGACAGACATTCAAAGACCCGAGAGGTATAGAGTGCGGGCAATCCCTGCCGCAGGAGCAATCCTGAAACCCGAAGATAAGGGCGAGGAGCAATTGACTTTCTAAAATTTTAACAATAGGAGACTTGACAACTGTGCGTCAATCAACCATACTGTTAGTTCTGATTATTGCTCTCTCATTTACTGTCGGATGTGCAAACATTCTTGATGGTGAATTTGAAGCAACGGCAGCACACATAGCACCGCCATATGAGCGAGAACCTGTGGAGCAAATCTCCGTGTCTGATATTGATGCGTTTTCAGAGGTTTTGATTAAGCTTATAATGGCACATGAAACCGAGGCACAGATTATATATCACCACTTTGGTACCGAGGACATCGGAGCGGAAGTTGAGTTTGCGGCAGCGCAGATAATGCGCGACCACCCGATTGGAGCTTATGCAGTATCAAACATCACGGTAACGGCCACGAGAATAGTCACATACTTTGAAGTTGATGTAGCTATAGAGTATAGCAAAACGATAGAAGAACTCGAATCAATTATTCCCGTAGCGGCAGAGTGGCACTTGATGAGTGAACTTTTAGATGCCATGAGTCACCATACAGAACAAGTTGTTTTTCGCAGCACCTTACAGCTTACTGAAGAAACCATAGCCGAAAGAGTAAGATACATCTATTATCAAAACCCAAGTTCTATAGTAATGCTGCCGTTTGTGACAGTTGAGAGTTTTCCGGAGGAGGGCGACGACAGAATCTATGTAATTCAATTCGGCTACATGCATACCTCGGCGATGATGAGGCAGTTTAGCGAAATGCTCTCACTCTTTGTTGTGCAAAACGCGGAGAGAATATCGGGCGACACAGATTCACTAAAACTTATATCTCTTGTGAGAAATCTTGTGGCATCAATAGAATTCGACGAAGGATCGGCCGGAACAATAAGTGTGCATGGTGCGCAAAACTTTTCTGCAACCGCATTTGGTGCCCTGTTTAGTGGGCGCGCTGTGGGAGAAGGCTTTGCGATGGCGTTCAAAGCAATCAGTGACGAATTAGGATTTGACAATCGTATCGTTTTAGGGTATCTTGATGGTTTGATACATGCATGGAATATTGTTTATCTCGACGGTTACTTTTATCACATAGATGTTGCAATGAGCACAGTTTACGGGCCGGAAAAAGCGTTTTTAAGAAGCGACTATGAGTTTGAAGAGATGGGTTATGAGTGGGATAGAGAAAATACGGTAATCGCTGACGGACCGCTAAGCTTAGCAGATATTTTAGCTCTTGAGGAGCCGGACTACTACGAATACCCATATGATGAAACAGAAGGTGGGGAAACAGATACACAATATAACGAGCAGGAAGATACGCACGGAAACGAGTATAATGTATATATACCCGATGACGGAGAGTCTGCCGGACCACCGGTGCAAGCACCTGATGACCCTACCTATGAAGAACCGAAGCCGCCACCGCCGGAGCAATCAACCGATGATGATGATGAGGAGGAAGGACAGCAATGACAGGAGAAGTTTTGTATTTCAGAAAAAGATTCATCGGAGGATTCAACCGAGATGACGTCGTTGCATACATCTCTAAAATTTCCACCGAAAGAAACGAAGCTATTGCGGCAAAAGAAGAATATCAGGCAAAAGTGGAAAAATTAAACGAGCTGGTAAGCGAAAACTGCATGAAAAGAGAGGAAACAGAAAGAGAATTAGCACAGCTTCGCTCAGAAAACAGCGAATTACGCGAGAAACTTGATAACTATAAATATTTGGAGCCCGAACCCTGCAACCATGTCCCCGCGCCCGAGCTTGAGCCCGACCTCGAGCCGGAAGACCCCGAGCCCACTCCCGACACCACCGAGTTTACAATGGCTCCTATCCCCGAGCCGACCCCGGAACCGAATTACGAACTCGAGTTTACCTCGCCACCCACCCCGGAACTCGACCCGGAGCCCGACCCCGCCCCTGTTTATCAAGAGACCGAAAAAGAAAAACCACACAGAAGTGTACTTAAAATTAAACTGGCAAAAAAACGCAGAAACTAATATATTTACTATAAAATGGAGGGATTGGTTTTATGAAATTCAATTTCACAGACAAAAAAGTACAGGCAACAGACGAACTAAAAGAGTATGCAGAGAGAAAAATCGGTAAGCTTGACCGCTTTTTCAAAACAGAGTCGGAAGCATTTGTTACATTCGGCAGTGAGCGCGGGCGTTTCATCATTGAAGTAACCCTCAAAAATAACGGAATGTTTTACAGAGTTACAGATACAACAAGTGATATGTTTGCGTCAATTGACTCTGCTGTAGCAGCCATTGAGCGTCAGATTCGCAAGAACAAAACGCGCCTGGAAAAAAGACTTCGCAGCGGCTCACTTGAAAAGGAAAGAGCTTCATTCGGGATTGTTGACAGCTCAGTTGAAGAGGACCATGAGGAATTTAAGATTGTTCGCAGCAAATCTTTCCCGATTAAGCCGATGACGCCGGAGGAAGCTGTGCTTCAAATGAATCTTATTGAACATGAGTTCTTTGTATTTAAAAATCAAAACAAAGGCGATGCATTTTCCATAGTTTACAAGCGTAAGAAAGGTGACTATGGGCTTATAGAAACATCGTAAACGGAGAGGAAATACTATAATGACATGCAAAAATTGCGGCTTTCAGTTAAAAGACGATGCAGCTTTTTGCGCAAACTGCGGGGTCAGTTTTCAATCGTACTATACTGCGCCAATGCAGCAACCTATGGAGCCCGGACGCAAAAAATCGTCGAACACAGCCATCCTTGTAACTGCAATATGTGCTGCGGTTGTGGTAATTATAGGCTCGGTTTTAGCGTTTACACTCGGAAATCAGTTTAGGGATAATATTGCTGAGGAAATATATAGGCAGACAAGAATAGGGTTTAATGTTACACGGCCGTCACGAGCGCGGCAGGGAGAAGCGCAGCAGGCAACGGCTCCATTGCCGCCAATTCCGCTTGAGCCTATAGATGCTGTGGAACTTGACGGTGTTTGGGAGTTCTCGCATGGAGAAATAGTGCTTTTCTTTGGTATGTCTGAATTCATTATGTTTACCTATCTGGGCAATAACAGCGGAGAAGTCTTTGAGACGCAATGGGAAGAATGGGGAGACTGGCGCATTGGTGAAGACGGACGTCTTTTTATAGAGGCAGAGTGGACAGGCTCTTATGTATTTTCATTGATACTGGATAATGATACGCTCATAATAATTGACATCGACGGCGAGGCAATCACCTATACAAGAGTAAGGGGATAAAAACAGACGAGGGTGGGTAGTTTTATGGCAGAAAAGTTTAGATTAGGACGTTTTTTAGTTGTCATTTCGATGCTGGTTTTAGTGCTGGCACTTTTAGTGGCTTGTGATAATGCTAATGATGCAGACGACATAGGGGAGGAAATCCTTCAACCTGCAGTATCGGATGAAGCGGAGCGGTTTGACCGATTTTTGGACGAATTGTTTGCCGAATGGGTCACGGCAGATACACTCACATTAAACTTTTTTCTGGCATACCCCGAAGCGATGGGGATAGAGCGGCCGGAGGCAACTTTCGGAGAAGTCATATCACTCAATCCGGCAGACTTGGAGAGACACAGAGAGGAAGGACAGGCTCAAGTTGATGAATTTCGCTCATTTGATTATGAGCTTCTGCGTGACGAGCAAAGGATTGTTCATGCGATAATTGAAAGAAATATTCGACTAAATGCAATCATTGACAGAAACGACGACTTCATTTTATATACAGGTTACATAAGACCGCTCACAGGCATACAGATTCAGTTACCCGTTCTGCTTGTGGAGTTTTCCTTTTATACCGTTGAAGACATACAGCGGTATCTTGACTTGCTCGAAGATACACTCCGGTACTTTGATGATATTATTGGATTTGAGCGGTATCGGGCATCACGCGGATTTTTCTTAAATGATGCAAATGTGGACAGTGTTATAGAACATTTGGAGAGTTTTCTTGAAAACAGGGAAGACAACTTCATGATAACCGTGTTTGAGGACAGGATAAATGCGCATGAAGAACTAACCGCCGCAGAGCGCGAAAGCTATATACAAAGAAACCGCGACTTGATCCTGAACAACGTCTTGGTTGCATATGAAAATTTGCTTGAGGCAATGCGTGAACTAAGAGGCAGTTCGGCTTTTTCCGGTGGCATTGCATCGCTGCCCGATGGTGCCGATTTAGCTCTTGCAATGCTCCACCGGCGAGCGGGAACAGACAGAACGGCACAGCAGCTGCAAGAACTTTATGAGGAGTGGATTGCACGTGTGCTTGCAGATATTTTGCTTGCGCTTAGTGAAAATCCATGGCTCAACGAAGTTTTCACAGAGGGAGTATCGATCAATGTAGGTGACGGCACTCCGGAATCATTTCTAGTAGTGCTGCAAAAGGCAATGATAAGAGACTTCCCGCAGATTGAGCCGACACAGCACGTTATTTTAGAGGTTCACGAAAGCCTTCAAGATTTTATGAGTCCGGCATTTTACCTTGTACCCGCCATTGATAACTTTGACCACAATGTAATATACATAAACCCTGCGAATATAGATGATGAACTTTTCCTGTTTACTATAATGGCTCATGAGGGTTATCCCGGACATCTGTATCAAGCAGTTTATTTTCGCCAACAATCGCCTCATCCTGTCCGCACCATGCTTTCAAACATCGGTTATACTGAAGGCTGGGCGACCTATGTTGAAATGCTCAGCTACTTCATGGCAGGGCTTGACCCTATAGTAGCCGAGTTCATGTGGAATCTTCGCTTCTATGATATGCTCATTCAAGCTTATATAGACCTCGGAGTAAATGTTTTGGGCTGGGATCACAGCATGGTTTCGCAGACACTCTTAGATATGGGTATATTTGATCCGGAGGTCGTTACCAATATTTATAATATGGTGACGGGAGTGCCGCTTTTTTCAATCCCGTATTCATTGGGTTATATAGAAATGATTGAACTGTTGCTTCATGCTCAGGACAGCCTTGAGAGCAACTTTATACTAAAAGAGTTTCACCGCTTCATTCTGGACATAGGTCCAACCCCATTTGAAATTATAGCCAATCATATGGAAACATGGATAGAAGGGCAAAGATAATAAAAAATGAGCCATGAGTGAAAACATAAACGCTTCACTACAGGCTCATTTAATTATGCACTTCTATTTTAGATATTAGACCCGATTGAGCGAATGTCGTCCAGCAGAGTACTCAAGTTGATTTCGCCTGCGAGTACGTTTTGTTTTTCAGGCTCATCATCAATCGGCGGTGGAGCGGGTGCAGATAGTGGCGGAGCGTAGTTATCTTCCGAAGGGGCATACTCAATTGCGGGGTAATCGTCCTGAGCAGGAGCTTCTTCATACGCTATTGGTGGTTCCGGTTCGATTGGCTCAGGCAAAGGTTCTTCTTCGATAGTTGTGACAGTCGAAGCGACCACAGCCTCAACCGGGGCAGCCTCAACCGGGGCAGCCTCAACCGGGGGAGGTGTTGGCGCAGCAGGCGGAGGCGGAGGTGCTTTTTTCTTAGTCTCTTTTTTACTGTCATTAGGTGTTGCAGGTGCAGGCGCGGGCGTTACAGTAGCTTCTTCTGTCAGGTCGCCTTGAAAAGTATCGGGGTTTACCATAAGAACACCGTCCTCTTTATTGATGAAGAGGATTTTGTCGCCCTCGTTAATCCCGAGATTTCTTCTAATTGAAATTGGAATAGTGATTTGTCCCTTGCTTGTTACCTTAGCCATTTCCATCATTATGATAAAGCCCCCTAACATGAGTTAAATTCCTTACTTATACTAAACTAAACACACTACTATGTCAATATGAAACTTAAAAATTATGTAGAGCTTTATCTTGTAAAAAAACCCGGTTTGCGATAAAATCAAAAGAAACGATTGGAGAGGGCAGATGTCAATACTAAAAGCATATACATTACCACACCCGCCGCTCGCAATACCCGCAGTGGGCGAAGGTAAGGAATTCCTTATAAGTAAGACGTTGACGGCAATGGGTGAAATCAGCAAAGAAATTGCAGCTCTAAAGCCCGAGACAATTATATATATAACTCCGCACAGTACGTTATACGCTGACTATTTTCATATTTCTCCGGGAGAAACTGCGCGTGGGAATTTCGAGCGTTTCGGAGCACCACAGGAAGAGGTGGTTACAAAATACGATGAGGAGCTTGCATATACGATTGAGGGTTTAGCCGAAAATGAGTCTATATATGCAGGATCGCAGGGAGAAAGAGATAAAAGTCTGGACCATGGCACAACTGTTCCTATGTGGTATATAAATAAAGATTATTCAGATTATAGCTCGCTCAGAGTTTCACAGTCGGGAATGTCGCCCGCCGAGCATTATAGATTTGGACAAATAATAACCAAGGCGATAAATCAGTTAAACCGTAAAACAGTGATAATTGCATCATCGGATTTATCACATAAATTGCAAAGTGACGGCCCATATGGTTTTTCTCAGGAAGGTGCAAAATTTGATTCTATGGTAACCGACTACTTATCGTCAGGAGACTTTTTATCGCTGCTTAAAATACCCGATGAGTTGCGACGGGGAGCGGGTGAGTGCGGCTATAATTCACTCATGATTTTAGCCGGGTGCTTCGACAGGCAAGATGTTAAGGGAGAGCTTCTATCATATGAGGGCCCTTTTGGAGTCGGCTATGCAGTTGCAAAGTTCAGCATGAACGGATATAATAACGAACGGAATATTTTGGATAAGTATTTGGAGTTTACTGTAGAGGCATCAAAGGTTATAAAAAACGGAGAAGACGAACATCAAAAACTTGCGAGAAGGTCTTTAGAACATATAATAACGACAGGTGACAAACTACCTGTTCCCAATGATTTGCAGAGCGACCTAACAAGCAAAAGAGCCGGAGTGTTTGTGTCGCTACATATAAGTGGTAGTCTTAGAGGGTGTATTGGTACTATCGCCCCGACTACCGGGTCGGTTGCCGAGGAGATAATTCAAAACGCAATATCAGCAGGACTGAGTGATAACAGATTCAGCCCCGTGACAAAAAGCGAACTGGCTCTGCTGACATATAAGGTAGATGTTCTGGAAACGCCTGAACCAATAACGAGTTCAGATGAATTGGACGTAAAAAAGTACGGGGTCATCGTGACGAGTGGACATAAGCGAGGTTTGTTACTTCCAAATCTCGATGGAGTAGACACAGTGGAGGAGCAAATAAATATAGCGCGGCAAAAAGCAGGGATTTCACCGACAGAAAATATTAAGCTTGAAAGATTCGAAGTAATCCGTCACGGATAATTTCTAAATCTTGAAATAAATTTTCAGCAGCGACCATCTTCGGATACACTCAAACCGAAAAACAAAAATCAAAGAAAGCGAGACAGAAATGACGCAAAAAGTAGAAGCAAGATATTGGCGGACAAACCCCAGTAAGGAAAACAAGGAAGGTAAGGAAGTGATTTGCCTACTATGTCCGCATACTTGCTTGATTGAAGATAACCACTTCGGCTTTTGCGGAGTGCGCGAGAATATAAACGGGTCATTGTTTGCTTCAAGCTATGGAGCTGTCACTTCACTTGTTCCTGACCCAATAGAAAAAAAGCCGCTATATCATTTTCAGCGCGGCAAGAAAATAGTCTCGATAGGTGGCTATGGGTGCAATTTCAGATGCGGTTTTTGTCAGAATCATAAAATCTCCATGGAGTATAAAAAAGCTCAGATAGACTTTATGCCTCCCGAGGTGATTGTACAGTTTGCGACAGCTGCAAAGAAGGATAATAATATCGGAATAGCCTACACATACAATGAACCTCTGATAAGTTATGAGTTCATTGTTGACTGCGCAACCCTTGCTAAAAAAAGCGGGCTTAAAAATGTTTTGGTTACAAATGGGTATATAAACAAGGAACCGCTAAGGGAGTTGTTACCACTCATAGATGCGTTAAACATTGATATTAAAGCATTTAACAACAGAACATACAACAAGTTCGCAGGAACATTAGAACCGGTCCTTGATACAATACAAACAGCATACAGAACCTGCCATATAGAATTGACCACGCTGGTTGTCCCCGGAGATAATGAAAGCGACATCGAACAAATTGCCGGATGGATTGCACAAATAGACCCGAACATTCCGTTTCACCTCTCAAGATTCTTCCCGAGATACGAATATATTAACGCTCAGCAAACACCAAAAGAGACAATGTATAGAGCAAAAGAAACAGCAGAAAGATTTCTTACATATGTCTATCTTGGCAATATGTAGGGTAGGTGAAGCAGGGGGACGGGGGTGGTGCTTTGGCGGACAGGGGGACGGTTCCTTTGTCTTTTAGAGAAGTCCGGCACTTGTAGGTGTGACTCGCAAGACAAAGGAACCGTCCCCCTGTCCGCCAAAGCACCACCCCCGTCCCCCTGCTTCACCTACCCGGGAAATTTGCGCATGATGGAGCTGAAAAACTTTTTAAGCGGATTCACAGCTTTGGAGTCACTTTTTACTCCTGAATCATCTTCCTCTTGCAAAGCGATTTCTTTTTCCTTTGCTTCAAGTGTAAATATTTCCTGCGAGCTTTGTGGATTGTAAACATCTTTTTGTTGCCGTAAAATATATCTGCCGTCGGAAAATAGTTCCCAGGAGTTTGTGTCGTCCTTGAACATGACGTCAAGCATCCATAAAATTCTCTTTTTAACACCGGGGTCAAGTATCGGACAGGCGACTTCAACCCTGCGTTGTGTGTTACGTGTCATAAAATCGGCAGAAGCGATGTACAGTTTTTGATCGTCACCTTCACCGAAGCAGTATATTCTGGTATGCTCAAGAAACTTTCCTACAATACTGATAACTTCAATATTATCGGTGATGCTCGGTAATCGCGGAATAAGGCAGCAAATTCCGCGTATGTTCATTGAAATTTCGACGCCGTCACTACCTGCTTTCACGAGTGCCTCAATTATATCTTTGTCAGTAAGCGAGTTACATTTTATTACTATGCGCCCATGTTCACCGTTTATAGCCTTATAGCGTTCAATTTCAATAAGTTCAAGGATATTATGCTTAAAACTGTTTGGCGCAACAAACAGATGAGAATACTCACCGTCAAGATTTTCAATCATCATGTTGCTGAAAAATGCGGCGGCGTCGCGCCCAATCTCCTGATTTGCAGTAATTAAAGATAAATCGGTATAGAGCTTGGAGGTTTTTTCATTATAATTTCCGGTTCCGACCTGAGTAATATATTGTAGTTTGCCCGAGTCTTTGCGAGTGATTAGACATAGCTTGGAATGACATTTATACCCGACTAATCCGTAGATAACGCGACAGCCCGCTTCCTCAAAACGATTAGCCCATTCTATATTGTTGCTTTCATCAAATCGAGCACGGAGCTCCATTAAAACAATGACTTCCTTACCGTTTTCCGCAGCAAGCAACAGCGACTCAGCCAGTTTTGACTGGGCATCCAGGCGATAGAGTGTGATTTTGATGGACAGGACTGAGGAATCCCCGGCAGCTTGTTTAATCAAAGAAAGAAAAGGAGACATACTCTCAAAAGGAAATGAGAGCAACACATCTTTTGAAGATACATATTTAATCATATCCGCTTTTGCCGACGCAGGTAAAGACATAGCAGGGGAATGCGGAGCCCAAACCAGCTGCTCAACCGTTTCCTTACTCAAATAACGCGATAGTGAAAATACAAAGGATAAATCAAACGGCGCTCTGGAGTAAAACACTTGCGGGGTCTTTAAACCAAGTTTATTGCAGAGAAATTCCAGCATTCCGGGGCTTGCCTGCGATGTCATTTCCAATCTGACCGGAGCCATGCGTTGGCGTTTTTTAAGTAAGGATTTCATGAATTGCCTGAAATCAATGTCCTCATCGAGCAGTTCTTCCGCTGTTCCGATATCGGCATTGCGAGTAACTGCAATAATGTGTTTCTCTGTAACGGTATAGACACCAAAGGCGAGATCTGCAAAATAAAGGATTAAGTCCTCAAGCAGAATAAAGCGATGAACGTCCGATTTACTGTCAAGAGATATGAGCCTGTCGGTTCCTGAAGGCACAGCAATAAGCCCGAATATATTTCCTCTTTTCTTTTCGAGTGTGACAGCAATATGCAATTGCTTATTCGGAATATGCGGAAACGGATGCTTAGTGTCAATAATAGATGGAGACAGCATGGGTAAAACATTGTGCATGAAGTGGTTTTTTGCAGTTTTAAGCTCTGCCGGGGAGAGCTCGTTCATGCTCATTAAACAGACGCCGTTATCCGTAAGCTCGGAAGTAACACTGGAGTAAGCATGATTTAACAAAACATAAAGCGGTGCAGTTGCACGATAAATTTCATTAAGCTGGTCGATTGTACTCATGCCTGTTTTGTTGTCACTCAGTTTATTGCCGAGCAAAACAGAGTCAAGAAATGAGCCGACACGAATCATATAAAACTCGTCCAGATTGCTGGTAAAAATAGATATGAACTTGAACCTTTCAAGCAACGGCATTTCAGGACGGTTTGACTCAAGTAATACACGCTCGTTGAATTTGAGCCATGAAAGCTCCCTATTTTGCAGATATGCTGCGGTCTCAAAAATTCCCTCAATCATTTTCCCATGCGCATTCCTTTCCTATAGTATCACTATTGTATACAAAAAATGGCTTATAAGCAAGCAAAACGAAGTACATTTTGCAGATTTTACAATAAGGTACTTGAAAAAGTGAATATATTGACGTAAAATACCTTGGTTATAACATGGAATGAAAAATAAGACCTGCGAAGATGGCGGGTAGCGGGCTTTTAGAGGGGCTTATGGATAATCGCGCAATTGGTATCTTTGATTCAGGTCTTGGCGGGCTGACAATGGTAAAAAAACTGTTGCAACTGTTGCCAAATGAAGATGTGGTCTACCTTGGGGATACAGGCAGAGTGCCATATGGGTCACGCTCCGTTGACACTATAATAAAGTATGCAGGGCAAGACGCCGAATTTCTTGCGATGCACAACATTAAAACCATGGTTGTCGCATGTAATACAGTATGTTCTGTAGCAATGGACAACCTGACTGAGGCATATGATATGCCAATTTATGAAGTTATTACAGCTCCCGCGACGGCTGCGGCAAAAAACACAAAAAACGGAAAAATCGGAGTAATCGGTACTGCTGCAACAATTCGTAGCGGGGCATACAAATCAGCAATCTCTAATATTTCCGCAGAATTTGAAGTATATATGGCTGCGTGCCCGCTATTTGTGCCGTTGGTTGAAGAAGGCTTTTTAGGTGCAGATAATGAAATAGCAACAAAAGTTGCGGAGCAATATCTTAAATCTCTGAAAGAATCTGCTGTAGACACACTGATTCTCGGTTGCACACATTATCCGCTTTTAAGTGATATTATATCAAAAGTAATGGGTGAAGCGGTGAACCTCATAGACTCAGGAGCAGAAACAGCAAAGCTCGTTGCAAGCGACCTTCAGCAAAAAAAACTACTGAGTGACGCAAAACCCGAAGGCGAGATAAAGTATTTTGTGACGGACAGCATAGATGGTTTCTCAGCGCGAGCCTCACGGTTTATGCGCTCGGATATAGAAGGAAAGGTTCAGCAGGTGACGCTGGATTAAAGGAAGGCAAGTAAGGAAAACAAGGAATAAATGCTAGACCATAGCTAAGTGAGAGGAAAAATAATAATGGGACAAGCAAATGATGCTAAAAATGTATTCATATCAATAAAAGGTCTGCCTGTGTATTCAAGCGATGAAAATGATGCGTTTGAGCTTATGACCGATGGTGAATATTTTCACACAGAAAATGTGTCAACACTAAGTTACGTAGAAAGCTCTCTTACGGGAGTTGACGGAATGCTTACCATTTTTGATATTGAACCTAATCGTATCGTATTGCGCCGAGGAGACGGACTAACCGGGGATATGATTTTTGATGAAGAAGAAAAGCACCACTTTTTGTATAATACGCCGTTTGGTTCAATTATGATGGGTATAGACACCCACAGTATTACAAAAAGTATGGGTGAAGATGGTGGAAATCTCGAAATTCGTTATGACATTGAAGTAGATAATATTGCCGTCAGCCAAAATCTTTTCAAATTAAACGTAAAAAGTTTACCCCAATAAAGGGAGACAGAAAGTGAAGGGTAAAGTGGTGAACCTTATTGTTGAAGCAAAAAATCAAATAGACGAGTTAATAAGTACGGCATTTGAAAAAGTGCGCACATCGGGGTCGCTCCCCGAGGGTGCGTTTTCTGATAGTGAGGAAAAATTGTCGGGCTCAATCGAGATACCCCGTGATACCTCGCATGGAGATTATGCCGCAACTCATGCTATGGCAGCAGCAAAAAAACTCAAAATGCCGCCCCGTGATATAGCAAAACTGCTCACAGAAAATATAGATCTAAGCGGCAGTTATTTTAATTCTATTTCCATAGCAGGGCCCGGATTTATTAACTTTACTCTGGCAAATAAATGGTATAATGATGTACTCAGCACAGCAGATAAGATGAACGACAATTACGGTCGTTCGAACATAGGTGATGGTCGGCGAGTTATGGTGGAGTTCGTTTCTGCAAATCCGACAGGTCCAATGACCATAGGGAACGCTAGGGGCGGTGCGCTGGGTGATATACTGGCTTCTGTATTTGAAATGGCAGGGTACGATGTATGGCGCGAGTTCTTGTTAAACGACACAGGTAATCAAGTAGACCTTTTTGGAAGGTCAATTGACGCACGATATATGCAGCTTTGTGTCGGCGAGGACAATTATGAGTTCCCGGACGACGGTTATCATGGAGACGATATTAAGAAACTCGCACAAATGATTTTCGATAAAGAAGGCGATAAACTGAGTAATCTTCCCCCGGAAGAACGAACTCAAAAGTTTGTAGAATTTGGTTTGCCGCACAATGTTTCGAAGATGAAAGAACATTTAGAGAGGTATAAAATTAACTTCGATGAATGGTTCAGCGAAAAGGCAATGCACGATAGCGGATATGTTGCTTCGACGGTTGATGTACTCGATAAGGCGGGATTATTATTTGAAAAAGACGGCGCTCTCTGGCTGAAAAACACTCAGCTTGGAGGGGAGAAGGACGAGGTATTAAAAAAGTCAAACGGGTTTTACACATACTACGCCGCAGATATTGCGTATCACAGAAATAAACTTGAGCGTGGTTTTGATAAGTCAATAGATATTTGGGGAGCAGACCACCACGGTCACGCAAGGCGGCTTATGGCAACCATGACATCTCCTTTGATGTGCGAGGCATTAGGTTTAGATGGCAGCAAGCTCCATTTTCTCCTCATGCAGATGGTGAGAATTGTTCGAGACGGCGAGACAATAAAAGTCTCAAAGCGGACAGGCAAGGCACTAACTCTCAACGATTTGCTCGACGAGATTTCTCCGGACGCTTGCAGATTCTTCTTCAACGCTCGTCCCGACAGCCATTTGGAATTTGACATAGCTCTCGCCGTAAGGCAAGACAGCGAAAACCCTGTCTACTATGTCCAGTATGCTCATGCTCGCATTAACAGTCTTATAAAAAACTTAGAGTCAGAAGGCCACAACCTGCCTGAATTTGCGGATATAGATCCTGACTTACTTTGCACCGAGCCGGAAAGAGAGCTTATAAAGCAGATTTCAATGCTGCCCGAGGAAATAGCAATTGCAGCACGCGACTACGACCCGTCACGCATAAACAAATATGTAATAGAACTAGCAGCCAGATTTCACAAATTCTACAGCTCCTGCCGCATAAAAGGCGAAGAAAAAGCCCTGCTGAGCGCAAGGCTGAAACTTGCAGCTTTAACAAAGCAAGTAATAAAAAACAGCCTGGAAATCTTAAAAGTAACAGCCCCCGATAAAATGTGAGTGCAGGACATAACAAAAAAATAAGCTATTGACTGTTTTGCTACTTTAAAGTATAATACTTACGAGTAGTAAAACTTTTTTGCGCCGGAAAGGGTGATTTTATGTTTTTAGGCAGGGAGCGCGAACTTTTAGCACTGGAGAAAATGTATGATACCCCGGGATTTCAAATGGCTGTTGTTTACGGTCGGCGACGCATTGGAAAAACATCACTATTAAATGAGTTTATTAAAGGGAAAAACTCGCTTTATTTTCCGGCTGAGGAAGTTAATGATATGCTTAACTTGAAAAAACTCTCGGGATTGTTTGCCGAGAAAATAGGAATATCACCCTCCCCGACATATGAGAATTGGAGGGACATACTCAGCGCAATTTGCAACAAATACAATGAAAACCGTCTTGTTTTTATCATAGATGAGTACCCTTATGCCGCAAATGCAAGCGGCTCATTAAGCTCGATATTGCAACACTTGATAGACTATGAGTATAAAAACACAAATATTTTTTTAATACTATGCGGTTCATCTGTCAGCTTTATGGAAAACCATGTACTCGGGGAAAAAAGTCCGCTGTTTGGTAGGCGAACAGGTCAGCTAAAGCTAGGGCCGCTTGACTATTACGATGCCGCAAAATTTTATCCGAACATTTCAGCAGCGGACAAGGTGCGATATTATGCGGTAGTTGGAGGAACACCATACTACTTATCGCTGATAAATAGGGATTTATCTTTTGAAGATAATCTTAATAGGCTTTATTTTGAGATAACAGGGTATCTGTTTAACGAGGGAACGCTCCTAATGAAGCAGGAGTTTCGTGAACCTGCAAATTACAATGCTGTACTTCAAGCGATTGCTGCGGGTCATGTTTCATTAAATGAGATTGTGCAGTTTACAAGGCAAGAATCAAACATAGTTTCAAAGTATCTGATTACACTGCAAGAACTACATTTTGTCGAACGAGTCATACCTTTTGGTGCAAATTCGCTGCGGGGGAAAACCAGCCAATACAGAATCAGCGAGAACTTTTTGAGTTTTTGGTACAGATATGTATTTTCAGTGCGAGCAGAAATAGAGCGCGGGAACGGCGAACTTTATTTAGATGTTGCAACTGATAACATGAGTGAATATCTCGGGCAAATATTTGAGGAAATATGCAGGCAATACTTACGCAGACTCAATCAAAAAAGAGAACTGCCATTTGTCGCAAAATCATTCGGACGCTGGTGGGGCAAGGATAAAGCAGGCAACCCACAAGATATAGATGTTGTTGTTGATTCACTAAATGGGAAAAAACTCATACTGGGCGAATGTAAGTGGAGAGACAATATAAATCAGCCGCAAGTGCTGCAAACACTTGCGGAGCGAGCAAAAATTTTCAGCGATTACGAAACAGAGCAGTGGTTATTCGTAAAAAGCGGAAAAACTGATAATCAAGCGGAAAAAACAATAACCACCGATGACCTGTTTATATAGACAAAAGTGTAAAAAATCTACATTTTGCAGGCATTTTTACTATCTAAATGCATCCTCGCCAAAGAAATCCTTAATATTTGCTACCCTTCTTCGTAAATAATCGGTATGTCGGCAAATGGAGCTGTTACTTCATTCATTTCATAGAAAAACTGACCATCAATATACAGTCTGTATATACCATCCAAAGATAAGACTATCACTGCGTTATCCGACGATAAGATAAATACACCATCCATGTACTCCTGTGGTACCCAGTGATAAGGCTGTATAATAAACATAAACGATGCCAGGAACAAAAACACGACTACCATCACGGAAACTGCCTGTCTGATAAGTGATTTTCTATCGCTCGTAAGGAGCTTAAACCGCTGAACTATCAGCTTTTCGTTATCACCCCGAAAGAGCGCAGAAGCTGCTACGGGTGAGAAATCGCTATATGTATTTCTGTAAATGTCAAGCAACGTCTCCAGGTATACCTTCTTTTCATCTCGTGTCATACGCTTTGACATAACCGCATCGCATCTTATTTCAAGCAAACAATCGAGGTCGCGGAGGAAAATGTGAATAAACGGATTCCACCAGAACATAATGGATAATATGAGGTAAAACAGTTTGATTATTGCATCCCCTGACTTGAAGTGCTGATATTCATGGCGGAGTATCATTTCAAGTTTCTCATCAGACAAGCGGAGCGGTGGCAGAAATATCTTTGCTCTAAACACTCCTGTTATATACGGCACGCTTACATTCGGCGACACTGTGATAGTCGCGTGTTTCATGCCTAAGCTCTGTGCGAATTTATTCTCCCGTGTGCTGTCAATTACTTGATATGAACGCTGCATGAAGTGCAAACGTCGTATGTTATTTACTGTTTTCAGCCCCATTGTTACAATGCCGATACCCCAGATAATCAATATAACACTTTGTACTTCGAGCCTGCCGTCCCCCGGTAGTAAGTCAAATCTGAGAAATGATTCTATGCGCGGTATCACCTCATATGAGCGTATAATAAAAGTCACGTAGGGAATACTCAGCGGTATAAACACCCGAACCGTGCTGAGTATGAGCAGTGCTAAAAGTGCTGCGGTAGTGTGCCGTGCAAGATAGCCTGTTTTATGGCGAAGCAGAGCAACGGCTACCATTGCCAGATTAAATAATACGATTGCGTTAATCAATGAATAGCGTATAATCAACTAAATCACTTCCCGCTCCAGCCTTTGACTATGCTTTCAAGTGCGCCCGCCGTTTCCTCACCTATATCCGTTCTATCGCGTATTACCGCCGAAACTACCGCCAGAAGCTCCTTTGATTCGCACTCGGCGAGTAATGACGTGTAATATTCTTTATGGGTAAGCACAGGCACGAATGTGCGTGATATTGTCCTGCCTTCCTTTACAAACCCATGTTCGGCGATTGCTCCTTTTGAAAGAAGATTATTTAATATAACGTGCAACGACCTGTCAGCCCACGTTCTTTCCATAGAGCTTTCAAGGATTTGCGGTGCAGTCAGCGGGGTCTCCGAACGCCACAAAACACTAATAAATTGTAGTTCGTTTTTTGTAAGTTCCATATACCTTTCACCTCGAGCGCAGAAGATTATTTCGTTTGTATGTGACCATTTTACCAGATAAGCACCGTGCGAGTCAATGCTATTTCAAAGGTTTTCTGCATCAGCAATCATATGCGATTATGAGAAACCGCAAAGTCCGCAGGAACCGTAAGGTCCGCAAGCACAAGCGAAACAGAAAGAAATAACCGGCTCCCAAAGTTTTCAACGCTAAAGGCGAGCCGATTATTTCTCTTTGAAATACGAAGCAAGCCCACCGCCCTTGGCGGCTGTTGCCCGAGGGAGTGTGTTACTAGCACACTCTCTCTTTATGTTCCGATTTTAACATTTTTCAGCATTAGCGTCAACAACAATTTGAAAGAACCTCATATGCTTCTCTGTTTTTTGCCATAATTCGGCGAGAAATACTTAATACATCTTCATCTGCCATTGTCTGCTCTCGCTCGGCGTTGGCAAATTCTATCAATAGATAGCGTGGAGCATTATTTTTCAAAATAACCACAGAACCTTTTTCATCTACCATTCGTGCTACGCGAGAGAAGTTTTGATTTGCCTCAGTTATAG
>Ga0209755_10003690_pt1 | contig 18887 bp, 16 predicted proteins | sample TergutCo191P1_FD_187301 | JGI IMG/M metagenome (GOLD analysis project Ga0209755, IMG submission 187301) | Cornitermes sp. P1 segment gut microbial communities from Petit-Saut dam, French Guiana - Co191P1 (SPAdes) (version 2) | ecosystem: Host-associated > Arthropoda: Insects > Digestive system...
TAGATGTATCGTATAAGGATTGTCTGTTTCTGGGTCGATAGCAAGCTCAATGCTGCCGTCTGCGCCCCTGTGCCATGTTACGCCTTCAATACCGTGACGTCTCATAAGAACGCGCTCTGGCTGCATACCCCATTCAACAAACTCAAGGATTCTTTCAAGAAGTGCGTCATCTACATTGCTGCTAATCATGAAACCGTCGTTGTTGACTTGCGGCGGCCATGCTGTTGGGCGGCCTTGGTGGGTTAGTACAGGCATTACGCGGAAGTAACCTGCGTGATGGCTGTCAATTGCCAGCCACTCTGGGTCGTCTACCAAGTTGGCATGTACACGGTTTGTAGCCATTACCCAGTGTACGTCGCCGCCGTTACGTGGTACAACGCCTGTTCTGCCTGTTGCCAATAGCTCAAGAGAATGTTGCCAGCCAGCAACTGCGTATTCAGGGTCAATAAAACCTGCGTCCCAAGCATCGCGCAACCATTCAAGGGCTTCAAGCATTCTTGGGTTAGACCAGTTAGGAACCCAGTCGCCGTTGTCAAGTTGTGACCAACCATCCATATCGATACCGGAAATCATAGCTGTAAACGGAGAAAGCAATGTCCAGTTACCTGGTGCAGACATACCAAATGTATGTGTGCCGTCACCATGTGGGTCATCCTCGGTAAATGCGCGTAGGAACTCCCAAAGGTCATCTGTTGTTTGTGGTGTTGGGATACCCATGTTAGCAGCAAGGTCTGCACGGTACCACAAACGCAGTGTGGAAGAGGCCATATTAGGCCTGTAGTCAAAAGGTCTTGGAAGGAACCAAACATCGCCGCCTCTAGCAGCAGCAACGCCTTCAACTTGTCTTGACCAGCTAACCATACGTTGAATTTCTGGATTGCGTGCAATCATGTCGCGTGGAATGCTGCGGATAATGCCTTGGTCAATCCAGTTGTAGAAGTTAGGGTCAGCAATTGAGAAGAAGAAAATGTCTGGCAGGTCGCCAACTGCGGCCATAAGCTCAATCATACCTTCACCAATGGTGACGTGTTCGATGTCTACATTAAGAGAATCTTGAATGTAGTGGAAGATTTCGTCGTCAAGAACAGCGTCGGGGCTGCCTGTGCCGCTAATGGTGAATGATACTCTGTCGCGTACGGGTGGTTGTGCGTCTGTACCGCCTGTTGGTGGTTGAGCGGTTGTTTCGCGATCTGCTGGCGGTGGGGTTGTTCCGCCATTACCGTTGTTGTCGCGGTTACATGCGGCAAAAAATGCGAGTGCCAACAATAACACAGCAACAAGTGCTAACTTTCTTTTCATAAATTGTTCTCTCCTTTTTTTCTGCTTAATTGGGCTTTGCCCAAACTTTTATATCCACTTAGCCCTTCATAGAGCCAAGATAAATACCTGTTACAAAAAATCTTTGCAAGAACGGATACACCACCAAAATGGGCACCGTTGCTACTATAACAGCCGCGTTTTGTACACCTTGCATCCAAATATGGACACCTTCAAACTGCCGGCGGAACGCGAAATCCGCACCCTCGATTGTATCACCTTCTACAAGCAGCTGCCGAAGCACATGCTGTAAAACGTGTAAGTCCGGCCGTCTGGGCAAGTATATCATAGAACCCATCCATGCGTTCCAAGTACCTACTGCCGTCCATAGTGTGACAACCGCCAAAATAGGCACAGACAGCGGAATGATTATACGGAAAAATATTGTTAGTTCATTGGCTCCGTCAATAACTGCGGATTCTTCGAGTCCTTCTGGAATTTGTGACAGGAATGCCCTTATCATAACAAAGTTAAAGAAACCTACGCTTCCTACAATCAAAGGTATTAGGGTATTGACCCAACCAAAGGCGCGCATCATCATAAAGTAGGGGATAAGACCGCCGCCAAAGAACATAGTTACGGTTATCAAAGCGATAAACAACTTGTAGCCTGGAACGGTTTTTTTGGTAAGCGCGTATGAAAATGTGCTGGTTAATACCAGTGTATATATGGTACTTGCTATTGTAACAATGGTAGTTATCACAAATGAGCGGGGAAACCTGTCTGTTATAAAGATAAACTGATACCAGTGCAACGTAGGGTTACGTGGCCAGGGGATAAAGAACCTGCCCGCCGCTTCCGCAGGTGTTATAAGCGACGTCATTAGTACACTCCAGATAGGGTATACCATTATGAAACCCATTATTATAAAGAATATGATGTTAAAGATATCAAAAGCATTTGTGCGGCCTACACCAAACCTGCGCGATCTGCTTCTGGTATTGGTAGTTTCGTTGACATTATTGTTATTATTATCATCCATATGACATGCACTCTCCTAAATAGAACGTTAAATTACCAAAGGAATGAAAATCCGCTTATTTTTTTTGATACGTAATTGGCGGTCACCAATAATATACAGTTAATTACCGATTTGAACAATCCGACCGCGGTAGCAATGTGGAACCTGCCTTGTTGTATACCAAAGCGGAATATAAAGGTGTCTATGATATCACCCGTGCGAAGGGTTGGCTCGGACATAAGCTGCATGATCTGGTCGAAACCGGCGTCCATAACGCTGCCAAGTGACAGTATCAAGTTTAGTGCAATTGCAAAGGTAAGCATTGGCAATGTGATATAGATGGCTTGTTTGAAACGATTTGCACCGTCTATTTGAGCGGACTCATACAGCCCGGGGTCTATTCCCGCAATTGCGGCAAGGTAAATAACCATGCCCCAGCCTGCGCCCTTCCAGATGCCGGTAATGTATAGCTGGGCACGGAAAAGTGCCGGGTCTACCAGAACAGAGCGAGGAGTTTCCCCCGTAATTGCCCTGGCTATATTGCCGTATAAGCCGGTGGTTACGTTAAACAGGTTAAATATCAGGCCAGCTACAACTATCCATGATATAAAGTGAGGCATGAATAGAAGAGTTTGTGTCACTTTTTTAAATTTTTGGTTTTTAAGTTCGTTAATCAGCAGTACTAAAATGATAGGAATAGGGAAGCCTGTTATTAGCCTGCCAAAGCTTATGATTAAGGTATTCCAAAATGCCCGTTCAAACATAGGGTGGTTGAATATGAACCTAAAGTTGTCAAAGCCAACCCAAGGGCTACCCCAAATACCCAGGTTAAAGCGAAATTCCTTAAACGCCAGCTGTAGACCATATAGGGGTACGTAGTGAAAAACAATAAGCGACGCAAGACCCGGCAGCATAAGTAAATAAACGAAACGATGATCCCAAATTCTTTGCCCAAGTGGCTTGCGCTTTTTTACAGGCCTAAGCGTTGCGGGCGGCGTTTTAGCCATGGATGTTTCCTCCTTAAACGGTGCTATATATTTGCGTCTGCAAAACCTGACACCGTGTATGCAACTAAAAGGTTACCACATGTGTTGTTGAATGTCAACAATTATATGACATTTTCATTACACTTTTTTGAAATTATCAACACCAAATATTTCACGTAGGTTACTTTTGACAATTTTCGCATGGCAAAACTTCCAATTTCTACGAAATGTACAAAAAAGTCCAAGCAGTGAAGGAGGGTAATTATTCTGCCATAAAACGCGAAGTGGTGTTTATACTCTCTCTCACATCTGCCATCCCTTTCTTTGACAGCCGATAATATCTAAGGCACACAATGTTCAAAACCCAGCCAAAAATAGGTAAAATACAATAGCAAACCATTCCTACCCAAAACAAGGCACGTGAGTAAGACGTGCTAACTGTAGGAAGCGCGGCCCCATAACCTGCAAATATCACCAATGCGCCAATAATTACACTGTTTAGTGATGTCACAACCTTATCTGCAAAGCTAAACAATGTCCCTATCATGCCGGGAATATACCGCCCAGAGCGAGCCAACTCGTGGTCTACGCAATCGGCCACCATTGGAACCAAAATACTGTTATTAACCGACATAAAGCCACCACGCAACGCCAGAAATACTAAAAACAATATTGCAAATGCACTTAAGTTTACAAAGCTAAGATTTGCGGGGTTGCCGAATAAAAACAGCAAAAAAATTAGCGATGTAAAAATTATACCGCCGTAGGTACTAAATAAAAGTGCTTCTTTTTGACCCTTTCTGCGGGCAAGTTGTACAACAAGCATGGAAACAACCATACTTGGCATAAACACAATCATATTTGTTTGGCCGGATAACGCAAAATCACCCGCAATAATGCCAAAAATAATAACTGATACCACCGCATTTTGCGTAATGCTGGAAAATAATTTGTCTGTGCTGGACGCAATAATCAGCATTTGAATATTTCTGTTTTCTTTTAGCACAACAAAGGAGTCGCGCAGTTTAGCTTTTTGACCTGTGGCAAACCCATAATACGCGGGGCGGTCTTTTGACCAAATGCCCGCGATTGCCAAGCATGTACATATAAACGAAGCCACTGCCGCAAAAATAAAAAATTCTGCAAACATAGTAGCATAAAACCCGCCATGCCGCGCCACAAGCACATTACTTACTATCATGGTTACACCTACATATAGTAAGACATTCATTGCCATATCAAATGCAGAAAACACAGGCCTTTGTTTTGGATCGTTGGTTAAAACGCTTTGTGCCGCACGCGTTACGCAAAACTGACATGTATGTCCGACAATGTATATTGTGTACGCGGCAAAAAATAACGGAAACCGCCACCAGGCAGCAGTGGACTGACTAAAATACATAAGTGCCAAAGAAAACGCCATCAATACATTGCCAACAAACATAAATGGGCGAAATTTGCCAAAGCGGCCACCGGTCCGGTCAATAAGCCAGCCTACAATCGGGTCCATAAAACCGTCTGCCACCACCAGCCCCGCCAAAATAGTAGAAATAACCGCCACACTTAGTCCCAATACACCTGACATAAAATATGCGATATACAGCATTAACATAAAATAGATATTTACAGCGGTGTTATTTAATGTGAAACAACCAATTTGCCAAATTTTGGCACTATGCTCATATCCATGACCGCTATCTTTTTTTTGTACAATGTCATAACTTTCTTGCATTATATTCTCATTCTCCTTGTGGTTGGGGCAAAAATCTTGTTTTCATCCGGTATTGTGGGTATACTTTATAGGCGTTTAGTTTTGGAATCGAAATACCGAATGGGGTAACCATGAAAACATATAAATTAAACAACCAAACCGTAGATAGTGTAGAACTAAAATGTCTGCTGGTAAGCCGCGGCGTGCTGGTGCAAAATGCCGTGTACAAGTATGCAAAAAATGTAGATAACAACTCTCGCTTGGATATTAACCCGCTTTGCTGCAATTGCATGATACTAAGTGATGGCACAATTGTCCAACTAACAGACACCCAATTTCATCTAAGGTATCTTTCCGGCATTCTTAGCTGGGACAATATAAAACTCCTTAGACATGTAAAAGATTTGCATACGCCTTTTTCGCTTAGAATGCAAGATGGCCAGCCTACGCTAATTTATGAAAATAGCGAAGTTGATATTATATCATTTCCAAAAGCAAGCAGCTTTTATAAACAAAAAACCGCTCTTGGCCGCCCGTTTGCTGGCAATGCAGTTATGCAGGGGCTCAATTGGGTCGCCTTCCAATGCCTGTGGCCATGTCAACTTGCGGCAGATAAAAAGCCTTGTCAATTTTGCTTTTCTGGCGGGGATTTTGAAAATTTGGCTAAGAGAGGTAAAGCATTGCCCAAAGCCGTCCCGGCTGCAGATGTACGGGAGATTGTTAAATACGCTTTTGACAACGAAGGCGTGGAAAATATTCAGATTACAGGCGGTTCCACATACAATGGTGAGGTAGAAAGTATTCATATTATGTCTTACTTAAATGCCATTAGTGAACTGGATGTTTCTGGCGAACTATTGCTGTATGCAACACCGCCAAAATATAATATAACTGCCGATAATTATTTTAAACTGGGTGCAAGCCGTATTGCTTGCAGCTTAGAGGTTTGGGATAAAGAAAAAGCCCGGGAAATTACCCCGGGCAAATATGAGTTTCGAGATAAATATCTTGATATGCTAGTGTACATTGCCGAAAAACATGGGACTGGCAAGGCTTTTTCAAACTTCATAATAGGAATAGAAAAGTTTGATACACTTGCAGACGGCACAACATGGCTGGCGCAGCGTGGGATAATGCCTACGGCGTCTGTATGGATGCCAATGGGCCGGCCGGTGCAGGGCAGTATGAAGGCGCCCGAACTTGATTATTACAGGCGTGTAAAAGAGCATTTAGCTAATTTGTATACAAAATATGCATTGGAACCAACCAAGAGTCGTGGACTTAATGTGTGTATCGAAAGGGACATTTGGGAGTTTGCGCATAGTACAATTACATGATCATTTTAAGCGGCGGCACAAAACCCTTTAGCTCATTGGAAACAATATTAATTATCCCAAGCCCAACAGCCGAAATTACAACAAGTTGAGACGTTTCAATTTTCCCAAGCCAGGGCTTTATATCAACAGATGTTCCAACCGCGTGTACTTCTATAGCACCTGTCTCGGTTTTTACAAAGCCTTTAATCCTGTATGCGTGGGGTGATAAATTTTTTACTAAAGCGGCAATGTCTTTCTCATTATAAATTTCATTGCCCTCAATCATTAGCGATTTTGGCCGCGACTCGTAGGTGTTTGTGGACTGTCTGTCAATATCACGGCTAAACTTTAGCCCCTCTATTATTGTATAAATGTCTACATCGCAATAGGATGTGCAAATAATATCTGCCCGTGGGTTAATTTCGCGGGCTTTTTCTTTTGCGTTGTTTAGCCCTGCCTCGTCCACAAGGTCAGACTTATTAACTATAATGGTATTTGCATAATCAACTTGATTGTTTACCGCAGGGAAAATGTTCTCCTGCTTTAAAAAATTCTTAGCGTCAATTACGCAAACAGAGCCAATAAAATTATATGGCGTGTGAACACGGTCAGAAATTGATTCCAGGATATCCGGCATACTTGTAGGGTCTACAAGGCCGGATGCTTCAATAAACAAATACTCGAGCCCGTCTTTTGACATCTCGACCAGGCTGTCATAGAAATTTGCCTTTATGCAGGCGCAAAAAATTGAGCCATTGCTTAGTTCTTGCATAGGAATGCCGTTGCGCGTAAGCAAAATACTGTCTACATTTAACTTGCCGAAGTCGTTTACCAAAATCCCAATTTTGTTACGGGAATATCTGTCCAAGATTTTATGCATCAAAGTTGTTTTGCCGGATCCCAAAAAACCAAGAAGCAACACTAATTTTGTCATGATTTTTTTGCGTAAGACCTTACTGTTTTAATGAACTCTTCCCTATCCGGTATTACAGATACCCATTTGATATCTCCATTTACGCATATCGCAGGCAGGTTTTTGAGGCCCATTTTCTTTACGCGGGCGATATTGCCTTTAACCGTAAGCTTGTACTCGATATACTCGGCCACATCTTTAATTTCGTCAAATGCATCCACAACCAGGTTAAGCATATATGTGCAAGCGGCACATGTTTCGGAATTTAGCATAAACAGCTCGATAAGAACCTTATCCCTGTTTGCATAGTCCGGAAGTTCTACTTCAACTGCATCAACTACTTTTTCATAGCCCTCGATAAGAGTGCGAATAGATTCTGTTTCTTTTACTGCTTGGGTACATGCAATGGTATTTTCTATTGGGATATCGTATGGCATGTCGCAACCTGGGCTTAATATGAAATTATTGTGGTCTACGCTGTCCAAAATGCCAATTACAGACTTCATGTTGTCTTGCGGGTTGCCAAACAGCATGATGCCCGCAAGCGGAATATTGCCGCCAATGGCTATATTGTAGCTGTCGGTGATTTTTTTGGTTTCTGCCAGCGGGCAGTTGTCGTCAATGCCAACGCTGTCCGGGCCTGTTTTACACATTACATCAATTTGGCGTGTTGCATTGCCGCATACAAAGAACGAGGACAGGCAGCCACGGGCTCTAATGTAGTCAAATACTGCTTTAAATGTGTCGGAAAGCATTTCCTCAAAGTGATCAGCAGAAATTTGGCTGATAACGGGGTCCACAACGGCAATAACATCCATGCCGGCATTAATATACATTTCGGCCATTGCGATGTTTACTTTGCCGCAAAACTCTACAAGCTCCCTAACATAGTTAGGCTCGTCAAGCATGTCCATAAAGATGTCGCTGCCGCGAAGGTGGGACGCAAGTGTAAACGGTCCACAGATAAGGCCATACAAACCTGTTTTGTTGCCAATTTCATTTTTAAGGCGCTTCATAACATCAAGGATAATTGGCAGCCTGCCCGACGTTTCTGTTGGGATAAGGCATTCGCATGGCAATTTCATTTCATTTGCCAACGGATGGCTACTAACACATGGTGGGTTATCGGCCGCCCATTTCAAGTCACAACCTAAAATTTCGGCCTCTACTTGTAGGTCAAAAATAACTGGCATACCATCGGGTGTATACAGCTTATTAACTTCCAAGAGAGATTCATACAGCTTGTTGCCGTCAGTTAATACTTCTGTTGCATCGTAACCTTTTAATTTACCTGCATGTACCCCTGTAAATGGTACCCATGGTACGGCATCCACTTTCTCGTGACGCAATGTTCTAAGCAGTAGTTCTTTTCCCATTTGTGTCAACCTCCAATGATATTTTATTGTATTAGTATGTCTTAAGGCATTATAAATTATTGACTTTTTATTGGCAATGTAATAGCAATTTTAGTTCAGATTTTGCAAATATGGTTCAGATTTTACAATAAAAAAAGGCCGTTTTGCAACAGCCCCTTTTCTTACTTTTCTAATACAATGTCCGCACCTAAAGCGGTCAAATCATTTTCGATGTTGGCATATCCGCGCTGTACATATTCGGCGTCATCTACCACAGTTTCGCCTTCTGCAGCAAGCCCGGCCAGTATTAAGGCCGCACCGCCTCGCAAATCATGGGCTTTTACTGTTGTACCCTGTAGTGTGGGCTTGCCATGGACTGTAAATGTTCGGGAATCTGACGAGACATTTATCATTGCGCCCATGCGGTTTAAATCGTGGGCATGGGCATGGCGGCTTTCGAAAATAGTTTCCGTTACTGTGCTTGTGCCGTCTGCAATGGAAAGCGCGGCAACAAATTGCGCCTGCATATCTGTTGGGAAGCCGGGGTGTACCTCTGTCATAAGGCGCGGCAATGCTTTTAGGCGAGGCGGGCCGGCAAGGGTTATGCAGTTTTTCCCGCAGTGGATGACGCAGCCCATTTCTGCCAAAGCGTTTGTCACTGGAGCAAGGTCGTGCGGGCGTACATTGCGCAATTTCAGAAACCCACCTGTTATTGCGGCGGCCACAAGATAGGTACCGGCAACTATCCTGTCTGGCATAATCGAATATGGTTTGCCTGCGTACATTTTTTTTACGCCGCTAATTACAATTGTATCTGTCCCAGCGCCGTGGATTTTGGCACCCATTCCTGTTAGAAAATTTGCCAGATCAATTATTTCCGGTTCTTGTGCGGCATTTTGTATCACAGTTTCGCCTATGGCTTTTACGGCCGCCAGCATAAGGTTTTCTGTTGCGCCAACGCTTGCTGTGTGCAATAAGATTGTCGTACCTTTTAGTTCATCGGCTTCGCAATACAGTTTGTCATTTTTCATGCAAATTTTTGCACCCATTTTTTGCAGGCCATAAGTATGCAAATCTATGGCGCGTACGCCCAGCTTGCAACCACCTGGCAACGCAATGTTTACTTTGCCAAGCCGCCCCAACATAGCCCCCATAAACAATATGGATGAACGCATTTTGCCGACGATTTCGTCTGGGATATCTGCGGATAGCGACCCAGATGAGTCTACTTTTAGAGTACCGTCAAATTCTACTTTGCAGCCTATGCTTTGTAATATTTTGATGGATTCGAAAGTATCTGCAATTGGTGGACAATTGTGGATTTCGCTTTCGCTTTCGTTTAGGCACATAGCGGCTAACATTGGCAAAACGGCATTTTTTGCCCCGCCAATGCATAGTTCGCCCATAATCCGCTTTTGACCACGGATACGGAATTTACACATAGCCCTCATCTCCCAAAATTAGGCATGTGCTAGTGTATGCCTAGGTAGTCAAATTGGTGAAACAGGCTGTGATAGCGGTTTGATGAACCTTCAAAACTGCTTTGAAAATAAAAATTTTGAAAATTTCCCAAAATCATTTGCTATATTTCCGAAAGTTGAATATAATTGTAGTATGCTGTCTTTGGAGGGGGTATCTTCTGTGCGCATAATCGCAGGAATAGCCAGGCGAACTGCTTTGGTTGCCCCAAAAGGGTTGGATACACGCCCTACATCCGATATGGCAAAAGAGAGTTTATTCAACATCATATCTGGGGAAATACACGGTGCACGTTTTTTGGATTTATTCTGCGGAAGCGGTGCAATTGGGCTGGAGGCTATAAGCCGCGGCGCGAAAGAAGCCGTTTTTGTAGAAAATGCTGCCCCTGCAATTGTTGCTTTGTCACACAATTTGGAAAAAACTAAATTGGCTGATTATGCAGAAGTTTTAAGGATGCCTGTGGCAAAGGCTATAGATAGTTTGTCTGCAAGCGGGCGTCAATTTGACATTATTTTTCTTGATCCACCGTATGGCACAATGCTGTTTCAAGAAACGATAGATAAACTTGCAGATGCTAATATTTTAGCCAAGCATGGCATAATAATTGCAGAAACAGATTCTAAACTACATGCAATGCCACTACGGCTAGAAGTAACAGACACGCGTATTTATGGCCGCAATTGTTTCATGTTTATTAGTAAGGAAAAAGGGTGAACTTCTCTTTTTCATCATCTCCATCGCTTGCCGCAAGAGGGCCTTGCCCGCGCCAGGCGGCGTCTATTTAGGAAGGTGCGCCAGTGATACTAATATACCCGGGCAGTTTTGACCCTGTAACTTTGGGGCATATTGATATAGCTTTGCGCGGGGCTAAATTGGTCAGTCGCTTGATAGTGGCGGTGTTGGATAATTCTAATAAAAAGCCGCTTTTTACTACAAAAGAAAGAATGGCTCTATTGCAGGAGTCGCTTGGGCAAATTAAAAATATACAGATAGATTCGTTCAGCGGGTTATTGGTGGAGTATGCAAAACAAAAGCAAGCTACCGCAATACTCAGGGGTCTGCGCAGTCCCAGCGATTTTGAAACTGAATCGCGATATGCAGTATGTAATAACTTGCTCTCTGTTGCCTCAATTGAAACAGTTTTTCTTACGGCAAGTCCGTCGCTTTCATTTATTTCAAGCAGTATAGTTCGCGAAGCGGCGTTTCACATAAGCAACAACTCTGCATTATGCAACATGGTAACACCACATGTGCAAAAGGCACTGGAAAATCGAATCAGACAGGGTGAATAGGCATGGATGCATTGCTTGATTATTTAGACGAAATTGAAGATGTGCTGGAACACAGCAAAAAACTGCCGTTAACCGGCAAAATATCAGTGGAGAAAGCTCGTATTTTAGACATTGTTAACGAAATACGCCTTCACTTGCCGGATGATATTCGTCAAGCGCAGCGTATTCTTAGCGACCATGATAAAATTGTAGCCGATGCTGAACATAAGGCAATTGGTATTTTAGAAGCTGCCGATGCGGAGGCTAAAATGATGACAAACAGTCATGAGTTGTTTAGGCGTGCGTCGGAACAGGCTACTCACATTGTGGAAGAGGCAAAGAAAAGTGCTAGGGATCTTAGGGCTGGCGCCGCAGCATATGTAGATGAAAAACTTGAAGATGCCGAAAAGCAGATGAAGGAATACATGGCGAATTTGGATGCGCAACATAAACGCATAATTGACTACTATACACAAACTATAGATGTTTTGTACGAGAATAGACAAGAATTAAGACGCTAACCGCGTCTTTTTTTCATAGGAGTCGAAAATGATCACCATTGTAAACCTAAACCCGTGCATAGACTGGCAGTACAACATCCCCAGCTTCACATATGGCGGGATGAACCGTGTACGCCGCACTTACGAAAGCGCGGCAAGCAAAGCGACAAATGTGGCTATTGCGCTAAAAAATCTTGGGCTAAGCCCGTCATGCATAGGTTTAAATTTTGCAGACGGCGGCGAAAAAGTTTGCGAAAAGTTTGATTTGCATGGCATACCGCACGATTTTGAAACGGTGGATGGTGCCGTGCGGGTAAATATCAAAATCTTTGAAGAAAGTACCGGTACAATGACCGAGCTAAACCAGCCGGGCGATTTTGTGCCGGAAGTTTATGTGCAGAAGCTGCAAGATAGGGTGCGTGAATTAAGTGACCCAAAAGGCATTTTAGTGCTGACCGGCAGTTTGCCCGCCGGTGTAGACGAAACAATTTATGCAAAACTGATTGCCCTGTGGAGCGGTAAGGTTTTTTTAGACGCAGACGGCAGTACCCTTCGCCATGCCCTGTCTGGCAAAGTAAAACCCTATGCCGTAAAGCCTAATTTGTTCGAGATAGAAAACGCATTTGGTGTGAAGCAGCCAACCCGGGATATTCTTGATGTTGAACTCGCCTGTGTATCAATGGGGGCAGACGGCGCGGTTCTTCTCACTAGGGATGCTTCTTACTTTTGCCCGGCTTTAGATATCGAGCCGCGTGGCATACAGGGCGCGGGTGACGCTATGGTTGCGGGACTAATTCTTGCAACAGTAAACGAACTGCCGCCGCAAGAGTCGCTGCGCTATGCTGTTGCCGCAGCATCAGCTTCTGTTATCCGCGACGGCACAGAAATGTGTACACGCGAGGGCTTTGAAACTATGCTAAAAAAATGTGAGGTGCAATCCTAATGCACGATACGATTCTGTTAGTCGAAGACGACCCTATAATTTCATCGGGTTTGATGTATGCATTTGAACAGGCTGGGTATCGCCCAACACATGCAAAAGACGTTCTGTCAGCAAATAGCCTTGTTAGTTCTTTCGACTTGGCAATTTTAGATATTGGTTTGCCAGACGGCTCCGGTTTCGATTTAGTAAACAAGCTAAAATCTGCCGGTACTTCGCTCGTGTTCCTGACTGCCATAGACGAAGAAGGACATGTGATACGTGCATTTGAAGTTGGTGCGGAAGATTATGTGACAAAGCCCTTCCGCATGGGTGAACTTTTGGCACGCATAAAAGCGGTATTGCGCCGCCGCAAAGGCAGCGATGCTGTAGGTTTGGGCGATATACGCATACAAGTTAACGAGGGCAAAGCATTCATTGGCGATATGCCGCTTGACCTAACCGCCCTTGAATACCGCTTGCTGCTGACATTTGCCACACACAAAGGCCATGTGCTTAGCCGCAGTCAAATATTAAACCAGTTATGGGATGCCGCCGGGCAGTTCGTGGAAGACAACACGCTAACCGTATATATTAAAAGGCTGCGGAAAAAAATTGGCGATGGTGCTAATATCGAAACTTTAAAGGGAATGGGGTATCGTGCAAGTGATAGTTAGCCGCAACGAAGTCGAACAATTATCCGCAGACATACGCAAAATAGTGGATGGCCAAGCCCGCGATTTGCGCGATAATCTGGAGGGTAGGCTTTCCATTTTAAAAAATGACATTCACATTCTGGCGCGCCGCTTAAACAACCAAGCGGTTAATCTTCAACAAGATAAGGCGGCCCTTGCAGATACACTTGCGGATATTTCTCACCAGTTAAAAACGCCGCTTACTGCGATGATGGTAATGGTAGATTTGCTTGAGGATGCCCCACCACCTAAACAGGCAGAATTTATCGCCAATATAAAACAAGGGCTGATGCAAACAAACTGGCTCGTTAACTCCCTGCTAAAAATGGCGAAGCTGGAGTCTGGTACGGTTCAGTTTAATCCGGCAGATATTTGTGTACAAAAGCTTGCAGACCTAGCACTAGTGCCGCTAAAAATTGTGCTGGACATTAAAAATCAAACGGTAGAAGTACACGGCGGCATAAATATTCTTTGTGACTCAAACTGGACAGCCGAAGCACTGACAAACATTATCAAAAATGCGTCCGAGCACTCTCCAGAGGGTAGCGTAATTCATATATCTGCTGGGGAAAACCCAATATGTAAGTTTATTTCTGTTACAGATTGCGGCGAAGGCGTATCCCTATCACGCATGAAAAGCCTGTTCCGCCGCTTTGATGGCAATGGTGCAGGCATTGGTCTGCCACTTGCAAAAGCAATTATGCATGGGCAATGCGGCGACATTGACGTTGATGGTGGCGGCAATGGCAGGGGTGCAACGTTTACGCTAAAGTTTTTTACCTAGACTTTTCCGGATTCTTTTTCCTGTCAAATTAAATTTTACAACTCTGGCACAACTTCACCAAATTCACGTGACATTTCTCTGCTATCATTGACTTATCCGTAGCGGGAAATTTTATTTACTGGAGAAGATTATGCAAAAAAAATTCAAAAGCGCAATCATACTGATTGCAACAATGTTTTGTCTCGCGTTATTTTTATCAGGGTGCAATGCATTCCTAAGTGCTGGCAATACAAATGACACAAGTGCGGTATGGCAACAGTTGGATGAAATAGATATTGTGCCGTATCCGGACAGTTATAGTCTAATTGTTTGGCTTGATGCAGGGCATGGCGGATTTGATGTTGGTACATACGTTGTACTGGATGAGTGCGGAACGATAGTATATGAAAAGGATATTACGCTGGCCATTGTTTTAAAAGTGTATGATTTGTTTCAAAAATCAGACTCGGGAGTAAGGGTACTCCTTTCCCGTGCAGATGACAGCTATATAAATTTACATGACAGGCCGCCGTTGTGGAATTGCACAACAGCAGAAGTAGACTTGGTTGTTTCTGTCCATGTAGACTTTTATGAAGGCCCAACGGCACAGGCTGTTTCAGGTATTCAAGTAAACTACTATCAAAATAATGTCGCCAATACAGGACGCGTTGATATTACCAACAGGCAATTTGCTCAAATTTTGCAAGACAATCTTGTATATGAAACGGGCGCGCGTGACAGGTTTGTACGCGGCGACAGGGGATTTATTATTCCGGCAAACAGCACGATGCCAGCCGTTTTAATTGAGACAGGGTTTATGTCCAATAATTACGAACTGTCCAAGCTGCTTACCGAGGAATATCGTATGTCTATTGCAACCGCGATATACAATGGTATTGTTGCTGCAATAAGGTTATAGAAAAATAAAAAAAGCCCTTCGCTTCCAAGTAAACACAAGGAACATAAGGGCTTTTACGTGTCGTACCCGATAGGAATCGAACCTACGGCCTTCTGCTCCGGAGGCAGACGCTCTATCCCCTGAGCTACGGGCACAAAACCGAACTTAAATATTTTATATGCATAATGTTCAAGTGTCAATGGACAGAATGATTTTTAAGGAGTATAATGGACGAATCGAACAAGCGTCGAACATTTGTAAAGGAGTCTTTAACGGCATGAATCAATTAGGTGCAAGTAAAATAATAATCAAAGGCGCAAGAAACAATAATTTGAAAAATATTGACCTTACAATACCACGGGACAAGCTGGTGGTTTTTACCGGGGTTAGCGGGTCTGGTAAAACGTCGCTTGCGTTTGACACAATTTATGCAGAAGGGCAGCGGCGGTATGTAGAATCGCTATCTGCGTATGCGCGGCAGTTTCTTGGGCAAATGGAAAAGCCGGACGTAGACTTTATCGAAGGGCTTAGCCCTGCCATTTCCATCGACCAAAAGACCACTAACCAAAACCCGCGCTCTACTGTTGGTACAGTAACAGAAATTTACGACTATTTGCGCCTTCTTTTTGCCAGAGTTGGTACACCTCACTGCCCAAAATGCGGCAAAGTAATAGAAAAACAAACAATTGACCAAATTGTAGACCAAATATTAGAACTACCCGAAAATACCCGCCTGCAAGTTTTGGCTCCCGTAGTGCGGGAACGCAAGGGCGAGCATGTAAAGCTCTTGGACGATGCCCGCAAAAATGGCTATGTTCGCGCACGTATAGATGGTGAAGTTTTTGACCTGGGCGAAACAATCGAGCTTGAGAAAAACAAAAAGCATACAATCGAAATTATGATAGACCGCATTGTTGTGCGCGAAGGTATTGGCAAACGTCTGTCCGAGTCTATCGAAGCTGCAATGACGCTAACCGGCGGCCTTGTGGTAATTAGTGTACAGAAAGAAGCGGGCATCCTGCCCGCTCCGAAGGAAGCGGAGACGGGCTTGGCCCGCAGTAGCGGCGGGAATTGGGACAGCGCCCCATTGGAATCAGACCTGACCTTCAGCCAGCACTTCTCCTGTGTGGACTGCGGTATTAACTTATCGGAAGTGGAGCCGCGTAGTTTCTCGTTCAACAACCCGTCTGGCGCATGTCCTGACTGTGCCGGTCTTGGCATGAAGCTTATTTTTGATCCGGAACTTATTGTTCCAAACCCTGCGCTGTCCCTTAATGAAGGTGCCATTGTCGCCAACGGCTGGAACGCCGTAAAAACAGAACGCAGTTGGGTACATGCCATTTTTGACTCGCTAAGCGCAGAGCATAATTTTAGTCTGGACACGCCGTATCAAGATTTGCCAAAAGAAATTTGCGATATAATAATGAATGGTACCGGTAAAAAAATGCAACTCAACTATATTGGTCAGGATGGCCAGCCGCGCTCGTACTCCCATGTGTATGAAGGAATTGTCAACAATTTGTGGCGTAGATACAAAGAAACATCCATGACAAACAAACAGGACTACGAAGGACTGATGACCAGCATCACATGCCCAACTTGTAAAGGCCAACGCCTAAAACCCGAAATTTTGGCGGTTACGGTGGGCAAGCGTTCCATTTCATCCATCACGGAAATGACTATCGGTGATGTGCAAAAATTCTTTGCCGCGCTCACGCTTACTGCCACGCAAATGATTATCGCCGGTGCAATTTTAAAGGAAATTCATGCCCGCACAGGTTTTCTCATGGACGTTGGGCTGGATTATTTGACCCTTGCCCGCGCAACCGGGTCACTTTCAGGAGGCGAGGCGCAGCGCATTCGCCTGGCTACGCAAATCGGCAGCGGGTTGGTTGGTGTTGTATATATTTTGGACGAGCCAAGCATAGGCCTGCACCAGCGCGACAACGCCCGTTTGCTAAAAACCTTGCGTCATTTGACGGATATCGGCAATACGTTGATAGTCGTGGAACACGATAACGATACCATGTGGGCATCGGATTATATTGTAGATATTGGCCCGCGGGCCGGCAGCGGTGGCGGTGAAGTAGTGTTTGCCGGGGATGTGAAAGATATTGTCAATTGCGAGGCGTCCGTCACTGGGCAGTATTTAAGCGGCAAAGCAAGCATCGAAACGCCCACAGCCCGCCGTGCACTTGATAAAAACCGTGTTCTGCACATCACCGGCGCAGCGGAAAATAATTTAAAAAATATTTCTGTCAAATTTCCGCTTGGGGTTTTTACATGCGTGACTGGGGTCAGCGGCAGCGGTAAAAGTTCGCTTGTAAACGAGATTATGTACAAGCGGCTGTCTCGTGACTTAAACCGTGCAAGGGTAAAACCCGGCCAACACAAAGATATAACCGGTCTCGGGCATTTGGACAAAATAATCAACATCGACCAAAGCCCGATAGGGCGTACGCCGCGGTCTAATCCTGCTACGTACACAGGCCTTTTCGATTTAATAAGAGATGTTTTTGCTCAGGTGCCAGAGGCTAAAATACGCGGGTACCAAAAGGGGCGTTTCAGTTTTAACGTACGAGGCGGCCGTTGCGAAGCTTGCGCCGGTGACGGTATTTTGAAGATAGAGATGCACTTTTTGCCCGACGTTTACGTGCCGTGCGAAGTTTGCGGCGGCAAACGCTATAACCGCGAAACATTGGAGGTCAAGTACAAAGGAGCCTCCATTTCCGACGTGCTTGACATGACCGTAGAAGATGCCCTAATGTTCTTTCAAAACTTGCCGCGCTTGCGCGAAAAATTGAAAACCTTGTATGATGTTGGGCTAACCTATGTAAAATTGGGGCAGTCGTCAACAACTCTTTCTGGCGGTGAGGCACAGCGGGTCAAGCTTGCTACAGAACTTTCGCGCCGTGCAACAGGCCGTACGCTTTATGTGTTGGACGAGCCTACTACAGGCTTGCATTCTGCCGATGTGCACAAGCTGATAGGCATTCTGCAACAATTAACAGAAGGCGGCAATACCGTGGTTGTGATTGAGCACAACTTAGACATGATAAAAGTTGCGGATTATGTAATTGACCTGGGCCCTGAGGGTGGCGGCGCAGGCGGCGAGATTGTTGTTTGCGGCACACCCGAAGAGGTTGCTAAATGTGATAAGTCGTTTACCGGTATGTTTTTAAAAGGGGTTATGTAAATTTATCGATTTGAAAAAAATACCCCAAAGCATATTGATTTGCTTTGGGGTATTAGAATATGTTGAGTTGTAGTTTTAGCTATTCGTCAGAATTATTCTGCTCTATGATGTCATCAACGGCATCAATAATATTTCTGTATCCTCTATTATTATCAGCAAACATTTTGTTAATCAGGTCATTTGCTTCATCATTTGGATTCATTGTTAATATGGCGTTTCGTTGCTTCATTTGCTTAAAAATTGCAACAACAATACATATGGCAAATATTATAAGTGGTATCAAAATAGAAATTTGCTCAATAAAAAATTGTGCGAATAATAAAATAATAGCAATTAGTAAAACAATTCGCATCTTGAACAACTCGATAACAATGCCTGTGATAAACATACTTGTAGGGTATTTCCTCTTCACTGTATCACCACCTAATATATTTGGCAAAGCCCTATTTTAAAACCCAAGTATCGTCCGCAAATCCCCTAACTCAAACAGCCCAAACGCAAAAGCAATTGCGGCCAAAACTATAAAATGCACTGGATAAAAAATGTAGAAGAAATATTTCATGCGTTTGCCGCGCTCGCCGCTAAAATGCCTTATCATGTACGCAAC
>Ga0209755_10003691_pt1 | contig 18884 bp, 16 predicted proteins | sample TergutCo191P1_FD_187301 | JGI IMG/M metagenome (GOLD analysis project Ga0209755, IMG submission 187301) | Cornitermes sp. P1 segment gut microbial communities from Petit-Saut dam, French Guiana - Co191P1 (SPAdes) (version 2) | ecosystem: Host-associated > Arthropoda: Insects > Digestive system...
TTCCCGATACGAACACTCCGCCGCCCAATCTGCTTCCTCCAATATTTATGCCGCCTACCCAGCCCGTGTCCGCGATATTGCCCGTAATCCCGGCATTGTCCTGCATAATCACGGTTCCTCCGCCATGGATGGTTAGCGCAGCCAAAGAGTTCCCTTGCCGTCCAACCAAGGTAACGTTCTCGCCAAGGGTCAGCGTAATGTTGGCTGCCGTGGACGTAAGGTTTCCTACGGTAAATATTGAACCCTCACCGGTTTCGGTGATCGTGCGCTCCCCGTTTATGCCAATAATTTTCAAATCGATGTTGGCGCTGCTCAGTCGGCGGACTGGGACCAGGGCAGTGGAAACCTCTATGTCGTCGTACAGAACAAGAGTGAACGTTCCGGGGTTGGCATTGACATAATCAACAGCTCTGTCAACGACAGTGGCCCCGAGTATTCCAAACTGTCCCCTTATTTCGGAAAGGTCAATCGGGGTGGCCGATTGCGAGATTGGCGGGGCCCCGGCAAACAAGATGCCGCCCGGAATGCCGCTGCCGCTGCCGTTACCGTTACCGTTTCCATTGTCGCCGCCGGGATAGGGTGCGAAAACAAAAGCGCTCATGGGTATCTCAAATCTCCAACCATCCCAGGCAGTACCCCAGGCGGCGTCTGCTGCCGCCAGATCCGCAAACGGAACGGTAACGCTGGTAAGCTGGTTGCTCCTGAATGCCCTATCTCCGATGTGCGTAACGCTGTCGGGTATGGTAACGCCGGTAAGCTGGTTGTTCTGAAATGCCCTATCTCCGATCTCCCTTACGGGTCGGCCGTTATGAGTACCAGGTATAACTATCACCGAGTCAGTTACATTGTACCCCCGTACCGAGTATCCACCTAGCGCAGGGACAAACCGGAAGCGAAGTTGTCCTACAACCGTGTATCCATCGCCATTATCTGCAACGACAGCTTCGCAAGCCACCACCGCGAATCCGATTAGCGCGATTATGGCGGCAGCTCCAAACGCCCGCGATAATTTTCGTGCGTGTTTCATCCTGAACACCTCCTTAGCCGTGTGTAGAGGGAAGCTGCGTCCGTAAAGACGGGCTTGTCTCATGGAGTTATTTTGTATACTTTCGGCGAAAAAGTCAAGCGTTTTCGCCGGGTTTGGATGCTGGAAAAGTTAAACGCCGTTGCCCTGCCCTACAGCGTCCCCTTGAAATACCCCAGGTAGTCCCTGTTTTTCTCGAACATGGCCTTCACCATTTCGCGTGTTTCCGCGAGGGAGAGCACGGCGGAGGTTAGCGGGTCCATCATTATGGATTGGTAAACCTTCATCGGGTCGCCGGTCAGCACGGCTTCCACGGCGAGCTCCTCGAGCTGGCTGGACAGCGAGCAGAGGGCCGCAAGCTGGCGCGGCATTTCCCCCACTTTGAACGGCGCGATTCCGGCGGGATCCGCAAGGCAGGGAACTTCCACGCAGGCACCTTGGGGCAGGTTGTCGATGATGCCGAAGTTGCGGATGTTGCCGTTGAAGCGGAAAGGTTTTCCGTCGCCGAAAACGGCGTTGAAGATATAGGCCGCATACTCGCCGTTCCAAAGGCTGTTGACCTCGCCTTCGTCGATCCATTTTTGGAATTCAGTTTCCCAGGTGTCCTCGCCCTTGAGGTATTCGTTGAGGATGTATGCGTAAACGCCGGGGTTCCAGCCCGTGCCGTGTGTGCAGTATTTTTCGACAAGATCCGGACGCTTGCGAAACCACGCGCAGTATTCGCTGTTGTGTCCGCTGGATTCGGTAACGTAATAGCCGAACGCCTTGAACAGCTCGTTGCGCACGATTTCCTCTTTGTATATTTCCGGTTTTTCAACCGCTTCGCGAAGGCGCGGATAGGCATCCTCGCCGCGCACCTTGAAGTCCAGGTAAAACGCCTGATGGTTTATGCCGGCGCAGGTGTAGGTAACGTCCTTCATGTCCTCGCCAAGCCAGCCAGCCAACATTCCGGCGGTTCCCTGCACCGAGTGGCAAAGCCCGGAGATGGCCAGCTTGGGGTACTCCCCCTGCATGACGCGGCAGAGCATTGCCATTGGGTTTGTGTAATTGAGGAACACGGTTTTGGGGCAATGTTTTTCAATATCCCTGCAAATATCCAGCATGACCGGCGCGGTTCGCAGAAAACGGAACACGCCCGCCGGCCCCCGGGTGTCGCCCACGTTGATGTCCACCCCGTAGCTTTTGGGTATCTCTATGTCGTGCCGCCACACCGGAACCCCGCCGTTCAGGATCGTGCAGACAACGCCGTCGGCCCCTTCCAGCGCGCGGACGCGGTCGGTCGTAGCTTCGACTTTGGCCTCGGGGCAGCTTCGAGCTTTGATGATCTTTTCCACGGCCCGGCGGGAATACTCAAGCCGCCCCTCGTGGATGTCCATCAAAGAAATGGTAACGTCTTTAAACGCATCCAGGGCCAGGAGATCGGCCACAAGGTTGCGGGTAAAGCCCATCGATCCCGCGCCGATAAACGTGATTTTTTTCATGCCAATTTTTCCTTCCTGATTTTGTCGCAAAAAAACAAAACCCGGCCTGCGGCGCGCGAAGCTGCGGGCCGCAGGCCGGGAACGGCAAAAAGCTTTTAGTCGATGGTATGGGCGTTGCCCCTGTTTACGACGGTTACGCCGGTATCGACATGGCGGGCGGTCGGCCTGCCTTGGATAATGTCGATGGCGGCCTGAACGCCTTTGTACCCCATCTGAACCGGGTTCTGGACCATGGTTGCATCCAGAACGCCGCGCTCAATCAGGCCCCTTGTAGCTTCCGACCAGTCAAAGCCGACAAAACGAATCTGCCCGGCCATGCCGCGCTGTTCGATTGCCATGCCCGTGCCGACCGTCGCGCCCTCGTTGCAGGCATAGAAGCCAGCAAGGTTCGGGAACGCCGTCATGAAATCGGTGGCCTGGTTCAGAGCTATGTGCGGGTGGCCGTCGGAATACTGAACGCCCACTATGGTGATGCCGGGGTGGTAGGCGGCAATCTGCGCCCTGAATTCGTTTTCGCGGGTCATCGTTGTAACCGCGCCGGCCTGGGCATTGATGATTGCCACCTGGCCCTGCCCGCCGATGGCCCTTGCAAGCTCGTCCGCCGCAAGCCTGGCGGCGGCGGCGTTGTCGGTAAACAAAAAGGCGTTGTAGACATCGGTGCTTGCGCCGGAGTCAACCAATATGACGGGAATCCCCGCGGCCCTTGCCCTTTGAATGCCGGGAACCAAAGCGTCGGCATGAAGGGGGGCCAGCATGATCGCGTCAACCCTTCTGGTGATGGCATCCTCGATCAGGCGAAGCTGTTCCGCGGCATCGACCTTGCCGATTACCGGAGCTCCCCAGTCAACCCACACCATCGTGCCGGCGTTCCTCAGGGCGATTGCCCTTTCCTGCGCGCCGGCGTTCAGCCTGAGCCAGTGTTCGTCCATGGAATCCATCGTGATAAGGGCAATCTGATACCCCTCGCGCCGATCCCGGCCTCCGCCTGCCCAGACCGTTCCCGCAACCACGGCCAGGCAGACCGCCAACCAAATCAACTTCTTCATCTTCGTCCTCCTACGCTTATTTTAAGTCCCCAAACAGGGAACCTTTGCCCCGACTCCGGCTCAATCCTTTTTCTTGATCTTGTCAAGAAAAACCGCGGCGACAATGACGACGCCGATGATAATCCTTTGGATGTGCGGCGTTACGCCGATAAGGTTGAGCCCGTTTCGCAAAACCCCGATTATAAACGCGCCCACGAAAGTTCCGGCGATGCTGCCTTCGCCGCCCATCGTGCTCGCCCCGCCAATGACCGACGCTGCCACGGCGTCAAGCTCGAAGCCGTCGCCGGCGGCCGGCTGCGCGGTTATGATTCTGCCCGCCATCAGAAGGCCGGCAAACGCTGCAAGAAGCCCGGAAAACATGTACGCCGTAAGCTGCACCCTGCGGGTGTTTACCCCCGAGAGTCTGGCCGCTTCGTAATTGCTTCCGGTGGCGTACACGTGTCGGCCCAGCTTCGTCTTTGCCAAAATAAAACCAAAAACAATTACCAGCGCCAACATTACGAGCACCATGTTTGGAATTCCCAAAGTGTGCCCCGTTCCAAAAACGGTAAAGCTTGCCGGCAGGTTGGAAATGGGAATCCCTTGGGTAAGCGTAAACGAAACGCCCCTCGCGGCGGTCATTGTTCCAAGCGTCGCAATGAACGGCGGCAGCTTTGCAAAGGCCACAAGCGTGCCGTTTATGAGGCCGGAAAGCGTTCCGGTCAAAAGGCCGGCGATAATCGCAATAGGCACGGGAATGCCGGCGCGCATAAAAAGCCCGGAAACCATTGCGGAAAGCGCGATGTTGGAACCTATGGAAAGATCTATGCCACCCGTAATAAGCACGTAGGTTTGCCCGATGGCGATGATGGCGATTACGGCGGTCTGGGTGGCCACCGTCAAAATATTGTTGACGCTGAAAAAGAACGGGCTGGAAAACGAAAAGAATATTCCCAAAAGCAGAAGCCCCGAAAATGTCGACAAAAACTGTTTTTGCTGCCGCGAAAGCTTGCTCAGAAGCCAGGCGATTTTTCCCTTTGGCGGCTGCCTGCCAAAATCGTCATTCGGTATTAACGTTCTCACTCAAACCCCCGTCACTGTATTGCGTAGCATATTTCATAATCTCTTCCTGGTTGGTTTCCTTGGTGACAAGCTCTGCGGTAATCCTGCCGTTGCACATTACGATAATCCTGTCGGACATGCCGAGCACCTCTGGCAGTTCCGAAGACACGATTATCACGCCTATTCCCTTTTGCTTCAAATCGTTAATGATGTTGTAGATCTCGATTTTGGAGCCGACGTCGATGCCCCTGGTGGGTTCGTCGAAAACAAGGATTCTCGCGTGCCGCATAAGCCATTTACCCACGACAACCTTCTGCTGGTTTCCGCCCGAGAGGGTCCGCACGTATTGGTCGGTGCCTGTGGTTTTTATTCTGAGGCTTTGCACCATTTCGTTGGTTTTTTTCACTTCCAGCTTGCGCCTGACAATCCCAAAGCGGGAAACTATGTCCAAGCTTGGAAGCGTTATATTTTCCGAAAGGCTCATCTTTACGCACAGGCCGTCCCGCTTGCGGTCTTCCGGCGCGCAGAAAAAGCCCTGGGCTATCGCCGTAATGGGGGAGCGTATTTTTACCGGCTGACCCTCCATGACCATTTCCCCTTGGCTCATCTTGTCCGCGCCGGACATCGCCCTTACAAGCTCCGTTCTTCCGGCGCCCATGAGTCCCGCAAAGGCAAGAATCTCCCCCTGGTACAAATTAAAGGAAACGTTTTTGACACCCACGCCGTGCGGCGACGACAGGTTTTTTACCTCAAGTATTTTTTCGCCGCGTTTCGTTTCCACCCTGGGAAACTTCTCGGTCAAGTCCCGCCCCACCATCAGGCTGATTATTTCCTGCAGGCTTGTTTTGGCGAAGTCGAGCGTTTTTACATAAGCGCCGTCGCGCAGAATCGTGCAGCGATCCGCGATGCGGGAAAGCTCTTCGAGCCGGTGGGAAATGTAGATTATGCCTCGGCCCTCGGACTTAAGCTGGGCGATTATCCTGAAAAGATCGTCAATCTCTTTTTCGGAAAGCGCCGAGGTGGGTTCGTCCATGATGATGATTTTTGCGTCCATGGAAAGGGTTTTGCAGATTTCCACCATCTGCTGTTTTGGAACGGGCAGGTTCCGGACGGGAGTGTCCGGGTCGATGTCCAGGTTCAGGTATTTGAGGCACTTTAGGGCCTCTTTTCTTTGCCGCCCGCCCCGCAAAAACCCGAGTGAGGTGAATTCGCGGTTCAGAAAAATGTTTTCCGCCACCGTCAAATGCGGGCAAAGGTTCAGCTCCTGATGGATAATCCCGATCCCCATGGCCTGCGCCGAATGGGGGGTGAGGTTGTGCGCGATTTTTTTGCCGTTTATGCGTATTTCCCCGGAATCCCTGGTGTAGACCCCGGAAACGATTTTCATCAGCGTGGACTTCCCCGCCCCGTTTTCCCCCAAAAGGGCGTGAACCTCCCCCTGGAGCAGGGAAAACTGCACATCCTTTAAGGCGGCTACCCCGGAAAACGCCTTATTGATGTGTTTTGCCTGCACTAGCTCCATAACACCTCTTACGCCATGGTAAAACGGTTTCGCAGATACGTCAACGGAAATCTTTCGATGCGGCGCTTTATGCACGGAAACTCGGGGAAAGCCCCTATCCTGAGTACAAAACCTTGCCCACGCGGTCGATGTGGGCTTTCAGCTCCGGATTTGACAGCCGGGTGGTTTAGATAGCGAATCGGCGGTCGTAAGGACTACGCCAAGCCGTCCATTTTATCTTTGAATGCGTTGAGTTCGTAATAGTAGCTATCGACTATTGCAGCAGCCAGTTCTTTTACGACACTTTCGTCATACGAATAAATGGCAAGGCTGCGATCTTTTACCATGCCCATCCAGACGGACTTCTCCTCAATTACGCTATTGTTAAGCGCCTGTCGTACCGCTCCATTGGCCCCCTTAATCCCAGCTACGCCTTTCCATTCCAAGTAGTCCTTCATCACATTCCAGGCAAGCTTAAAAGCGAAGTCAAAGCACCGTATCATTCCCAGTTTCTCAAGATCGGTCAGCTCGCGCGATTCCGCAAGCTCCACGGCGCTTTTCAGCGTCGCAAACGCCTTTTTGTAATTTTGAAAACGCTGTTTCCAGCGGATGTCCTCGTCCATCATGCCTCCAGCTTTAGGAAAGGTAGCGCAAAAGCGGGGCGGTTTCAAGATATTTGGTCCGCGGATCCCCAAAAAGGGAAAACCGTGCTATAATCCTCGTATCACATTCCGTAAAAGGAGGCACAAGATGCCAAACAAAGCAACAATCGGGCTTGTTTTGGTTCCGGTGATGCTGCTGACGGCGCTTCCCGCGTGGGCGGGGGGCAGAAGCGAGCTTCGGGGCCAGGATATAGTAATAGGGAACTGGTGGGCCGACTATGACGTAAACACTTTCCAGCCCAGAAACGAGCTGGAAGCCGAAACGCTTGCCTATCGCAGAAGGCTGCTGAACGAGCACGGCTTTAGGATGAGCTACAGGAACATTGCGGGCTGGGGCGACATGCTGCAGACGGCGGCCCTTTCCATCATGGCGGGGCAGCCGGCGGCAAGCGCGTTCGTGCTGATTCCCTCGTGGGCACTGACCCTGCACAGGCAGGGCCTTATCGCCCCGATACAGCACGCCGCGGTCGATTTTTCGCCCAAAAGGCCCGGCGACGGAAGGACGGACTGGAACCAGGGCATAAGAAACCTTTTTACGTTTGGTGGCAACACCTATGCCCTTGGCGTGGGCTACGGGGACAGCCTTCAGGCCATGGTCATCTTCTTCAACAAGCGGCTGTTCCGCGAGGCCGGCCTCGATCCCGAGCTTCCCTACAACATGCAAAGGGACCGCACCTGGACGTGGGAAAACTTCCTCCCCATAGCAAGGCAGCTTACCCGCGACATTGACGGCGACGGCATTATCGACACCTGGGCCATGACCCCGGATCTTGCCACGCACGTCATAAACGCGATTGTCTCCAGCAACGGCGCAAACTACGTGGACAGGGATCCGGCAACGGGCAGGTTCGTAAACGCCACGGGCCGGCCGGAGTTTCTTGAGGCGCTGCAGTTTGCCATGCTCCTTAGGGACGAGGGCGTGATGATGCCGCCGCCGGAAGGCGCTCACTGGACTTGGTACCAGTCGGCGTTTATCGACGGCATAACCGCGATGGCGGTGGAGCCCCTGCACGTAAGGGGCAACCTCCAAAACATGACGGACGACTGGGGCATGGTGATGTTCCCCATGGGCCCCAGGGCAACCGACTTCGTGGTGTACGTCTACGAAAACGTAATTGTGGTTCCCTCCACCTTCGCCCCGGACGAGGTTTCCAGAATCGTCTACGCAATCGACCTGTGGAACAGGCCCGTTCGGGATACCCCGTATGCGTGGCAGGACGGGCTTTGGCACCTTTTCCGGGACGCCCGCGCCGTTACGGAAACCATGGCCATTGTCCGCAATCCGAACCTCGTCCAGTGGCAGTACCACGTGATGATCCCCGGCCTGAACGTGGGCGGCATTACATGGTCGCTGTACTGGCACGACGGCGAACCCGCGCAGCTTATCGAGGCCGTTTCCCTGGCCTGGAACGCCCTAATCGCCGACGCGAACGCCGGCCTGGTTGCCTCGCCTTAGGTGGGGACATGGGGAGCGCTGAATGAACGAACCCCGCCACAAGCAGCGGGGTATCGTTCATGCGTTTGGCGTGTACGTCGAGCTTCAGCGCGTTGCCAATCGCGCAGTAATCCCTTATACTGTCCCGCAGGAGAAACCATATGCAAAGTGCCCTAAGAGTTGACGAGGAATTCCTGGAAAAGCGCCGCTACACCTACGCCGATTACCTTGAGTGGGAAGGCCCCGAGCGTTACGAGCTTTATGACGGCGAAGCCTTCATGATGGCCTCGCCTTCGGTGGCGCATCAGGCGCTTCTGATGGAATTATCCCTAGATTTCGGGAATTGGCTTAGAGGAAAGCCGTGCAGGGTATTCGTCGCCCCGCTGGACGTGCGCCTGTTTCCGAAAGAGGACAAGTCCGACAGGACGGTCGTGCAGCCCGATCTGCTGGTGGTCTGCGACAAGGACAAGCTCGACAAGGGCTCGGTAAACGGCCCCCCGGATTTGGTCATCGAGATTGTCTCGCCGTCCAACACCCACAGCGAGCTGTTTCGCAAATTCAACTATTACCTTGAAGCCGGGGTGCGCGAATACTGGGTGGTCGATCCGGAATCAAAAATCGTGCATGTTCACGTTTACGAAAACGGCCACTACATCAGCAATACCTACAACGACAACGACCGCATTCCGGTTACCGTGCTTGAGGGGCTTGAGATTTCCCTTGAGGCGCTGTGGGCAAGGCTTCCTTAGCACAAAAACGAAAAATTCCGCGGCCGGCCCCTAACATGACATACTGTTGTCATGTTAGGGGGCCTACAATACGAAAAACACCCCCAAGGAGGCACGAATGATCAGGTACCTGTACAAGGACGCATTTGCCGTCATCGGCAAGACGGGGCAAGGCGCGGCCGACAACGCAAAGGAGTGGATACTGCCATTGTGGGACGACGCGGTTTCCAGCTTCAAGGAAGTGGAGCACCTTGTCCGCAGGCACGAAAGCGGGGAACCGGTTTTCTGGGGAGCCGGAAATGACGTTGACGAAAGCAACAAACGCTGGGGATGGACCGGCCTGAGCGACACCGGCAAATTTATGGCGGGCGGAGAAGCGGAGAACTTGGACGCCGTTCCGCCGGACGGATGGTCAAAGTGGGTCATCCCGGCGCAGACGTATGTGGTGGCCTCATGCACGGCGGACGATCTCATAAAAACGTTTGCGGATATAGTGGAAAAATTCGGGGAACGCATCGTCGGGTGTGAACACGAGTTCTACCCTGAACCAGGCAACGACAACGTTATTGACATGTACGTTCCAATCGCAGCCGGAATGGCGTTCTGCCAATCCTGCGGAATGCCGATGACCAAGCCGGAAGACTTCGGCAAGGAGATCGACGGCAGCCCGTGTCCGGACTACTGCCAATACTGCTACCCCAACGGCGCGTTCACGAACGACGGCGAAACCATGGAGCAGATGATCGAGTCGTGCATCCCGCACTGCCGGGAGTACTACGAAAGCGACGAGGCAGCTCGGGCGGACATGATGGAAAAGTTCCCGAAGATGAAACGCTGGGCGAAAAGCTAAGGGGGAGATTTCATGGCGGAAAAAACCAGGTGCCAGTGGGCGGGCGAGACCCCCATTTACGTCGATTACCACGACAACGAATGGGGGCGGCCGGTGCATGACGACCAAAAGCTGTTCGAGATGCTCATTCTCGAAGGGATGCAGGCCGGCCTTAGCTGGCTTACCGTGCTGAAAAAAAGGGAGGCGTTCCGGAAAGCTTTCGACGGGTTCGATCCCAAAAAGGTGGCCCGCTACGGCGACGCGAAAATCGAGAAGCTGATGGCGAACGAGGGCATAATACGGCACCGCCTGAAGATCACCGGCACGGTAATCAACGCAAAGCTGTTTCTGGAAATCGTCAAGGAACACGGCAGCTTCGACAGCTTCATCTGGGGTTACGTCGATCACAAGCCCATCGTCAACCGCCGCAAAAAAATCGAGGACATTCCGGCGACCACCCCGGTCTCCGACAGGATAAGCCGGGACTTGAAAAAGATGGGCTTCAAGTTCGTCGGCTCGACCATCATATATGCGTTCATGCAGGCCACGGGCATGGTCAACGACCACCTCACAAGCTGCTTCGTCTACAAGGAAATGGCGAAGGGGTAACTGGCGCGTTAATCGTCCCTGTGGTAGCACACGACCGCTCCAGTGTGAATGTCGATGTAGAAGCACCACCTTTCGCCATTCGGCGCGGAGATGTCAACGTCGAACACCGGCGCGCCGCGTATATATTCGCGGGAAACCTCCAAGAAATCCATCGCCGCCAGGCTAGGGACGCACAACCCGGAAGCCAAAATTAATGCTCCGAGAGTCGGGATTGAAGCTGAGACGAACCGCCGACCGAGCATACCCTGACGAATGGCTCCAACACCCGCCGCGAATCACGCGGTAGCCGCCGGCAGCCGGCCCCGCCGGATCGGTCTGCGCAAAACTCGGGTACGCGCCGAACCTGTCCCAAACCCACTCCCACACATTGCCACTCATGTCATACAACCCAAGCGCGTTGGGCGCAAGCGTTCCCACCTCGCGAGTCCTGCCTCCGCTGTTCTCCCAATGCCATGCAACCTCCGCTGCCACGTTGCTCCCGGAAAACGTGAAATTCCCGGGCGAACCGTGCCCGCCGCGCGCCGCGAATTCCCACTGCGCCTCGGTAGGCAACCGATAGCCGGTGGAGCCGGGAACAACCACAACGGCGTTCCATGTCGCATTCCAGGTCGTCGGCACTGGCCCCCAGTCGGCGGGGTTCGTGCTTCCGCCTATGCTGTATGCGGGGGTCAGGCCCCGCGCTATACTCAGCCTGTTGCTGAACACCAGCGCATCGTACCAGCTTACCCTTTCCACGGGAAGGTTCCTCCAGTTCACGTCTGCCGCGACGATAGCCGAGTGCCCAGAATGGAAGTAGCTGGGGTTCGACCCCATAATATCGTACCACTCCCCCTGCGTCACCTGAAACCGGCCCATGGAAAAACCGCTTACGGTCACCGCGCGCACAGGCCGTTCATTGGCGTAGCTGTTTGGCGTGCCTTCGGGGCTGCCCATCAGGAACGTCCCCCCGGGCACGGCGACGAAATCGGCCGGGTTGGGGCCGGCGCCGGCTATAAGCGCGACGGTCCGCACGTCGGCGGCAAGCCCGGCTTGGGCGACAGATACAGACATGTTCCCGGCCGTAACGCCAGAAACCGCCAGCGACCGCGTCGTCCCCGTGCCGGACAGCGCCCCGAACGTCGCCGATCCGCCACCGGGGGCCGAGATAATGTCCGCGGCCTGCAACGGCCCTGGATCCGCGCTGAAGGTAAAACCGATTGAGGTCGTCGGGGTGCCGAGCGCGACCGCGGTCCAAGTGATATCGCCGGTGGCCGCACCGTTGTCGTTAGCCGTGCCGTTGCCGGTGGGGCAGGCGGTAAACGTCAGCACTAGAACTGCGGCAAATACACCGCAAATGAACGTCTGTCTTCTTTTCATGTCATGCTCCTTTGTGGTTTTCCGGGCAAATTTTCGAGTGTTGCACTTCATTGGGCATTATGCCGTCTGTGAGCGTAAACATCAAGGGGGCCCAAAGCAGCCCGGGGATTGGCGCGGCGCATGGTCTTCGCGGGGGATTTTCGGCGACTCTTTTCCATACAAAAATCTCCCGCAAATAGGAGGTTGCCGGGCTTCGCCGTGGGCGGGAACCGAGAGACCCCATACGTTCACCGTAACGTTTGCCCTTTCGGGCGTTTATTCATTGTATGTTTCCCCCCGCTGCTGTATACTTACCCAAGCGCCCGCGCGTTGGCATCGGGCGAAATCCATGACTTCCAAAAAAAGTTTCCAAGGAGGCGTTCTTTATGGAACATTTCACACCGGCCAAAGTTAGCAAGCACCTGACACCCAGAAACCTTGCCCTTATTATCGCCGGCATCGTCGTAATCGTGCTGCTTGGGTCCAGCGTGTTTATCGTAGGGCAGGCCGAGCGGGCCGTAATCACCCGCTTTGGCAGGTATGTGAGCACGAGGAACCCGGGCCTGCAGATCAAAATCCCGTTTATCGAAAGGCACCACATCGTAAACACCGGGGCCGTTCAGACCGAGCAGTTCGGTTTCAGAACGGCGGGAGCGGGCGGACGGACCACCCACATAAGGCACTTCGCCGAGGCCACCATGCTCACGGGCGACCTCAACATCGTCGAGGTCGAATGGATTGTCCAGTATCGCATCGAAAACGCGAAAGCCTGGACCTTCAACGTAATGGATCGCATCCCGACCATCCGCGACATTTCGCGTTCGGCAATCAACGAGCTTGTCGGGGACCGGACGATCATGGACGTCATGGGGCGGGGGCGAAGCGTAATCGAATCCGAGGCGCAGGTAATCATGAGCGAAAGGTTCAACGCCTACGGGCTTGGAATCAACGTGATTACGGTTCAGCTTCAAAACGTAGGGCCGCCCGCCGGAGTGCAGCACGCGTTCGAGGACGTGAACATGGCGATTCAGGACATGGAGCGGCTGATCAGCGACGGCATGAGGGCATACAACGAGGCCATCCCCCGCGCAAGGGGCGAGGCGGAGCGGCTTGTGCAGGTGGCGCAGGGCTACGCGGTGGAGCGCGTGAACATGGCGCGCGGCGACGTGGCGCGCTTCAACGCGGTGTTGGACGAGTATTTGCTTGCCCCGGAGGTTACGCGGCGGCGGCTCTACTACGAAATGATGGAAGAGATTTTCAGCAACATGGAGGGCACGGTGCTTGTGGATCACAACCTTCGCAACTTCCTGCCCATGCTTAATCTTGGCGGACAGCAGTAAAGGAGGCGGTCGTGAAAAAATTTATCAGCGGTCTTATTATCGCGTTTGTTGTGATTGTCGGTATCGTGGTGGCGGGGCCTTTCTTCGTCATCAACGAAGGGGAGCAGGCCGTGGTGGTGCAGTTTGGCCGCGTGGTCAACGTAGTCCAAAACGCGGGGCTGCATCTCAAGGTTCCTTTTATCGATCAGGTGGTTCGCTATCCAAGGCGGATCATGACTTGGGACGGCGAGGCCCGCAGCATGCCCACGCGGGAAATGCAGTTTATTTTTGTGGACGTTACCGCCCGCTGGCGGATTATCAACCCGGAGCTTTTCTATGTTTCGATTAACACGATTGACGCCGGGCACCTGAAGCTTTCCGAGATTATCGACTCTGCGGTGCGGACCGTGGTGGCGGAAAACTATCTGCGGGAAATGGTCAGGAACTCCAACCATATCATCGAGAGCAACGTGGCACCTGCGGACATGCTTGGACTCGGCGACGGCCTCGACGCGGAAATTATAACCGCGATGATTCAGCCGGAGGGGCAGCACGACCCGATAGCGCGCGGCCGCCGCGAGCTTTCCGACGAGGTGCTGTACCGCGCCCGTCCCATCGCCCACAACCAGTACGGCATTGAGATTATCGACGTGGTAACCCGCCAGGTGCGCTACACCGACGAGCTTACCCAGAGCGTTTACGCCCGTATGATCCGCGAGCGCGGACAAATCGCGCAGGCTTTCCGCTCGGAGGGCGAAGGCCGCATGGCGAGCCTTCTTGGGCGCACCGAGCACGAGCGCCGCGAGATCCTTTCGGCGGCCTACGAGCAGGCCGAAACGATCAGGGGTGCTGCGGATGCCGAGGCCGCGCGCATTTTCGCCCAGGCATATATGCGCAACCAGGGCTTCTTTACTTTCTGGCGCGCGATTGAATCGTATCGCGTTACCATGCCCAGGTTCAACGCAATGCTCTCGACGGACATGGAATACTTCAGGTTTCTGTTCTCGCCCACCAACTAACGCGGGGCGGCGGCGCAGGGCATGGGACGGCAGGTTTTTCTTTTCGAGCTCGACGGCGAAAGGGTCATGGGCTTTGACACGGGCCTTGACTCCCGTGCCTTTGCCCGCGCGAAGCTCGCCCAGCTTGTTACCGAGCACGGGCTTATCGTAAGTCCCGCCGGCAACGGGGAAAACCTGGACGGAAAGCAAAGCTCCGTGGAGCTGTGGAAAGCGTCCGGCGTGGTGGAATACTCCGCGCCGGGTTGCGACGGGGAGCCCCCCCCTCCCCCCACGATGGTTGTTTGGGGGCCGGCGTTCGAGGGCGAGCGCCTAGACCTGATTGTCAACGATTCCGACAGGCAGGACGAAGCTTTGTCCGCCGTCGCGCTGTGGCTCAGGGCGGTACTTGCGCTGGAGGAAAACTCCAGGGCCTCGATTCCGTTTTGGCCCTGCGCGGCAATCGTGGCCGGGGCCGGCTCCGGGGAAAGCGGCCCGTCGCGGCGGGTTTTCTTTGCGCCTCCGAGCTTGGCCCTGCGTTGTTTAAGGGCCGGCGAGGAGTCGCTGCACTTCAGCGGCTACGAGTGGTATGTGCACCCGGACTTCGGTGGCACGGCGGATGTTGTCCACGACCAGCACGAAGCTTCGCTGCCGGCACACTTGGCCAGGCAGGGTTTCGGCGGCCGCTATGCCAAGGCCCGTGAAACCGGTTTCGAAAAAACGAGCCGCCGCACGGCTTTTACCGCCGCGGCCATGCTCTACAGGGTTTTTGCCGGCACGGTCCCTTTCCCCGCGACAAACGACATCGAGCTTCATCAGGACGTACGGGACGGGAACTTCCTGCCCGTCCGCCTTGCGGTTCCCGGCCTGGATCCCAAGCTCGCCGACCTCATCCAAAGGGTTCTCGAGCCGCACGAAAAAAAGAACGCCATAACTGGAAACCCCATGAAGAAGCCCCTGCCCGCCGAGCTGCTTTCCGCCGTGCAGCTTTCGGCTCCCGGCGACGTCAGTGAAAGTGGCGAGGCTTCATCACACACGGGTTTGGCTTCCCCGGTAAGCTCGCTGGTTTTGCCCGTTTCGGAAGCCGACATGCAGGTGCTGGAAAAGGAAAAAAGGCAGTTCCTGAAAGTCAAAACCGCGTCGGTAAACACCAAGCGTTTTGTTATACGGAACGCGGGCATTTTGCTTGCCGGCTTGGCGGGGCTTGTGGTCGCCGTTTTTTTTATCGGCACCATCGTCAACAGCCGCGCCGCAAGGCCAACCTCTGCGGGCATGGAGCCTGCCGAAGTCGTCAAAAGCTATTACGGCGCGTTTGGCGAGCTTAACCACACCTTTATGGAAAACATCGTTATGCGCGGAGTGGGCCGAAACGACATAACCATGGTCGTCAATCTGTTTGTGATCAACAGGGTAAGGATGGCCCACGAGTTCAGCCCCACGCCTCTTATCATTCCGGCAACCGAATGGAAAGAGACGGGGGGGGGGGCCACCGACCTTGCCGTGTTCGGCGTTACCGACCTGCAAATTGAGCAGATGGAAAGGATAAGGGAAATTCCCGGGCAACGCCGGAGAAGGGCAAGAAGGAGCTCCCCCGAAGACGAAGTACACTTCCGCGTGGATTACCTTTTTTGGGTGCCGGCCCAGATGCTTGGCGGCGCGCCGGATACCAGGGCCGACATGCGCCAAGCGGGCGAGGCTTTTGAGCCGCCGCCCCCGGTGTCTTTCCGTCATACCGATCTTGTTTCGCTTGTCCGCAACAGACATGGAAACTGGGTCATCTCGGACATAACCCGAGTCGTGCGCTATTGAGCTTGGGCAAAACCCGGCACCTAAACCCGATGCCGGGCCTCTTTGATAACCCGTTTTAGAACATTACCGATGCGGGAACGTTTGCCATCACCTGACTTTCGTGGTACTCCACGTGTTTTGCGTCCTCGTGGTACTGCCGGATTGCCGCGGCAATATCCTCGCCATCGCTTTCGGCGTTTGCGTCCGTTTCATAGGCCGTGTCCTTTTTGAATTCGGGGCGGAACTCCACGTGATCCGCGATGATTTTTATTCGCGAATGGTGTTTGCCTTCGTTGTCCGTCCATCTGTCCTCTTTAAGGCGACCGACCACCCGTACCCCCCTCCCTTTTCTTCCCAAACTGTTGCAGGCCTCCGCAAGCTTTGTCCAAGTTTCGATGTCAAAAAACGAGACCTCTTTTTCCACGCCAGAATCCTGGATGTAGAAACGGTTGGAGGCCAGCCTGAAATTGCAGACTGGCGTTCCTTTGGGGGTGGTGCGGTACACAGGTTCGCGCACCATGTTTCCCTCCACGAGAATACTGTTAAGATTGTTCATACTTTGCCTCCGTATGGCATTTTGATTCGGCAGCACACAACTGCCGCACACGGACAAAGCTCAGGCTGGATGCAACGAACACAGTCTGGACAACTTTGTCTATGTACCCTTATATATGGCGCAAAGTCGCAAAAAGCTTTAGTCCGGAGCGAAAATCTTTTGAAATTCCCGCGGCGCGGGCCCTTCTGTACAACCCCGGCGATTATTTGGTAAAATGTTTCCGGGAAGCGTAAATGAAAACATTGTGGCGAATAGCGAAAGAGGCGGCAAGGTACAAAAGCTGGTTGGCGTTGGCGATTCTTGGCACCCTGCTTGTGACGGCGGTCAACCTTATAGCTCCAAGAATAATGGCCTCCATGACGGGCCTTGTTGCCGACGGCATGACCCAGGAAAGCTTTGTTACCGTTGTTTGGATGGCGGCGGCGCTGCTGGCCCTGTTTCTTGCGCGCGTCCTTTTCCGTTTTCTGAGCAGCTATTGTTCGCACAGGGCGGCGTGGCGTTTGGTGCTTGAGCTGCGGATGAAAACCTACAACGCCATACAGTCGTTTTCCATGGACTATTTCCACAACAAACAAACCGGCGAGCTGCTCAGCCGCGTGATGAACGATGTTGCAACCTTTGAGCTAATCTACGCGCACATCGTGCCGGACATAATCACAAACTTTGTTACGCTGGTTGGCGTTACGATAATACTGTTCAACATCAACGCAAACCTTGCGCTTATAACGTGCATCCCGATTCCGTTCATCCTGTTGTCCGGATGGTTTTTCAGCAACAAGGTGCGCCCCAATTTCAGGAAGATGCAGAAGTCGCAAGGCGAGCTTTCGGCCCAGCTTCAGGACAACCTTTCGGGGATACAGGAGATTCAGGCGTTTGGCCGCCAAAGCTCCGCGACAAAAAAAGTTTGGCGCAAGGGCGAAGACTTTACCCGCCACATGCTTCGTGCCCTGAAGCTGAACGCGGTGTTTCATCCCGGGGTGGAGCTCCTTACCGCGATAGGCAGCGTTATTGTCGTGGGCTTTGGCGGGTTTCTGGCTTTGCACAACCAGCTTTCCGTTTCCGACGTTGTAGGGTTTATGCTTTACCTTGCGCTTTTCTACGCGCCAATCACCGGACTGGCGCACCTTATGGAATCCGTTCAACATTCCTTGGCCGGCGCGGAGCGCGTTATCGAAATTCTTGACGCGCCCTGCAGCATCACCGACGACCCAGACGCTCAACCCATAGGGAAAGCGGAAGGACGCATCTCGTTTGAGGATGCAAGCTTTTCCTACGTCGAAGGCGTTCCCGTGCTCGACGGCGTGTCGTTCGACATAAAGCCGGGGCAAATGGCGGCGTTTGTCGGGGCGACCGGCGTAGGCAAAACCACGCTGAGCCAGCTTGTTTCCAGGTTCTACGATCCTACGGGCGGAAGGGTTTGTCTTGACGGGCGCGATCTTCGCGGCATAAAGCTGGAGAGCCTTCGGCAGAATATCTCAATGGTTCTGCAAGACACGTTTTTGTTTAACGGAACCATCGAAGAAAATATCGCGTTTGCAAAACCCGACGCCACGTTTGCGGAAATCGAAGCTTCGGCCCGCACCGCAAGGATACACGACGACATAATGCAAATGCCCGACGCATACCGCACGCAGGTGGGGGAGCGCGGGGTAAAGCTTTCCGGCGGCCAGAAACAGCGCATCGCCATAGCCCGGGCGGTGCTTTGCCAAGCCCCGGTTCTGATACTCGACGAAGCCACGGCCTCCGTGGACGTTAAAACCGAAGCCAAGATCCAACAGGCGATCAACGAGATTGCCGGCACGCGCACAATCATAACCATCGCGCACCGCCTTTCAACCGTCCGCAATGCCGACGTTATTTTCGTTTTTGAGAAAGGGCGCATAGTCCAGCAGGGTTCCCACTCCGAGCTTATAGAAACGGACGGGCTGTATCGGCGATTGTGCCACGTGCAGGAGCTTGCAGAGTAAGCGGGCTTTTGGCAAACGAGTCTGTAATGTCAATATCGTAATCATTTAACGTTGAGCCTGTACTCCACCGAGACGGCGGAGTACAGGCTCATATTACTACACCCCCTGGAATTTATTTTGCCAGTCCCGACAGCACCCAAACCCCAGGTAACCGGCAACAAACCGGCTGCCTGGGGCTCTTGCCCTACGGCAGAGGCGGAAGCGCCTCGGGGTTGAAGAAGTACCCGATGCGGAAACTCGTGTCGTTGGGGGAGTTGCCGCCTTGGCCAGTGCCTATGTAGCCTATCGCCGCGCTCCATTCCCTGCCGGCCTGTGTGCCGCCTTCCCTTAACGAGTCCGCCATTCTCAGTACGGCGGGGCCGGTCGCGGAGGTGTCGCGGCGGGTGGGCGGCCAGGTTTCGATGTTCAGGCGGTCGTAGCCTACCACAAAGGGCGCGGCCATCTGCACGGCTTCCCAGTTTGCGATGTCCCAAATGTCGTTGTTGCCGGCGGTGAATCTGTGGCCGTCCCTGCCTTGGCCTTGGGCGTTGTGGGTGCGGTACGCCACGCGCACGCTGTCTGGGAGTAC
>Ga0209755_10003692_pt1 | contig 18881 bp, 18 predicted proteins | sample TergutCo191P1_FD_187301 | JGI IMG/M metagenome (GOLD analysis project Ga0209755, IMG submission 187301) | Cornitermes sp. P1 segment gut microbial communities from Petit-Saut dam, French Guiana - Co191P1 (SPAdes) (version 2) | ecosystem: Host-associated > Arthropoda: Insects > Digestive system...
GTTTAGGGCCTTGCAGGGAACCTTGACCAGCATTGTCGCTATGCACGGGCATACCGTATGGAATCTGTTTGCAAACATTATAACCTTAATTATAAACGCCATTTTAAACTATATATTTCTGAACGGTTATTTTGGGGTTCCGCCATTTATGCAAGGTGTTTATGGAGTGGCAATAGCAACTTGCATATCATGGGCTATTTCCGCCATGGTGCTGTGGATTTTTGTTGTCTATTCGCTTGAGCACAAAACAAAAATCGGAGATATTAAAAAGGGTTATTATTTGCTTTTGCCGGACTGGCTCAGAATAGGCGTTCCTGCGGCAATTGAACCCGTTAGCTTCCAGTTATTTCAGGTTTTTGTGATGTCCCTGTTCGTGAGGCTCAGCGACGTATCTGCCTCGGCAAGGGTTCTTTCGGGCCAGTTAGCCATGTTCGCTGTGATTTCAAGCGTTGGCTTGGCGAGCGGCAACCAGATTCTTGTGGCTCATCTGGTTGGCAACAAGGAGTTTGACAAAGCGAGCAACCGAATGCATCAGAGCCTTGTGTGGAGTTGCTCCAGCGCATTTGCTGTGTCAATAATAGTAGCGCTTTGTGGAAGCTATTTGTTAATTGCTCTTTTTGAAGTGGACAACCCGGATATTTTGCGCTTAGGTTGCATGCTACTCTGGTGCGACGTTGTGCTGCAACCATTCAAGGCCGCAAACATTGTGATAACAAATGCGCTGAGAGCTGCGGGAGATTCGGCGTTCCCGGCAGTGTACGGAACAATATCCATGTGGACTTTGGGCCTTGGCACTACCCTGTTCCTGTGTTATGGAATAGAGTTTGGAGCGATAGGTTTGTGGCTGGGAATGGCCTCGGATGAATTTTACCGTTCTATTGTAAACTACATCCGTTGGCGCAGGGGCAAATGGAAAAGCAAAGGTGTGATGCGTTAACGCACAATAAACTTAACAGGTTGCCTTCCACGAACCTTTGCAAAATATACACCATTTGGCAAAGATATGTTTGCGATTTGCGACATATCCGAAACGGTTGCCACCTTGTTCCCTTTAAGATTGTAAATTCCCACAGCAGTATTAGAGTTAAGCTGAGGGGTTCTGCTCATAATCCCGGTTATTGGCGGATCAGCAAATGCAACCAAATACATCAGAGATTGGTTGGTGCCGTTGTTGGAATTTATTCCCAGAATCACAACATCGCCTTCTGAGACGCTCTTTGAGTAAACCGTAAACTGACGATCTACCTGATTATCGTTCACTGATGCGGTAAATTCGGTTTCCGAGAAACCGTCTTCGGATAACCACGATGGTTTCGGATCCACTCTATCTTCATAGAGAACGTATACTATAGCGTCTTTCTTCATCTCAAACTGAATTATTTCAACAGGCAATGTGAGCAATCTTGTAACCATAGATGAGCTGATCCATTCCGCACCCTGTAATTTTGCCGAAACGGATGTGACTAGATATGCACGGTCTCCATAAGCTTTTGCGCCGACATTTAAATCGCTTCCGATAGACCAGCTTGCCGCATTTGCAACATCGTAAGTTATCAGGTTGTCAATAAATTCACCGCTACCTATGGAAGCAAATGAAACCGAACTGGAACTGGAGCTCGGCGCAACGGAACTCGAGCTCGGCACTGAACTGGAACTTGAACTCGTCACTGAACTGCTTGATGAGCCCGCTACTACAGCAACATTAAGAACCGGAGGCGGAAAGTTCATATCGCTGGCAATATAATATCCCGGATGCGGCGGCTGATTGTAAGACGAATTTTGCCATGCAACCGCTACTCTGTAAACAGGATCGTGCATAAGCGTTGGCAATCTATGCGTTGTAGTTGATGTGGTAGTGTAAATGCGCAATGCAGATGTCCCGTACGCCCATATAACCTCTTCACGCCAGTCTCCAAACAAGTCTGCTTGAACCACCGGGTTGGACTTGGTGCCGTTAACCGAACTTGAGCCGTAAGCTGTCAACATCCGAGTGCCTTTGTTATTAGCAATGCTCCATTTGGTTATCTGATTCTGATCGAGAAGCTCACGGGCTAAATCTCCATCCCACCATATAACAAAATTGCATACAGCGGTGCTGTTCCCGTTATTCGGCAAAGTGCTTGAGACAACATTGCCTGCCAAATCATATAATCCCATACCGCTTGATGCCCAAAATTTAAATCCTGGAACAGCAGGATCCAGTTCTGCGGCACTGCCGCGGCCAACATCTGCAGTGTTGTTTTTGCTAAAAATTATATTGCCGTTATTGGCATGCCTAAGAGAAACTCCAAGATCGCCGCTCTCTTGTGGCATATAAATTTGCGGAGTTGCGGTTCCCTTTATCATGTGTGTAACATGGAGAGCATCGCCGTGACCTTTCCCCGTTGTGTGCAATCCGGTACCATCCGGGCCTATCACGGATGCGCCGGTTATTATGGAATGCCGCCCGCTGTTGTTCACATCTGCAACGCTCAATTGATGATTGCCCTGGCCTGCGTAGCCGCTGTTGCCGGAAGTGCCGGAATCAAAAGTCCACCTGCGTGTTAATTGTCCGTTCCGCCAATCCCATGCGGCAAAAGTCATGCGAGTATAATAGCCTCTCTGGAAAATAGCCGTTGGCCGCTCGCCATCCACATAAGCTACGGCAGCGTTAAAGCGATCAACACGATTTCCATAGTTATCGCCCCAACTGTTAACCGTGCCTCTGGCCGGCCAGTAATCTGCCGTAGCAAGCTCTTTGCCTGTTTGCCCGTCAAAAACAGTTATGTACTCAGGCCCATCAAGAACATAGCCGCTTGAGTTGCGATAAGCGGTTGTGTGGCTTGCATTCGCCGCAGGTCCCATTTTGATATACGCTCCTGTACCGTCTTTTGTACCGGGCGCAGTCTTCACCATCAACTCTGCCTTGCCGTCTCCATCAAAATCATAAACCAGAAACTGAGTGTAATGTGCGCCGGCTCTTATATTCTGGCCCAAATCTATGCGCCACATATGCGTTCCATTTAGCTTGTAAGCATCCAAAAATACATTATCGGTTGTACCTCCATTTGAATTATCCTGCGCATTCGACGGATCCCACTTAAGCACAATCTCATAAACTCCGTCTCCGTCAAGGTCGCCTACACTCCCATCTCCAGGTGAATAATTGCCGCCATTCGCTCCATCGGCAGGCCGTTTCAAGTCAATTTGAATGTACCCTGCAGATTCTCCGCTGGTGTTATTGGAATTCGGGCCGTCTGTGTTGTTTATCAACAGGGCCTGGGCACTTGCCGCCTGCTCAACGCCACCAACCACCGCCCTTACGGTATAAACGCTGTTCAGCGCACCGCTAGCATCTGTATATATGGTAGCCCCGGTAATAGGAATAGCAGTCAACTTTGTAGTTCCCCTGTAAACATTAAAGCCGGTATTATAAGCTTCATTGCCCAAAAGCCTCCAAGATAGGTAATAACCCGATCCCACTCGTATTGCAATAAGCCCCCGATTCAGGTTCTCCACCTGCATAGGAGCGGCAAAAACAGGCACAAAAAGAGCTATGCACACAAAGATAGCAGACAGTAGCTTCATAAAAACCCCACTCGTATATATATAATATATATTTTTATTGACAAAGGCGGAAAATTTTTCTATATTTTCCTCAAATAATCCTTATTTATTGGAGTTTTATCAGTGGCTGCAAAAAAAATGGTACCGCCAAACAAGTCTTGTTTAAAGAGATTGCGTCAAGCTAAAAAAGCAAACGCCGCAAATCGTTCAACACGTTCCGCTATTCGCACAAGCCTTGGCGTAGTGCGCAACGCAAAAACCGCAGAAGAAGCCTTAAAAGAAGCTCCTAGGCTTTTTAGCATGCTAGACAAAGCAGCAGCTAAAAACCGTGCCGGTTTCAGCAAAAATCGTGCCTCAAACTACAAGGCTAAGGTCGGAAAGCTGGTAAACAAGCTCGCCGCCGCTCCCAAGGCTTAGGAATGTCCCTGCCGCCGCTAAACAGGCTGTGGAAGGGCATAACTTTCTTCGCTTTTCTTCTTTTTATTCTATTCTGCTTAACTTTTTTTAAAGCAAACCCCTATCCCATTCAACCGGAAGAAGAAACTTCTGGAGTCCAGACTTATATGTGCCTTTTGGTCACATCCAGTGGTCCTGTAAATGTGGACACCGTTTTTAGCTTGACAAATGACAGAATTTACGCATATTCATCTTGGGGCACAGACTTTGCAGACACAGTATGGCACACTTGGTTTCACAATTCCGAAATGATAAAAAACATCCCCTGCAAACAGGAAAACTCCGCTTGTTTCAGCTCCATATCCGCAGATAGCCTTCAAGAAGGAAACTGGAGCGTTGATACCAAGCAAAACGGCGTTTTGCTAAACATAAAGCAATTCAGAATAGAAAAATAATCACCGTGCGAGTGTCAGAATTTCCACACCATGAGGCGTTATGGCTATGGTATGCTCCCACTGAGCGGAAAGCTTGCCATCTGCAGTTACCGCCGTCCATTTATCTTCCAGTAACCTTACCTTGGGGGTACCCTCGTTTATCATGGGCTCAATGGTAAACACCATGCCTGGCTCAATTCTTGGCCCGGGCACAAAACTGCGGCAGTGAGAAACCTCGGGACTTTCATGGAATTTTTTGCCAATGCCATGACCGCAATAATCACGCACAACGCTAAAATCGTGCTCTTCTGCAATGCCTGTTATTATTGCGCCAATGTCGCTTATGCGGGCTCCCGGCTGCTCGCAGACTTTTATGCCTTCAAAAAGGCATTCCCGAGCCACGGTCACAAGCTCAACAGCGTTAGGCTTTTGCTCTCCCACAAAAAATGTTCTGCTGGAATCCGCATGATACCCATTTAGAATAGAAGTGATATCTACATTTATAATATCACCCTCTTTTAGCATGTAAAGTCCTGGTATTCCGTGAGTTACAACTTCATTAACGCTTGTGCAAACACTTTTTGGAAAACCTTTATATCCCAAACAGGCCGGAATAGCACCGTTTTTAAGGGTAAATTCCCGAACAAAATTATCAATATCCTGCGTTGTTACACCGGGTTTGCACATTTCACCGGCTTTTGCAAGAGTTTCTGCCACAAGAGCTCCGCAATCTCTGATTCTCTCTATTTCTTTTGGGGTTTTTATAGGAGTTTTAGGCATTTACCGTTCACCCCTGTTCTTTGCGGCAATATCTTTGTAGCGATTATGCTCAGCAAGATTTTTTCCAAAGAAGTGCTCTCTTGTGCCGTCATCTTTCGCAACAAAAAAAAGATACTCGGTTTTTTCCGGAGATAGCACGGCTTCAATTGCCAAGCGACCCGGATTTGAAATAGGACCTGGCATAAGCCCTGCGAACCTGCGAGTGTTGTAAGGGCTGTCGCTTGCAAGCTGGCTTTTGTAGATGGGGCCAGTCAAGTTGCGAAATATGAAACGCACGGTTGGATCTGCACCCAAAGGCATTCCAATTCTAAAGCGATTCATAAATACACCGGCAACCAAATAACGTTCCTGCGGAAGTCCGGTTTCTTCTTCTACCACGCTTGCCATTGTCAAAATTCTGTGCCAATCGCCAAGTTCATTCCAAACCGGGCTGTTCTGTGCTTGCAGCTCATCTCGAAGTTTTAAGTTTGCACGCACCAAAACTTTTATTGCAGCACGCTCATCTGTGCCATAAGGAAAATCGTAAGTATCCGGAAGCAAGTAGCCTTCCAAATCTTTTGCTTTAACACCCAAAGAATCCACAAATGCTTTATTCCGCATTAAGCCATCCAGCGCTACACTATCGAGTTTGAGCTGTGAGTTCGCAAGTATTCCGGCCACTTCCCAAGTTGCTCTGCCTTCCGGTATTGTCACTCTTACCGTAGCCGTTTTGCCGGAACTTAGCAGTGCGGCAATTTCTCCAAAACTCTGCCCTGTTGGAACTATATACCATCCTGTTTTAAAATGCGCTTTACCTGAATTAAATGTACACCACCATTTAAAAGACCTGGCACTCTCAATAACATTAGCTTTTTGCAAAAGCCTTGCTACTTGCCCTGTGCCATAGCCTTTAGGTATTTCCAAAAGTATGGGTTCTTTCAAAGGCGAAGGCAACTGCCATTGCTTGTAAATATACAGCACAGTCCCAAGCCCCAAGCCAATAACACCAAAGAGCAACACAACAAAGACAGCGCGAACAATTTTCATACCGCAAATTTAGTAAATTATAAACCATGCAACCACAAGAACTTTACAATAAACTGCGCTCTGTTCAGAATGGAACCGTGCTCTGCCAATATTCAATGGAAAATTGCGAAAAACTAACCGCTTTGATAAATGAGATCAACGAATTGAAAAAAGAAAAGAATGTCGCAATTCTCGCTCACAGCTACGTTGCGCCGGAAATCACATTCGGCGTTGCGGATTACAGCGGAGATTCTTACCAGCTAAGCAAAAATGCCATGGAAACTCCTGCGAAAACCATAATCTTTGCAGCGGTTGAATTTATGGGAGAAACAGCGAAAATTTTAAATCCTGATAAAATTGTGCTAATACCGGGCTTAAACCCCGGATGTAGCCTTGCCGAGAGCATCACCGGCGAACAGGTGAAAAAACTCAGAGAGCAGCACAAAGAGCACACATTCGTATGCTACATAAACACAACGGCAGATGTAAAAGCGCAGTGCGATGTTTGCGTTACTAGTTCAAATGTGCAAAAAATAATCAGCAGCATTCCAAATGATAAAATCGTATTTTTGCCGGACAAGCTTATGGGTGAAAATCTGAGAAACGATCTTGAAAAAATGGGAGTGAAAAAAGAGCTTGTGCTGCACACCGGCACCTGCTATGTTCATGAGCAATACGATCCTGATTTGGTAAAATATTTCCGAATTCAAAACGAAGGGCTGCGCATTGTGAGCCACCCCGAATGCCACCCTGGCGTTGCCATGCTCAGCGACTTTGTGGGAAGCACAGGGCAAATGCTGGACTACATTCGCAAGCTCCCCGAAGAAAATCCAATTTTGCTTTTAACCGAATGCGGCTTGAACGCCAGGCTTCAGAGCGAATTGCCAAACAGAAGATTCATAGGCAGTTGCAGTCTATGCAAATATATGAAGAGCAACAGTTTGGAAAATATTTTACAAACGCTGAAAGAACCGCACAAAGCGAAGGAGATCCGTTTGGACCCCTCCGTTTTGAACGCCGCAAAGCGTTGCATTGAGAATATGTTTAAGTTTGCAGGTTGAGCTTGCAAATTAAGTCTGCGAATTTATTTTAGTCTGAAGCTCTGAAATTTTGCCCTCAACGGTTTTTAAGCCGCTTTTGACTTTTTCCAAAGTCTCTTCGGTGATGTTGTTCTCAAGAATGTGCAAACCGCTTTTAACTTTTTCCAAAGCAAAATCCGCTTTCTCAGCAACTTTTTTCTTGAGCTTCTTTGAATTGCAACCACAGTCGCAATCCGAATCGCAATCGCATTCATCGCCACAACCACAACCGCATTCACATATTTTATCACGATTCTTGTAAACGTGATAACCAACCGCTGCTGCCGCAGCACCAATTACAAAAGGCGCAAAAAAAGCCATAATAACCTCATCGTTGAAATGTACACTAATAATATAGAAAATTTTACTTCAACGTGATAACCAGTATCAGCACTGCGGTTATTGTTGTTGCTACTGAGCCTATGGCAGAGACTATCTCTGTCCACTTGGTAGGTTCCGGAGTAGGCTTGTAAGCTACAAATATCTCGGAACCGGGATCCGGATTCGTTTTAGCTCTTGCCGATTTTATCTTTTGTCCATTTGCATAAGTAAGAACAATGCGATTTTCGTCGCCGTTTAGTGTCAAGCCACCGGCAGCATTCAAGTAATCATCAATATCCCAACCCTTTCGCCAAAGAATATGCCCAGGGCTAGTAACCTCGCCTGTAATATTAACCGTCAGCATTTCAAAAGGAATGTGAATAGAGTCATTTGCCTGAAGCATTATATCCTTGTCTTTGCCGCTTAAAACCCTTTCAAAATCAAAACCTATGCGGTAGCTTTTATTGGTGGTATCCGGCTCCACTGCAGATGCATTACCGATAGCTTTATCGTTTCTATCACCGGCAAGGGATCTATCGCTCATAAAAGTCCCGTCACCTGTGAGGGATCCGCTCATAAAAGCTCTATCGCTCATGGTATTTCTGTCGCCCATAAGCCGTCTTTCTGCCATAACCGCTTTATCTACAGCAACCATTTTCTCTTTAACTATATCTTTGCGGAAAAGTTTACCGCCTTTTATATAAGCCATGTCATCCAGTTTGGCAATACGCCCCATAAATTCCTTAAAAGTTTCTCCTCTATGCGCAAGTGAATAAGAACCCGGATTTTTGAATGCACCGGTTAAAGTTATTATTTCCTGTTCGTAAAAGGAATCATCAATCTCTACAACAACCCTGTCTCCGGGTTCTAAAATTAAATTCTTATTATGCTCCACAGACAGGCCTTTTTTTAAAGGCACTCTGAACTTTTGTATAGCCGATTTCCCGGGAACAATCCTCTCTATCAAAATTCCATCTTTTGAGGCATTGGTCAAAAAACCTCCGCATAGAACGATTAAATCAAGCGCATTTATACCATCTTGCCATTCAAAATCCTGAGGTGTTTTTACATAACCGGCAATGCTGACGGTTCTCCAGTTTTTAAGAACTCTGGAGTCCAAAACCACAACTTTGTCATTTGGCATAAGTTTTAAACCGAGCGTATTTTTAAAATCATCGTCAAGATAAGAAAAAGAAGAATCCGCATTTAAGCGCTGCACTATAGCCCTGCTGAGAAATGCTTCCGGAGATAATCCACCTGCAAGCTCCACGGCCTCTTTAATCCCCATATCGTTTGTCCATGTGTAAAATCCCGGATAATAAACTGAGCCTACAACCTCAACCGCATTCTTGTTCTGGAAAGAGCTTGTAAAAACGAAAACGCTATCGCCGTTTTGCATTTGAAAAGTTTTTTTGCCATCCATGAATTCTCTGACCATGCCCGGAGAATAAAATTCCGGAGCCCCTACTTCATTTATGCGCCTGACACTTACCGTGTGAGCACTGGTAGGAAGCAAGCCTCCGGCAAAATACAACAAATCGCTGAGCGTTTCGTTTGCTTTAAGTTCATAAATAGCCGGTAACCCTACTGCTCCGGTGGCTTTTACCAGAGATTCTACAGGTGGAAGAAATACCAAATCTCCGTCTCGCAAAAGACCTTCGCCTATTTTTTGACCTTTCAAAAGAAAATCGTATAAATCTATTTTAATAGAATCTCCATTTGCCCTGCGTATCATTATATTTCTAACCGAGCCTATATCACTGGGGCCCCCGGCCCTATATATAGCCAAAAATACATTGGCGTTGCCGGGTAAATCATAACCGCCCGGCCTTTCAACAGCACCCATTACGAATATTTTTGTAGGCGAGAGTTGCATTGTGCGAAGGTTAACGGAAATTCTGCCTTGGCCTATTCCCGAATATACGGCTTGCAATCTCTTTGTAAGCAATTTTTCTGCCGCTCCCAAAGTCAAACTGCCTATATTTACGAGCCCTACTCCTTCAACAAAAACATTTCCCTGATTATTGACAACCAAAGGCAGTTGCCGCTCAACAGAACCCCAAAGAGAGAGCTCCAGATTATCGCCGGCTTTTAGAGGATAATCTGCAGCAACCATACCTTGAAGTTCATAAAATGCTGTTGGCAGGCTTCTAGTGAATATCATTTTCTCATAGCGAGTGAGATTGGTATCTTTTCTAAAAAATAGAGAAAGAGAATCATAGTCCATGAACGTTGTGGAATCTGTAAATTCAAACATAGGAATTTGTTGGCTCTGAATTCCACTTGCCGTTTGCATCATGTTGCCTCTTGAGAGCATATCACGTGCAGCCGAGAGTTCTGCCGCAGACATACCTCTGTAAGCCGACATTTGCATTCCCGGCATTTGCATTCCCGGCATCATCATTTGACCTGACATTTGACCTTGCATCATCTGCAGTTGCTGCAGTTGCGAAGGAGCAATGCTCATGCCTTGAGAAAATGCGATACTCGCCAAAAGCAGGATTATTATCAGCAGGAGTTTATTCATCTTGATTATATTCTAAAATGGTGTCTATGTATTCATCCGTTTGATCGGCTTTGGAATCAAAATATTCTATAAGTATTTTAGCATGTTCTTCTTTGAATATAGTACGGAGAGGGCGTGCTGCACGGCCTGCATAGCCCCAATCATGCAGGATTTCGTCTGTCAAAACATAGGCATCTTCAAAAGAGACAAAGCGCATTAAACCCCAAGCGGCCATGCAAACATCCAAGTTTAAAAAAGTAGGATTATAGTCGTTCAGGTATCTTTGCAGGAATAGCCCGCGTACATCTTTTATTTTATCCATTCGCATATAGCCTATTATCAGATATCTGTTTTTATAATCCGAATTTGAACCTTCGTAGCGAGTTCCGAAAAATAGGTAGCGTACTTTGCTTTTTATAGCTTTATTTATGTCTTTGGTATTGGTATAGGCAAAAAGGCCAACAGTGCCTGTTTCATAATTCGGGTCTAAAAATTCTCCATTTCCGTTTTCATTCAATTGATCGCGAACAGGAACTATGCAGTTATGGCTAGTTTCCGTATAAATGATTGCACCACCGAGCTTTCCTCGGTAGTCTTGCCAACCATCAAAATTAATTTGCGTGCGAATAGTCATTGCTAGAATATAGAAAAACTTTTTCCGCTTTTATTGGTTCTTTCCAAAAGACGTTGGCTCCTTTTTCAAAGAAATCCGCCGAATCTGTGGTTAAAAAGCGGATTTCGCCATTTTTTGCGGAGTTTTTGCTTATTCTGCAGTCTATTTCCGGGTGGTTTGAGAGGTATTCCTGAGTTTTTTGGGCTATTATGCCGGCTTGAGAAACTATTTTTACATTTTTCGGCAGAACTTTTTCAAAAATATTCTGTAACAGGGGATAGTGGGTACAGGCCAGTATAAGAGAGTCTATGTAAGGGTCTTTTGCTAAAATTTTTTGTGTATATTCACTAATAAAGATTTCGGTGGCACTGTGTTCTATTAGACCTTTTTCCACCAGAGGCACAAGCATTGGGCAAGATTCCTGCTTCACGTGCAGGCTTGGCCAAAATTTTGCTATTTCTATTAAATAGCTCTGTGATGCTATTGTTCCTTCCGTACCTAAAATACCTACATGCCCGGTTTGTGTGAAACTTCCGGCTTCTTCTGCCATTGGGCGTATTATGCCCAGCACTCTGTTGCCGGGAGCCATGACAGGAAGGTCTTTTTGCTGAATTGTGCGCAATGCTTTTGCAGAGGCGGTGTTGCAAGCCAGAATTACAAGCGGGCAACCGAGCGAAAACAGGTAGCGTACTGCTTCCAGTGTATAGCTGTATATGCTTTCAAAACTACGGCCTCCGTAAGGAGCTCGCGCATTGTCGCCAAGATATGTGAAATTATAGTTTGGCAGTTTTTTTGCAAGTTCTTTTAGCACGGTCAAGCCACCAAAACCGGAGTCAAAAATACCCAGCATTATTTTCCTCTCATGCTATACGGGTGCCCTGCTGTGAGGTGATATGCAAAGCGTTCTCTTGCCTTTTCCAAAAACTCTATATACGCATCGCTTTTGTAATCCGGATATGTCCAGTCAAACGGGTGAAAGTGCCCGTTTTCAAAATAGAGCGTAACTTCCGCAAAGATTCCTCGGCCCAAATAAACCCGGTGCCTTTGGTCTTTGGTTGTTGCCAAGAAAAATTGCCCGAGAGTCATGTAACCAGGGTCTAGGTTCACTTTTCTGTTCCAAATGGTTTCCATTTCATTGGTTTCCATTTTTATTTCGGCGAGTGCTTCACGGTCAATCCTTTCTTCAAAAGACAGAAAAGAACGAAGGGGCTTGTCGCCGAGTTCGTCTTTATAGTAGTCTGTGTATGTAAAAGGTATAGGCGGCATTTCTAGGTCAATAGGCCCAAAGCGCCCTATGAGTTTTTGTTTTGCTTCGTCTGCAAACTGTTCATTGGTAGAAAGGATGCCAACGATAAGCCGTACTGATTCAAGAAGTTTTGGAATACCCATGTTCGGAATCTACAAAAACCTGTCACCGGATTTCGGGTCAAATGCGTCTCTGATGCCCTCGCCTATAAAGGCTGCAAGCATAAGGGTTGCGAAAAGCGCAATTATTGTGAAAACTGCTATCCACGGCGCATAGAGATTGGCCAAGCCCTGTGAAAGCAAATCTCCCCAAGACGGCGTTGGAGGGCGCAAACCGAAACCCAAAAAATCAAGAGAGGTTAAACCGGCAATTCCTCCTATCAAGGAAAACGGGAAAAGAGTGATGACCGGAGTCAAAGCGTTGGGCAAAATTTCCTTGAAAAAAATTCTCTTGTGGCTAAGGCCAAGCACCGTAGCTGCTTTTATAAATTGCATATTCTTAATCTTATAAAACTCAGCTCTCATATAATAGCTAAGACCAATCCAACTGAACGCAGCCATGATCACAGCCAAAAGCCAAAAACCCTGACCGTAAATGCTGCCGAGCAAAATAACCACGTATAAAAAAGGAAGCGCAGCCCAAATTTCAATAAGCCTCTGAAAAATAATATCCGTTTTGCCGCCGAAATAACCTTGAACACCACCGATGACAATGCCAAGAAAAGTTCCGAACAATGAAAGCAAAATGCTAAAACTCATGCAAATTCTAAAACCGTGAATCAAGCGGGACAAAACATCTCTGCCATGAGCATCAGTCCCAAGCCAATGCTGCGCAGACGGCGGATAAGGCGGCGCGCCGCTCTTTGTCAATTCCGATTTCACAGGGCTCCAAGGGATTGGCGGGAATATGGCAAAAACATCCTTCGCTTCTCTAACCAACTCCTTGTAGTCAGGCTCGGTTGCATAGCTGCCGTAAAACTCGCTTTGCGGATAATGAAAAAGCGCAGGGCAATAAAATTTGCCGTTATATTTTAAGAGCAGAGGTTTATCATTTACCAACCAGGGGCTTGTGAGCGAAAGCAAAAAAACGCAAGCCAAAATCAAAAAGGAGAACCAGGCAAGCCTGTTTTGCCTGAACTTTGCAAATCGTTGTCTGGTAAGCTCGGTCACGGGAAAGTTAAATTAGAAAACGTTTTTGTATATTCCCATAAATAACACTAACAGAGGAATTATGTCCATTTTCCCACAAGGAGCAGAACTACTCCAAGTTTTGGAAAAAGAGTCCAAATTACCTGGCCCGGCAGCCAATTTGAGCTTGCTGAAGCAGTTTTTGAAAGAAGCTACGGCTGAACAAGTCGCTTTGTGTTTGAGCGTACTGGATAAAAAACCGGATCCCGATTCTCCGGCTACGTTTGTTGCAATGTGCGGAGTAGCCGCTTCTGCAAACCCGGAAGTTCTCCGAAAAGCAGCTAACAGCGACAATAAGCGAATAAGGGAGTCTGCGGCTCTGGGTTTTCAAAACCTAGGATTGAAGGATTTGGGCAAGCTCTATTCCACTTTTGAATCGTGGGAAAATGCGAATCTGTTGGAAAAGAGATGTATTGCCGCAACGCTTTGCGAAGGAGCTCTGATTAAAACTCCGGAAATGGCTGAGAAAATTCTCGGCGTTCTGAATGAGTATATGGAGCTTATAGAGCTGGAGAAAAAAGTGAAAAGCGATGAATACAAAGTATTTAAAAAAGCGATGGGCTATTGCATAAGCGTAGCCGTTGCTGCAAGCCCTGAAAAGGGGAAGGAGTTTTTTGAGGGGTGGATGAGATCACCAAGTTCTGAAATTCGCTGGGTTTTAAGCGAAAATTTAAAACATGACCGGCTTCGCAAAATGGACTCCGTGTGGGCTGACGCTCAAATTGAGGCCTTAAGCGATGTTGAATAAGCAGGTCTTTGGCGATGTTGAATAAAATTGCGTCTGTAGCTCAGCTGGATAGAGTGGTGGCCTCCGAAGCCGCAGGTCGCGCGTTCGAATCGCGCCAGACGCATTAAATGGATCATAAACAAGCAGTAAAGGTCGCTCTTGATATAGACGAGTTCATCGGGAAGAAAGAATTCCTCGATGCCAGCGTACAATTTCGAATTGGTAAAGAAAAAGGTTCTGTAGTTATAATTGAGCCGGAAGATGGAACGGCAACTTACATAATGGAAGCTGATTTTATAGACATATCTAAAATCAGGCGTATTATGTTGCAGTTAGGTTGGCGAACACACAGTTACGAAGGTACCGATATGGAACCAATTTGGAAGGGGTTTTAGATTATCAGCATGCCATCTCCGTAGCTGAAAAGCTTCATTGAATTTTCAACTGCGAATTTGTATGCGCTCAATGTATTTTCTCTGCCGTAAAATGCGGATACCAGCAATATTAGCGAAGATTTTGGCCAATGGAAGTTTGTGAGCAGAGCATCTGTCGCCTTGAATTTAAATCCGGGATAAATGAAAATATCCGTTGAGCCCCTGCTCTCTTTTACTGTGCCATCTTCATTTGCAACGCTTTCTAAAACTCTTGCGCTTGTTGTGCCTATGCAGATCACTCTGTCGCTTTCGTTTATGGCATTTGCGGCAGCCTGCGTTATTTCGTATTCTTCGCTGTGCATATTGTGTTTGCGAAAATCCTCGGTTTCTTTTATGTTTTCAAAAGTTCCGGGCCCAACGTGCAAAGTAACTTCTGCAAAGCGCACGCCTTTGTTTTTCAATTCGTTCACCATATCTTCACTGAAATGCAGGCTTGCAGTCGGGGCTGCAACGGCTCCGGCGTGTTTTGCGAAAACGGTTTGGTAATCATTTTTGTCTGCTGCGTTATCGCTTCTTTTTATATAGGGTGGAAGCGGAACATGACCGTTTTTTGCGAGAAAAGAATTGAAGTCTGCGGTTGAGAAGTTTATTATGCGGTTTTTTGAAGAATAGGGGTAGTCACGTGGGGCTACCTCTACTCTTACATCGGAGATAAAAATTTCTTTGGCTTTGCCGGGTTTAATCCATGCTTCCCATGTTGCGTTTCCAAGCTGTTTGAGCAAAAGAATTTCCGCTTTGCCGCCATTTTTGGTTTTTCCCAAAAGCCTTGCCGGAATAACCTGCGTGTTGTTTACAACTATGCAGTCACCGGAATTGAACAGATCTATTATTTGAGAGCTTTCCAAAATTTGCACAGGGCCGCCGTTTTTGGGGCAGTGCAAAATTTTAGTTTTTCCTTTGCCGGCGGTTTTCTGCGCTATAAGCGAAGGCGGAAAGGCAAAGTCATAGTCTTGCAAATTGTACATTGAGAGTTAAACTTAGTAATTATCTATATTTATTTTTATGAAAATACTCATCATATTGCTCGCATTGTTTCATGTTGCTGTTTTTGCGCAAAAAAGCGTGAAAATAGGCGAACAGGTTTGGATGGCTCAGAATTTGCGCGGACTGTATGATTGGGAGTCTGCGACTAAAGCTTGCCCCAAGGGTTGGCATTTGCCAAGCGATAATGAATGGCAAACTCTTGTGAATTTCACAGGCGATACCGAGTTTGCCGGCAGAGACCTAAAAGCGAAAACCGGATGGGATAAAAAAAGCAACGGCACTGATAAATACAAATTTGCCGCCTTGCCGGGCAAAAGTGCCGGAAACAGCACTGCCTTTGGCAAGGCAGGTTGTGACGGCGGCTGTTGGTGGAGTTCCACGGAAGCAAACGAAGTTGATGGCAATGCTTATGCCCGCCAAATAAGTTATGACCGTAGCGATGACGAATCTGAAGGCTACAACGTGGAAAGATTCTACGATGCAAAAGAGGCCATGTTCTCTGTCAGGTGCATTAAGGATTAGTTTTTCGCTCTCACCCTGAACCTTGTTTCCAAATAAGTTCCCAGCGTGTCTTGCACGCCTATGCGGTGTTGACCGCTGCCAACAGTGACTGCCATTTTATGCTCACCCTTTGTGCTGCCCAAAAATTCGCCATTCAAAAACCAATGCAGCTCGGCTTCTCTTTGCTTATGTGCGGCAATAGCAATAAAGCCCATGGAACTTAATGCGTCTGCGCTTGGTAAAAAAAGCCTTGCGCCGGTTTCAGGATAAACCATAGAAAATGGAATCTCCTCTTTCTTTGCCGGGCAAAGCGGATTGTGCAAAGGTTCGGCTTCCGGTTCTCTGCCAAGCCTTCTAAGTTCTCTGCGAACTGCCGGCGCATAATTTTCTTCTACCACCTGCAAAGTGTCTTCCACATGCCAGCACAAACTGCACACTTGAAAACCTGTGTTTTTTGATATTATCATTTCTTTGTGAAATTGACATGTTTTGTTCAGCATTCGATTTATAGGCAATTCTATTGTTTTTTTATGAGGACAAATCGGCTTTGCCTTGCTGCCGCTGAGCTTGCAGATTTCGGTATTTTCAAAAGGCAACGGCATATCCGGTTTGGTGCGCTGGGTTGTTAAATTGTTGAATAAAGAGAATAAAAGAGGAGCCGCCGTGGAAGCACCGCTCAATTCCGGGATTGAACCGCCGGCAAAATTTCCCACCCAAACGCCGATTGTCCATTGTTCGTTGATACCAATAGCCCAAGCATCTCTTGAACCATAACTTGTGCCGCTTTTCCATGCAACAGGAGCTTCGGTTGCAATTAACATATTCCTGATATGGTATGTTGTTATGGGTTGCAGTAGTTGAGACTCCCACGGCGAAGTGCCCTTACTGCTGTCAACCCAAACCAAATCCGTTCTTTTGCCGTCGTTCATCAACATTGAATACAACGGAACCAGTTCTTGCAATGCAGCTTCTCCGCCGCCCAAAATCAGAGAAAGGCCGTAATGTTCAGGCGCACGAGACAAGCCGTGAAGCCCGGAGCTTTTTAGCCAAAAATGAAAATCTTCAACTCCGTATTCGGATAAAAGCCTGACCGCCGGAACGTTGAGGGAACGGCTAAGAGCATCTTTAAACGACACAAGTCCGCTGAAACTTTTATCTGCGTTGTATGGGGAAAAACCTTTGAACCACGTCGGTATATCTTCAATCAAGCTCTCCGGCGTGTATGGGCCGCGTTCTATTGCAAGAGCATATAAAAACGGCTTCATAATGCTTCCTGTGCTGCGATGCGACCGCACCCCGTCTATCATGCCTTTTGAAAGCGTATCGTAATAGTCCAGTGAACCGAGATAGCCACGAATTTTTCCCGTTTTTGTTTCTGTTATTAAAACTGCCAAATTCACATTTATGCGCTCTCTTATTTTTTGCCCGTAATTTTTTACGATTCGCTCTAATCGCTCCTGAATTTTGCTGTCTATTGTTCCATGCATAATCGTTTGATTTGGGAACAGCGAGAGAACGGCTTCTGCGTAGTGCGGAGTTTTGAATCTCCAATTCGCATTTATTCTCGGCAATGGTTCTTCCAAGGCGGCACTCAGAATAGATTCATCTTTTATAAGGGATTTGAGCAGATTGTTTCTCCGCTTCAAAAGCGCATCTCGCTCCCTTGTCAAGTTCAATGCGGAGGGTTTGTTTGGAAGCAAGGCTAAAAGCGCAGCTTCTGCCCATGTGAGTTGCTCAGGGCTATGCCCGAAAAATCTCCAGCACGCAGTTTCAACACCTATTACGTTGCCGCCCATAGGCGCTATGCTGGCATATTCCGCAAAGATTTCATCTTTGCTCATCCAGAGTTCCATTCTCAGCGCCGTATGCGTTTCTTTGAGTTTTGCGAATAAAGTTCGGCTGCTCGGATTTTTAAGTCGTGCAACCTGCATGGTTATGGTACTCGCTCCGCTCGTAATTCGCCCTGACTGTATATTTTGCTTTACGGCTCTTGCTACCGCAATCGGATCTATTCCAAAATGATAGTTAAATCTCTTGTCTTCAAAGTGCAGAACTGCAGCTTTGTATTTTCCCGAGATATTTTCACTTCTCGGAAATTTGTACTGTTCATCTTTATTTAGCCATACTCTGAGAAGATTACCCTGATTGTCGAATAAAATCTTGCTATCGTCACCGGAAGTTTGCGGTGGTATTAGAAGCGAAATACCAAACAGGCTAAAAAGGATAATGAGGATTTTCTTGAGCATTATTTACCTGTATTTCTTTCCCAAAAAACTTCGCCGGAATAACCCTGAATATTTTTGTCAACATCAGCCATAGCAAGGCGTTTTTCCGCTAAACAGCAGTATTCTTCATTTATTTCAATGCCTATAAAATTTCTATTAAGTTTTTTTGCCACAACAGACGTAGTGCCCGAACCCGAAAATGGGTCCAGCACAATGCCTTTTTTCGGGCAACTGGCCAGAATTAATTTTGCTATAAGCTTTTCCGGTTTTTGCGTTGGGTGATCCGTGTTCTCAGGCATTGACCAGTATGGTATTGAAATATCATCCCAAAAATTGCTCGGGCAGGTCATTCTGTATTTTCCATCATCGGTTTGTTCCCAATCTTTGGGTTTCCCGTTTTCCTTATATGGCGCAAGGACTTTTCTCTTTTGCTTAACCGCCTTAATATCAAAATAATAGTCATCGCTTTTTGTGCCGAACCATATATCTTCACACGCATTTTTCCAATTCGCTTTTGCTCCCCTGCCTTTCTCCCTTTGCCAGATTATGCGATTCCTCACTTTTGCATATTTTTTCATTATTTTATACAGAGCTACAGAACATTTCCAATCGCCGCATAGATAAACAGAGCCTGTTGGCTTGAGCAAATTTATAACTTTTGGGAACCAGGTTTCCAAATATTCCATATAATTTTCATCATCTGTCCCGGAAAATTTAAATCCGTTGAAATCTTTGCTTAAATTATAAGGGGGGTCGAGTACCAGCAAATCGACAAAATTCTTTGGCAAATCATCCAATACATTTAACAGGTCTGCGCAAATTATTTTATTTATTATGTTATTTTTGCCTATGGTTCGGACTAATTTTTTGCTGTAAAGATTCGCCTCTTCTTGAGAA
>Ga0209755_10003693_pt1 | contig 18880 bp, 20 predicted proteins | sample TergutCo191P1_FD_187301 | JGI IMG/M metagenome (GOLD analysis project Ga0209755, IMG submission 187301) | Cornitermes sp. P1 segment gut microbial communities from Petit-Saut dam, French Guiana - Co191P1 (SPAdes) (version 2) | ecosystem: Host-associated > Arthropoda: Insects > Digestive system...
CAGCCTTTTAAATTTTTCATGCAGCAGGTAAGGCGCGTCTGACTGTGAGCTTTTAAAACAGGAACGCAGATTAAAAAATTACTGTTAAGCGCAGTCTCGCTGATTTTATAATCCAGACTAAAATCGTCATGATTACCGCGATTTTCATATTTAAGCGAAATAAAACGATCGCAACTTAAATCGACAAGCTGAACTCCGTATTTTTTCTGAAGCGGTTCATATCCGCATATTTTAAAGGCTTGTTTTGTGTTGTGTCCGCAGGCGGAGTTTTCGATTATTTTAATTTCTTTTATTCCATAATCTTTCAGATAACAGATGATTCCTTCGATAACCTCAGGATGCGTAGTCGCTCCGCCGTTTGCAGGCTTTTCAACAACCAGATTCGGTTTTAAGGAAACAGAAAAATTTTTATTAAGGTATGTTTTTATATCAGAAGCCGCAAGCGTATCATAAGTTGTTTTAACCCAGTCCCTGCCGTAATTAATAAAAATCATGAGACCTTCTTCCTCTGTAAAACTCTGTACCTAAATTACCAGTCAAACGCGAATACAGCTTTCTCGTGATAATCATTCCCGGCGGACGCGACACATGAAGGAAAGTTCTCATGATTCGGCGTATCGGGAAAATGCTGTGTCTCAAGGCAGAAGCCTGAAAAATTCGCGTAACGGCTGCCGAACTTTCCTTCGGTATCCATGTGGTTGCTTGTGTAAAACTGAACGCCTGGCTGTGTGGTAAAAACTTTCATTGTGCGTTTTGTTACAGGTTCATAAACCGCGGCGCAGGGACGCAGTTTGCCCTGCTCTCCGTCAACTGCAAAACAGTGATCATAACCTTTAAAAGTTTTTATATTGGAATCTTCGCAAATTTTTCTGCGTTTTTTAAAATCAAAATACGTTCCTTCAACGGGAAGCAGACTGCCTGTCGGGATCAAATTATCATCAACCTCAACATAAGATGATGAATAAAGATTAACTTCGTGAGAAAGCACATCGCCTCTGCCTTCTCCTGCCAAATTAAAATACGCGTGGTTTGTAAAATTTACCGGAGTCGGCTTATCAACCTTTGCCTGATAATCGCAGATTATCTCACTTGATTTTGTAAGACCGTAGCTTACAACAGCTTTCATGTTTCCGGGAAAACCGCCGTCTCCGTCCGGGCTTTCAAGTTCAAAGCGCACATAAACGCCTTCGTTTTCTTCATAAGCGTTTGCTTTCCAGTATCGTTTCGCAAAACCGTTGCTTCCTGAATGAAGAGAATTTTTTCCGTTGTTGGCTTCAAGCTGATATGTTCTTTCCTGCAAAGAAAAAGAGGCATTACCGATGCGGTTCGCAAAACGTCCGACCGTTACGCCAAAATATTGTCTGTTGGAAATGAAACCGTCAAGACCTGTGTAGCCGAGCAGCAGATCATTCCTGCCAAGCTGCGAGGGAACTATCAAACTGGTCCATGCCGCGCCGATATTCGTAAGGGAAAGTTTTAATTGTCCCGCGCTAAGGGTAAATATTTTAACTTTTTTACCGTTAGAAAGAACGCCGAAATTTTTTTTGTCAATTTTCATGAGACAATTATATACTTGCAAACGCGACAATTTCAAGATACAATAAGTCTACATTTTTAATTGAGGAGAACTGTAATGAAAAAAATAATCGCTTTAATTATCAGCATGACAGCCGCCGCGGTCTGTTTCGCGCAAAGCGATCCTGTTGAAGGCTACTGGTTAAGCATTGACGAAAAAACCAATAAAGTTACGGCAGGATGGCATGTATATCAGGAAGGCGGCAAGTTATACGGAAAAATTTTGTCAACAGCGGATGAAAAACCGGGAACCAAAGCCGACAAATGCAAAGACAGTTATAAAGACTTCCCTATCGCAGGAAGAGTTAGTCAAATGTCAGTTGAAAACACTCCATGGATTTACGGTCTTTCAAGACAAAAAACAGGCGAATGGAGCGGAGGAAGAATTGTTAATCCCGAAGACGGCAAGGATTACAATTGTAAAATTATTTTCCGCCCAGCCGACGGTAAAAAATATTTGACTGACACTCTGGAAATGCGGGGTGAAATAGGATTAGGAATCGGCCGCAGCCAGTTCTGGCAAAAATCAGATTTCCAAACCGCAAGCAATCTCTGGCCTAAATAAGAAGAATACAGCTCAACGAATTACGCGAATGTCCAAGAGCCTATCCGCGTTAATTCGTTGATAAAATTTTTATTCATATAATTTGCTGATCAAAATCTCAGTCTAATCCGCGCATTACAATTAAAATAACTTCTTGCATTTAACGGTCCTAATTCGCCGCGGATGCTGTTCGCGTTAAACAAATAACGATCCATCGGGACTTGCGCGGTGACTGTAAGTGCCGCTCCCTGAAACAATTCGCGGTTAATGCTGATAACGTGAGTAAATGAAACATCATCAAAACTGCAGATAACAGCCGCGTTCATGTTTGTAAAATCATTAAAGCGGTATGTAAGTCCCGCGTATAAGTAGTGATTGTTTGAAAAACTTCCGCCGTAACCAAATGCTGTAGATGATATTCCGCCGTTAAATAAATATTCTGACATCACAATTAAATTTCCGTCAAGAAATGAATAATCCGCTCCAATGCTGAAAGAAAGACCGTCAAGAAATGAATTATTGCTTTCTTTCATTTTTTCGTGGTTGTATGAGTAAAGCGCATCCACAACAAGTCCCGCTAATAAATCAGCTTTAACAGAAATGCCGATACGATGAACGCCAAAAGGTGAGTTACCGCTTGGAGTTTCAAAAGAATAAAGTCCCTGAAGACTTGCTTTATCCCAATGTTTATCCGCAGAAAGTCCCGCGAAAGAACCTTTCGCTCCCTGCGAAAACGGATCGCGCGGCGCCGAATAAAAAATGAGCAGTTTAAGATCATCTGCAGGATACCAGGTTATAGCGCCGCCGAGAATCCCGCGCGCTCTTGCATCAGGTTTTAAAGGATTCCTGGGATTGAGAAAATCCGACGGTCCCCATATTTGTCCGTAACCAAACGGAAGGCGCATTAAACCGCCGTCAAAATCCATACGCTCCCCGCGCAGGCGAAAATACAGCCTCTCAAGTTCGATGCCTGCGGCATAATTTTCTCCTGCAACAAAAACTGATGGGCTTATTCCTGGAGGCGCATAACCTTGTTTTTGAAAATAACCGCCATTTATGATATATGCCTGCTTAACTTCATCATTATTATCTTTGTAAAATATTGACTCACCTGCAGGTACTCCAGCCATAAGCGCGGCGTTAGCTGCATAATTACCCGCGATTGCGATTAAGTTCACAGCGCCGTAAACTGCCGCTCTGTCTCTGATTCTGGATTGAAAACGAATATTAGCGTATTCTTCCATTCCAAAAGAAAAAACGGGCGCGTCTCCCGCGCCGGCGTTCAGGGAGACAGTGGAATCCAAAATGCCGGAGACAGTTATTTGAGCGCAGAGAACGGTAATTGCAGAAAACGCGAAAAATAATAATATAATTATCTTTTTCATGCAAACTCCCTGTCCTCTGCTCTTTATCTTTCCAGATTTCTCTGGCTGAAAACCGAATCAGCGATTGGTTTATCCAGCACTACATTGCGCATAACAAATGTTGTGCGGCTGTCTTTGCGCATAAGGTCTCTCATTTCTCCTTCCACGGGGAAACGCCGTCCGCCGATTACTTCTACCCTTTTAAGGTTATATTCTTTTAGTTTAATGCCGGAAAGAGCGTAAAGTTCATACCGGATCAGATCGAAATTTTCCTTATCTATCCATAATTTGCGCGTAGGATAACTTTCTGTCCTTCTGTCTGTTTTAAGTTCCAAAACCCACGTATCTCGTCCGTTAATGATTTCCGAGCCTGTAATGACCGGTTTATAACGGCTTGCAAGCGTTTCATTGTTCAAGGTGTCTTCGTAAGACATATCGGAGCCCATCATCGACTCCTTTAACATGTGACCTGAAATCAGCATAACTTCTTCGGTATCGGGAGAATAAACAAAAAGCCTCCCGTCTCTTTTTAAATACTTTGTGCCGCGATCCTCAGGATTTGTAAACTCGATAAAGCTGTGCGTATTTCCCCTTGCCCACGCTTTCATCGATTTCACATAACGCCTTCCGGAATGTTCGATAATAATCTCGCCTTCATACTCAATCGTCTGATAAATCTCGTTATTATCAACACGGGCTAGCAATTGCACGGCATCAGGCGTCTGCGAGTAGCCGGATGCGGCAAGCATTGCGAATAACGCTGTTAACAAAAACCTCTTAAACATAAAATACCTCCTATCTTCTAAGCGCTTCCACCGGTTCCACAAACGCGCTTTTCAGCGACGGAATCAGCGTAAATATTGACGCTACTACAACACCCATAAGCCATGCGCGTAACAGCACTGACGGTTTAAACTCGAAGAAAATCGCGTTGCTCATCGGCATATCGGCGAATGTGTTTCCAAAATACTCCATAAAACGAACCGGAGAACCTGCCATAACGGCGACAATTGATCCTCCGACAATTACGCCCGCAAGAGCGCCGAATGCCGCCATAAAAATCGATTCAAAGAAAAATACTTTAACTATCTCGGCTCTTGTCATGCCGAGGCAGCCCATCATGCCGATTTCTTTTATGCGCTCGTGAATTATCATTACAACTGTGTTGATGATTAAAAAACTTGCGACGATCAGGAAAACCAAAAACACGGTGTTGTAAATCGGCGCTACCATACCCATCACTGCCACCCAGTAATTGTCTCTCCATTCCGTAACGACATTATCGCTTCCTAAAAGAGTCTGCACGCCTGCGGCTATGCCGCCCGCCAGTTTATCATCATCGGCGAAAATAACAAGAGACTGCGTTCCTTCACCTAACACAAGAAGGCTCTGAAGCCTTTCGATGTCCATTACAATGTAACGCTCGTCAATCTTGATATAATCAAAATTAAAGATGCCTGTAATTTCGGGACGTAAAAACTTTTCCGAATACTGCGCTGAAATTGTTTTAAACATCAATCTGTCTCCGACATTTAGCCCTGCTTTTTCAGCAAATACGCGGCCTACCGCGATTTCGTTCGCGCCCGGATTAGGCCAGCGTCCCTGCTGGAGACCGTCATTCCGGTTCGTCAGATTAAGATTGTTAGCTGCAATTTCTTCCTTTATATCAAGCCCCCAAAGCACCGCGTGTTTTACAGTGCTGTCCTGAAGCGTAGCCATTGCAGTAATCCGCGGAAGCACCGCGCGAACGCCCGGAATCCTTGAAATATCGGAAGCGACGCTTTTCCAGCTTTTTCCGTCCGCGACAGGATACTGCACCGGCATATACTCGCTTTCGGCTTCATATTGTTTTGAAACAGCTCTGACATGGCCAAGTTCATAGATTTTTACGGTATCGAAGATACATTTTGTCATTCCTTCAATCATTGACGAATAAACAACGATAAAAAACACCGCTATTCCGACCGCGGTAAAACAAAAAAGCGTGCGCCTCATATTACGCCAAATATTTCTGTAGGCGATTTTTACAAGAACCTCTGTGCCGCCTTTTTTTATTTTATTTTTATTAATCATCTTATTCTCCATTATTCGAATCTCAAGCTCTCGGTGATCGGCTTTTTTACCGCTCTTCTTACAGGAAAAATTGCAACTAACGAAGAAAGCAGAGTTGCCGCAATTCCTGATCCGATAATTACCTTAAAATCCCATATACTTCGGAAAATCGCCGTTGTGCGAAAACCGATTCCGTCCGGCATTAAATCGCCCATTGCAGTAAAATCAATTCCTGTTTTTACAAGCGGATAATTTATTGCGCAGCCTGCGATAATTCCTAAAATAGATCCTAATAACCCGAGGAAACCGGCTTCCAGCATATATGTTACAACCATTTGTCCGTCTGTCATTCCCATCGCCCTCATCATGCCTATTTCTTTTGTGCGTTCGAGTATGGCAAGCAGAATTGTATTTGAGATTCCAAGGAACGAAAGCAGCAGCAATAAAAATGCAAGCACTTGCGGCATGCCAACCTGTATCGATTCATAACTTAAATAATCTTCCATATATTCCTGCCATGTGCGCACGCCAAGTTCCTGCGGAAATTTAAGCCCCATTTTTTCCAAACCGCGTTTGAGAGCGGCTTCGATAACCTGTCCGCTTTCGCTTGCGCCAGGGAGACGATCATCCGGCACGCCCTTTTCCCTTATAACTAATTCTGTTACCGCTCCTTCAAGCTTCATGCCGGCTTCATCCTGCAGAATATCGAGTGGAATAAATGCGGTGTTGCCGTTCGGAAGAGGAGCAGGCGAATTGATTACACCTGCGACCTTAACGTCAAACGCCTGATTGATGTGACTTACAGCTCCCGAAAAACCCGCGCGGATCATTGCATCTAACACCCTGTTAAGCTGATCTTCGTCAGTTTCGAGTAACAGATACGCGTCCATAAAATCAGCGTATTCATAAGCCGATAGAACAAGCTCTCTATCTTCGCTGCGCAATGCCGGAATTAATTCACCGTTCCATTTATTGGCAGGAATCATTTCGCTGGCTTCTCGTATATCTATAACCGCGTTAATACGCACATCGTTGCGCCCTGCCGCGTCAAGCAAGTTCCAGTAACGGTCAAGATCGGCTTTTGAAGCGTCTCTTTTAAGAATCATTCTTTCGTTTCCTTCCGCCGCCTTCAAATCGATATTTATGCCGAACGGATCTTTTTTTACGATGTAGACATCATAAAGCGAACGGATAAAATCCGCTTCCCTTGAATTGGCAGCCGACATGGAAATCAGTTCTTCAAGTTCCATTCTGTAAGGACGAGACGGAATGCCTACTTTTAATTTTTCCGCGGCAATTGTTCCAAGCGCAATTTCAAACCTGCCGTTTTGCACGTAACGTCCAAAATCAACATATTCGGCGTAACGCAGAACTTCTTTTTCGGAAGCAGGATCGATCCCGTAAAACAAAACCGGCGCGGAACCTGATGACGAAAAAAGAGTGCCCGAAAATGTATACCTTGGAGCGCTCACATAACCTTCGTTATCCAGCGCTTTTTTGTAAATTTCCCAATCCTTAAAATTTTCGTAACTGGGCATTTCGTCTTTTTTTTCAAAGTAAAGTTTAGTATGCAGTCTTGCGGCTCCCTGCTCGAAGTTGACGATATTTCTGCGCGACTCTATCTTCATGCCGCCAAGCCAGCTTGTAAGGAAGATGTAAACTGCAACGCTGACCATGATCGCAAGGGAAGTAAGAATGGTTTTCACCTTGTGGCGGGCAAGATTGCGAAGCGCCATTTTTTTTAGTTCCCATATACCTGTAACACAACCGAGCCTAAAAGGCGAAGGTTCCCGTCTTGATAATTTCATGGTACCCCCTATTGCTCCTTTACATAATCTGTAACGATCTGACCGTCGCGTATATTGATAAGACGGCGCGCGTAATCCATAACCATCTGATCATGCGTGGAAAAAATAAATGTTGTCCCTTCTGTTTTGTTCAGCTCCAGCATGAGCTCTAAAATTTCTTTGCCGATTGTTGAGTCAAGGTTAGCTGTCGGCTCGTCCGCAAGAATGAGCGCGGGTTTTTTTACAAGCGCGCGGGCGATAGCGACACGCTGCTGCTGACCGCCTGACATTTCCTTTGGACGGCGTTTTGCCATGCCGTCAAGACCGACATCCTTTAAAACTTTCGCCGTTCGTTCCTTAATTTCTTTTCTGTCGATTCCCATTAATGTAAGAGGAAAAGAAACATTTTCTTCCACAGACAATACAGGAATTAAATTGTACGCCTGGAAAATAAAACCAATGCTCTGCCGGCGAAGGAGAGCAAGCTCGTTACGCGACATTTTAGCAGTGTTCACGCCTCCGATTATAATATCACCGGAAGTTATTGTATCAAGGCAGCCTGCAAGATGAAGAAAAGTTGATTTGCCGCTGCCTGAAGGTCCTGCGATAGCGGAAAACTCTCCGCCTTTAAACTCAACATTTACGCCGCGAAGAGCGTGGACTGCCTGCCCGTTCAAGCCGTAATCCTTTTTTACATCGACTGCTTTTACTACTGTCATTTTCTAACCTCCTTCTTCAATTCATTCAAAGCCTGCAGCCCGAATACGTCTGTTGTTTTTAATTCTTCCGTTATTGTATTGGGAACAAGCATCATCGAGTTTCCTGCTTTTAATCCTTCGTTTAATATCGAAAGAATTTTTAATTTCATCGCAGGTTCATTACGCAGATAAATCTGCGAGGCTTCTTCCAGTTTGCGTGCGATTTCAATTTCAGCTTCAGCTAACAGAATACGTCCTTTCTTTTCGCGTTCAGCCTGCGCGACGCGCGAAAGTGAATCCTGCAAAGCTTCAGGGATTTGGATATCCGTTATCTCGATATGAAGAACTGTTATTCCCCATTCGGTTGTTTTTTTATCAACATCTTCCTGTATCTGCTTTTCGATAATGTCGCTGCGTTCAAGGAATGTTGAAAGATCGTGGTTCGAGATCGAATTGCGAAGCGCTGTCTTTGAAGAAAGCACAACAGCGTCAACATAATTTTCAACTTCCAAAACAGCCTTCTGCGGATCCCACACAAGCCAGAAACAAATCGCGTCGACATTTACCGTAACCGAATCGCCCGTTAAAGTTTTTTGCGTAGAAAAATCCGATACCCTGATTCTGAGATCGACCTTCTGCGCGATTCTGTCAGCTAACGGAAGAAGGAAGAAAAGACCAGGTCCTTTCACCCTGCGGAATTTTCCAAAGCGGAGCACTATCGCTCTCTCCCATTCATCAGCCTTGCGCAGAGAAAAAACCAAAAGCAGCACAACTAGAAAAACCGCGATACCAAGCCAAAGACTTGTAAAATCTTCAAGACGCAAAAAAGACCTTTGAGGCACATGATAAACAACGGAAATCACCGCCGCGGTTATTACAAGAACAATCAGCCTTATTGCACCTAACGTATAATCCGTTTTTTTTCCGGACTCCGCGCCTGCATTAAATAAACTCATTTTTTTAACCTCCATTAAGCGCGGATGCATTGCCGCGCATTTTATTCGAACATGAACCGAAGGTTCATGATTTCTCCTTAATATAAGAATCGATTAATTTAATCAGTTCCCTGTTTTCAAGCCCAAGAGCGCGAAGTTCATGAACAAAACGCCCAATCACTTCGCGGATTTTCCGGTTCAGACTGTCATCTTCCGCCGCCGGTTTTTTATCGGAGATGTAAGTTCCGCTGCCCACCTGAGTTTCCAGAATCCCGCGGATTTCAAGCTCGCTGTACGCCCGCGCGATGGTATTCGGGTTGGTCTTTAAATCAACCGCAAGGGAACGGATTGTCGGCAGCTTGTCGCCTTTTTTCATTCTGCCTGACAGGATGGCATACTCAATCTGCTGGATTATCTGCCTGTAAATCGGCGTCCCGTTCACCGGATCGAGCGAAAAATTGATAGCGCGAATGACCTTACTTTCCTCGTGAACGGCAGGTCTCACAGTTGTACTATTCATCTAGTACAATTCTAAATGTACTAGTACAATATGTCAAGAAAAATTTGATAAATTTTTTATTTTTTTTTGAAAAAAATTGATATCAATTGAGCTTTTTCCAAAACTCGGTTAGTTATGAAAAAAGCACAATTGGATGTTTTCTGAATATAACAGTTACGGTCTTCGTTTCTCCGCCGTGTATAAAAAAACCTCGTCTTATTTTATTTTTTGGATCATCCAGAGATATTATATTCCAATCATTAAATCCGCTAACCCGGTATTGGTTATTTCTTTTTAATTACATCGAATCCGCAGTAAGGCGCAAGAGCCCGCGGAATCCGCACCGTGCCGTCCGCCTGCTGGAAATTTTCCAGGATGGCGATGATGGCGCGGGAAACCGCGATTGCAGTGCCATTGAGCATGTGAACAAATTTATTTTTGCCGTCCGTGTCTTTAAAACGAATGTTAAGCCTTCTTGCCTGATAATCCGTACAGTTTGATGTTGACGTTACTTCGCCCCATTCGCCTGAATCCTTTCCGGGAAGACTTGCCCTTCCTGGCATCCATGCCTCCAAATCCCATTTTCTGTAAGCGGGAGCGCCGAGGTCTCCTGTGCAGGTATCTACGACGCGGAATGGAATGTTCAAACCTTCGAAAATTTCTTCTTCTATAGAACGCAATTCTTCGTGGAAACGATCCGATTCTTCCGGAAGGCAGTAGACGAACATTTCAAGTTTTGTAAATTGATGGACGCGGTAAAGTCCCTTGGAGAACTGACCTGCGGCTCCGGCTTCGCGCCTGAAACAATGAGAAAGCCCTGCCATGCGAAGCGGCAGTTTTTCGCGCGGTAAAATCATGTTGGAATAATAACCGCCCAGAGTAATTTCGGCAGTACCGACAAGACACGACCGAAGGTTCGATGAGTCTTCTCCTTCTATCATGTAGACATTCGACTCGGCTCCCCGCGGATTAAAACCGATTCCTTCCAGTATCTCTTCGCGGGCAATATCGGGAGTTATAAATGGAGTAAAACCCTTTTTCTGCAGAATGTCCAGCGCATAACGTACCAGACCAAGTTCAAGAAAAACGCCTTCATTTTTTAAATAGTAAAATTTAGTGCCGGATACTTTCGTGCCGGAATCAAAATCGATAATATCAAGGTCCTGTCCCAGTTTTACATGATCTGCGGGCTCAAAATCAAATTTAGGAATCTGCCCTGATTTTTTTACTTCTAGATTATCCTTGTCTTCCCTGCCCACAGGCGCGTCAGGATGCGCCATGTTTGGAATTTTTCTGGCTTCGGTTAAGAGCTCATCCTCAACTGCCGCAAGTTCAGTCTCCGCTGCGGCAATCTCTTCTTTAAGTTTTTTACCTTCTTCTATAAGAGCAGCTCTGGTTTCCTGCTCAATCTTTCCTTTCATTGAATCGGCGTTGGCGTTACGTTTCTGCTGCAGATTTTGCAGGCTGGTAGTAAGTTCGGTTCTTTTATTGTAAAGCCGCGCTACAGCTTCCGCGTCGGCTTTCATAAAACGGTCCGCGATATTTGCCATTACGGCGGAGAGATTTTCAGTTATAAATTTATAATCTAACATGTTAATAGTGTAGCAAAAATTTAAAAAATAGACTACCATTAACTATGCGCGTGTTATTAATTTGTGATGATTACTGGCATCCCGGTCAAACGGCTGTTGACGGAACCGCTCCGCTAAAAGAAAGCGGATTTCAATTTGACGTAATTTTTGACGCCAAAGATTTTTCGCCCGATTCATTAAAGCAGTACAATGCTGTCCTTATCTGCAAGATGGACGAAGTTTCTCAAACCGATAAATCGACGTGGAAAACAGACGCTGTGCAGAAAGCGTTTGTCGATTACGTCGAAGGCGGAGGAGGACTTGTCGCGGTACACAGCGCGGTTGTTCAGGGAAAAGATACGCAGAAACTTGATAAGCTTCTCGGCTGCCGCTTTATAGGTCATCCGAATAATTGCCCTGTTACTGTGTCGCCTGTAAAGCCTCATCCTGTAACAGAAGGAGTCTGCCTTTTCTGCGAAACTGACGAGCATTACAGAATCGAAATAACCTCTCCTGACGCCGATGTTCTGCTCGCTTCATATTCGCCGCCTCAGGGAGAAGAAAGCAAGTATCAGAATGAACCGTACTTCAATACCCCTGCCGGAATTTATCCTGCTGGCTTTGTCCGGACTCAAGGCAAGGGACGGGTTTGCGTTCTTACTCCGGGACATTTAACAGCGGTGTGGTTAAATCCGCAGTTTCAAAAACTGCTTACAAATGCGCTGAACTGGTGCGCGGCTAATAACCGCTAATAACAGGAATTTTACCGGTTCCCTGACACGCATTGCAAAATCGCGTGCCTAAACAATTAGGACATGAAGCCTTGGTTTCGGCGGGAAATCCCGAACAGAAAGTACAAAGACCGCCGGAACAATACCAGCAATCTTCATCGCCGCACGACAAAACAAAACCTGTCAGACAAAATATAAAAAATATATATAATAATTTTTTCATAATTACCTCCCGTATTTTGCAGCGAAGCAATGTTTATAATTATTCCTTTTGCGCATAGATAATGCGTCATGTTACTAATATAATAATAAATATTCATGCCGTCAAATCTTTTATTTGGATATCAGGATGACAATAACCGGGCGTGCCGAATTTAACGCGAGCGAATTGAATTGCGCGTAACGGACAGATGTTTACGCATCCCTGGCAATGCTCGCATTTTGAAGTAAAAACAGGATGTCCGTTTTTCATTTCTATGGCGGAAACAGGACAAATATTCGCACAGACAGCGCATCCGCAGCATACACTGCTGAGCCGATAATATTTATAAAATATTTTCAAACCAAAAGAAAAAAGCCATGAAACAAACGAAGAAAACGGAGTAAAAGTACAAATTTTATTTTCTTTTTTCCCGATGATAGAATGAGCGGCTTTCTCTGTCGCCTTTTTCTGCATTTCTGTCCAGCGTTCAATTGTTTTTGCTTTCGGCGTTCCGAACATGGCAAGATAATTTTCGACCGCCGGAATATTGCCAAAAAACATTTTATCTATTTTCTTTTTCTTTAAATAACGCCTGAAAATTCCCATCGTTCCAAGAGGACTAGAGCCGTAAGTTGTAAATGCGGCAAGATAATCCGTTTTGAATTCCGCCTTCTTCACAAAACGGCTGACAATTGCCGGCGGTCCATAAGCAAATGACGGAAAAATAAATACAACCGTTTCAGCTTCTATAATTATTTCTTCTTTTTCCGCCTCTTTGCCGATGTTGTATAACGCGCAGTTTTGCTCAGGATAAAAATCATTTATAATCTGCGCGATTTTTCTTGCCGACCAAAGACTGTTTCCTGTACCGCTAAAGTAATATATTTTAGTCATTTTTATTATTCACTATACTTACAGTTTCATCCTTGTCAATAACAGCTTCTATCAGAACAGCTCTGCCCGCGGCATGATGCTTCATGGCCTCTTCCAGCGCGCCTGCCGCGGCTCCCATGCCGTAACCCATCGTTCACATACCGCCTGATGTTAAAAAATTCCCCGGTTTTTTAAAAGGATAAAACTGGACCGTCCAAATCTTATGCTGCCCAACATCGGTTACAACAACAGCGTCTTCGCCTAACGCCTTAGCGGTCTCTTTAATTATAAAACGCGGATGCAAAGCCTGTTTTTCTTTTTAACAGCCGCTGTTTCATCTTTACGCTGATAAATTTCTTCATTCCATTCGGGTAAAAAATCTGACAGCAATTTTTTTAAAAGCCTTTATAATACTGTTTTTATATCCCCGATAATGTATGCGCCGGCGGCGATATTTTTATTAATCTCGGCAGGATCGATATCCAAAAATAGTATCGACGCCGTTTTTTATAAGGGTTTCAATTAAAATTCTCGCGCCGGTATATTTCAATTCACGCTCTCCGCGTGAATCAGCATGTATTCAATTGAATCAACCAGCGCGGCGCGGCTTGCGTCGATGATATCCGCGCTTACGCCGACAGTGTTCCAGCTTCGCTGTCCGTCTGTTGATTCGATTAAAACTCGTACCATCGCGGCAGTAGCGTCCTTTCCATCAATTACGCGCACCTTGTAATCATCAAGCCTAACCTTCGCAAGATCGGGGAAAAACCGCGTCAGCGCCCGGCGGAGCGCATTGTCAAGAGCGCCGACAGGTCCTACTCCTTCTGCTGCCGCCACTTCGCTCTGTCCGTCAACAATAACTTTTACCCACGCATGAGAACATTCAAGCCTCTCGCCAATCGGGTGCTCGCTCATTACGCGGTACGCCTCAATTTTAAAAAAGGGCGAATAACGTTCCAGCTCGCGGAGGATCAATATTTCAAAACTCGCGTCGGCACCTTCATAAGCCCAGCCTTCGGCTTCCAGTTTTTTCAGTTTTTCTGCTAACGAAACAATTACCGGATGATCCTTGTGAACCTGCGGCTCTATTTTTTTTACGCGCTCTGCAATCGCGGCTCTGCCGCCGACTTCGCTCATTAAAAGATGGCGGTTGTTGCCGACAACTTCCGGCGTAACATGCTCAAAAGAGCGGCTGGTTTTTAAAACAGCGTCCGAGTGCATTCCTGCTTTGTGCGAAAAAGCATGTGCGCCGATATAAGGCATGTCATCGCTGATATTTACATTGGCGATTTCTGCAACTCTCCTTGTTATTTCGCTGATACGGACAAGACACCCTTGAGGAAGACAGCGAAGATCAAGTTTTATTTCCAGAGACGGAATTAAAGCGGCAAGTGCCGTGTTGCCGCATCTTTCACCAAAACCGACCAATGTCCCCTGCACATGGGTACAGCCTGCCTGCACCGCAGCAAGAGAGACGGCAAGGGCAAGACCGCAGTCGTTATGCGCGTGAATACCGAATATCTTAGAAGGAAAAGTTTTAATTACTTCCTGCGCTGCTGAGACGATGCCGCCAGGAAATGTTCCGCCGTTTGTGTCGCATAACACAACGCGGTCTGCGCCAGCTTCAAGCGCGGTTTTAATCACACTAAGCGCGTAAGATTGATTCGCTTTCCATCCGTCAAAAAAATGCTCTGCGTCAAAGAAAACCGTTCTGCCTTCGGCTTTTAAAAAGGCGATTGTATCGCTGATCATCGCTAGATTTTCTTCAGGCTGAACCTGCAGTATTTCGCGTACATGCAAATCCCATGTTTTTCCGAAGATTACAATGCCCTGCGTTCCTGCGTCAAGAAGCATACGAAGCTGAGGATCATCGCAGGTTTTTATTCCCTTCTTGCGCGTCGAGCCAAAAGCGCAGATTTTGGAATTTTTTAATTTAAGCGAAGATACTTGTTTAAAAAATTCCATATCCTTTGGATTGCTCCCAGGATTTCCGGCTTCAATCCACGCGATGCCAAGATCGTCTAACGCTCCTGCTACGGCAAGTTTATCCCGCAAAGAGAAATTTATTCCCTCTCCCTGAGCGCCGTCTCGCAGCGTAGTATCCAATATTTCAATATCCAGTTTATCATTCATCATATTTAAAACCTTCAAAAACTTTTTCGAATGTTTCGCTGTCAAGATTGATGTTTAATTCATTAAGACGCTCTTCAAACGCATGGCGCCCTGAATATTTGCCGGGAATAATGCGGCTTTTTGTTCTGCCTATTGATTCGGGCGTCATTATTTCGTATGTCTTCCGGTTTGCGAGAACTCCGTATTGATGAATTCCCGCTTCATGAGCAAAGGTATTATCTCCCGCAATCGCCCTGACATATTCAAATTCGCCGTGGCTTGAAACTGGAAAATCGGCTTCGATAATATCAACGCTGAGTTTTTCCAGCCGCTTTGCGACCTCGATCTTTTCACCCGGATTCATGCTGCAGCCGAGAGCCTGTTCGCCGTCCCTGAGAGTTGTGTCAAATATTTTTATTGTACGCATATTAATTTATGTTATAATAAATAAATGAAAAAGTCATGAACCTCATCAGGCTGAAACGCAGAATAAGGAGACACTCACAGTGATATTATGCATTGGCGAAGCTGTAATTGACATGTTCCAAAAAAAAGCTCCTGATTTTGAAGATGTATTCATACCGCTTCCGGGAGGATGTTCGTATAATACATCGATTGCTATCGGAAAACTTTTTCAAAGCCAGAAAAAATCAAGCGTTGGATTTCTGGGACGAATTTCCAAAAATTTTTTCGGTGATATACAAATACAAAGACTGCGCGATTATAATGTGAATGATAATTTAATAATCCGGTGCGATGAAAATCCGATTCTTGCTTTTATAAAAACAGAAGAAGGAAAGGAACCTCAATACGCGTTTTACGATGAAGGCACAGCTGATCGTCTGCTTTCGGAAGATGAATTGGAATCCTCTCTGCAAAAAAATCCTGATCTCGATATTTCATGTTTAGTTTTCGGCTCTGTATCAATGGCAATGGAACCGGTTGCGTCGTCAATAGAAGACTTCCTTATAAAACAGGCGAAGCGCCGGAACGCGGTTATCGCTTTTGATCCGAACATCCGCCCATTTTTAATAAAAGACAGGGAAAAATATTTAGAGCGTTTTAAAAATTGGGCAAGTCTATGCACTATCGCGAAAATTTCAAGCGAAGATTTTGAATATATTTTTCCAGGTATCGAGCCTGAAGAAGCCTTGCAAAAAATGCTCGAGATGGGAACAAATCTTGCAATTGTTACGCTGGGATGCAAGGGAGCCAAAGCGCTGCTTCGCCGAGGCGACGGGAGCGTTATACAATCATCGGCTGACGGAATAAATATTTCAAAAACAGGCGACACTGTAGGAGCTGGCGACACTTTTCATGGAGCGTTTCTTGCATGGCTTGAGCTTCGCGGAAAATTGTCGCGTAACGCAGTTGTCAATTTAAGCGAAAATGATTTGCATGACGCGCTTTTTTTCGCGAATAAAGCCGCCGCGGTTGTCTGCACAAGGTACGGAGCGCAGCCGCCTTCACTGGATGAAATTAAAAATTGAGGCGAAACTTCAATTTTGGAACATCCGCCTATTGTCCGGACGGTTCAAAGTATGATTTTAATTCGTTTAACGCATCCTGAACTTCGGCTGAATTAAATACCTCATTAAATTCATTTAAAGTATTTTGAATCGCCTCCTGACTGTTTCCCAACAAACTGCTGAATGAATTTATCATGTCTGCCACATCCTCGCTTTTAAGCAAAGACGATGCCGCTCCGGTTAAATCCTGTATATAATTACTCGCATCCGAAGCCATCAGTCTGGCTAATTCCATGTGATAAGTAATCTTGTCTGCGCTGGAAAACATTTCAACTTTAGCGTTAATTTTGGAGGCTTTTTTGGATAATTTCTTCATCTTTGAATCGTCATCAGCCGCGGAAATCATCTCTTTGGTTAAATCATAAGTCTCTTTTGCCAATGTCTTTGGATCGTCTTTTTTAGCGCAGCCGGTTAACGCAAATGAAAAAATTACAGCAACGGCGATCAATGCAGAAAATTTACAGACGCTTTTCATACAGACTCCTTCTTATGCCTTTATAATTTGATCGAGAATCCGCTCTTCAACTGAAAAGCCCGGAAACCCTGCTTAAAGTTCCGGCTCTGTTTTCTATCAACATCGAAACAATGTGCTGCCACCCTGTTTTTATTCATTTCTTTTTAACAGGCGCAGCGCTTGCGATCAGCCGGTTTATACCTGCAAGATCGCTGCGAACGGTTCTGGCTTTATCAATGGCATCCTGATGCCTGCCTGCCGCCTGATCGGCTTCCGCGCTGTCTGCTGTATTATATGCGTTTACAATTCCTTTATCCAGCGCATCGTAATCCAGGTCTAACAATGAATAACGGGCTCCGTTTACATTTATGCTTGTTTCTTCAATCTCTGTTTTTAGACCGGAAACGACAGATGCGGCTTCCTGACTTGCTCTTTGCGCCGCGTCTCTTCCGTCGGTTATTGCTTTATTGGCTGCTGCAATCGCTTCTTCCGCATAAGTTTTAGCCGCGTCATATCTCTTGGAATCAGCTTCCGTCTGCATATTGGTTAAAGCAAAACGCGCGCGGTTTAATGTACTGCCCGCATATTGAACTGCGTTGGCGTCATTTTCTGCCCTGAAAACCGCCTCTTTTGCGCTTTCCATCTCCGCTACAGGCGGCTTGGCGCATCCAGATAATATAATAGAAATTAGAACAGCTAATAGAATATAATGTGGGTAAATTTTCATTACTACACCTCTTTAATTAGTCTCATCGTTAATTTTAATACAAATAAGGAAATAATTCCAGTATTTTTACACCCATGAGCGAAGTGCATAATTAAGAATTACAAGCCTCTTGAATATTCTCTCCATGCACACTATTTTCAATATATATGAAACTAATGCGCATTCTGAAGCCGTCTCTCTTTGTATACGAATGTGTAAGGTTTACGTTATTTATTTTAATAATCCTTATTCTTGGAAGCAAACAGCAATTTTCGATAATTATTGTTTTTACCGCGCCCTGCATTCTGTTTCCGCTTATGGCTTTATTTATCTGGCTTGATGCAGTCCGCAACAAGGCTTACCTGCCGCTTTTTCTCGCCGGAAAATGCATTTATATTTTTGCTCTGATAGTCTGGTTTATACTCTCCAAACAGGCTAAAATGTTCACAAGCAACGACAGCGTTGCCAATCTTGCGCAATTTATATTAAGCGGCGATCTATTTACGCTGGCTGCCGTTTTGGTTATAAAAAATGACACAAACGAATTAACGGAAAAATATTCAGAGAAAAATGAATCTATAATTGATACGGAGGATAGATAATGCGGGTTATTCCAATAGCTAGCGGTAAGGGAGGAGTGGGGAAATCCCTGGTGTCTGCGAATCTTGCGGTTTCTCTTGCGCAATCCGGGCATCGCGTCGTACTTGCAGACCTAGATTTGGGAGCTTCAAATCTCCATCTTGTATTGGGACATCAGTCTCCGAAAGCCGGCATCGGAACATTCCTAAATAATACAAGGTCTAATTTTAATGATGTGATTTCCGATACCGATATCCGCGGTCTTCGTTTTATTCCGGGCGATAATGAGATACCCGGAACAGCAAATCTGACAGTCTCCCAGAGAAAAGCTTTAGTTAAAAAACTTTTAGCGCTAAAGGAAGATACCGATATTTTGATACTCGATTTGGGCGCGGGAACTCATCAATCCATTCTTGATTTTTTTCTGCTTTCTAATCAGGGAATCGTTGTCTCGGCTCCGGCTGTTACAGCGGTATTAAACGCTTATGTGTTTTTAAAAAACACCGTATTCAGATTGATATACAGCTCCTGTACAAAAGGCTCTCCTGCGCGCACGCTCCTGGAAAAAATCCGCAAGGACGGAGCGGGTCACGCGAAACTTTACATTCCAAAAATTCTGCCGGAAATAAAAAACATCGATCCTGTCTCTTTCGAAAAATTTACAAAACG
>Ga0209755_10003695_pt1 | contig 18871 bp, 16 predicted proteins | sample TergutCo191P1_FD_187301 | JGI IMG/M metagenome (GOLD analysis project Ga0209755, IMG submission 187301) | Cornitermes sp. P1 segment gut microbial communities from Petit-Saut dam, French Guiana - Co191P1 (SPAdes) (version 2) | ecosystem: Host-associated > Arthropoda: Insects > Digestive system...
AGCGGTCCGTTCGGCATCGCTTCGTTACCTACCGGGATTCTATGCTCTGCATCCAGATACCAGCCTGCAAATCGCATGGGTATACCGTTTGCTGTACGGGTCGGTGCAGCCCGCGACACTCTCGACTCTATGTTTTCTCCGAACATCACTTCGTGTATCGGAGCAACTGCCGTCCCGCCCATTGAGTTAAAGCTGAGTGTATATCTGTTGCGAATGTAAAAGAATCTGAATATGACTCCTTCATGGCTGTTGCCTGTGTGCGTGAGTCCTGTAAAGGTTCTCGGATTGAGGGTTGTGCCGCTTATATTGATATCCTGCGAATATGGGCTTTCGATATAGCGCCTTGCGCCAAATATCATTTCCCTGCGGTCACCTGCCGCTTCGCCAGGCAGCGCTTCAAACCAGTATTCGGCGCGCCGCTCATTTACTGTTCCCCACGTGGCGGTGAATGTCACGCTTCTATCTATCGCACTACCGCTCGGAATCATGTTTGTGGTAACTGTTGGGCGGTGTGATACGAAGGTATCGCCGGATGAGATATTACTCGCAGCGGGCCAACCTCTGAAGTGGTTGCTCGCCCATGCTTCATTCCACAACGCATTTTGATTTGCTCGTGTTCTGTGTGTGTCAATAATGACAGCATTGTGGGAACTCGGCCACTGGTTCCATATATCTTGCTCATACTTCGCCCTAAAGCTGTATGATATGGCTTGGCTTCCCAGGTTTGCTCCTTCGGTTGTTATGCCACGCCCAAACGGACCGGAATTTGAACGTCCGTCTGTGAATGTGATTGACCTCGCCCTGCGGTTTGTTGTGTTGTTTGTGCCGGGGTTGCCCAATTCAAAATTGAATGTAAACTCAAGCCTCTTTAAAAATACATTCACTACCGTTGTTCCATCGCCCTGCACTTCCAGGCTCTCGCCATGGCGAAATACTGCCCACACGCGGCTGTCATTACCTGTCGTAGAAGTGGTTGCCGAGATAACTCGATTGGCAGCGGGCAGAGCACTTTGATTGGTGTAATCTGCCATTGTACCGGCAAGGCGCATGTTTGTCCCTGTGCGACGGAGCGACGTGTAGAACATGTAGTTGCTTCTGTCTGTTCCGGGGTCACCAATAACATTTGGTTTTTCGACCCATATAACAACTGTGTATTCGGCGTAATGCGGGTTTGCCCAGACCGCGTGCAAAATAATGTCGGATGTTATTTGTGTATTAAAGTCAAATGCTGCCCTGCCGTTTTCCGTCAGCGACCAATGGCTAAATTCCCAGCCTGTCCGAGTAGGATTTGCAGGCTGTGCAACTATGCTGTCATCGCTGACCACTGCGGCGGGAACAAATGAGCCCACAGAAACAAAGAATACATTGTGTGCTGTCGAAAATGATGGTACAAGCGTCACGTCACTTACTATTATGGTATTGTCTGTGTCGAATTGCTTCTGGGTATCTTCCCTTAGCCAGCGTGTGAATATCTGCCCTTCGCCCGGTGGTTGCAAACGGTTTTCCAGCTCCCTTATTTCTGCAATCGCCTCATAACCCAGTTTCTCTCCTGATGCTGCGCTCCGCGAGAGAACAACTATACCGTCGGCGTTTCTGAATTGAATCAGAAATTCGTTACTGAATCCTGCATATAGGTTTATGTCATTTTCTATCGGTAGGTCGAAATTAAAGCTGCTTATCATCCCGGCTTTAAACCACCCTCTGAACGACACCATCCCCTCCGGCCAGATTTCGTTTGGCGGAGCCTCCGGAGGCAGTACAGTTTCTCCTGCTTGTATCTGCCGCTCGTGGTATAGCTTCTCGCCAACATAAAACCTGATTGTCAGGCGACTCGATTCAAGCGTTTCAAGCTGTGATAGCGCCTGTGGTTTGCCGTGCATTGGTGTTGATGACGAGTTATACGATAGTGATTCCGCTTTTATCTGTTCAAGCGTTTCGGACAGCGGTGCTGTGTCGCTTGTGCCGGCCAAATCGCCTTGCAGGCCACATTCTTCCACTCCTATACGAGCAGATTTTTCATTCCTGATGATTTCGCCGGCAGAGGAATAGGCCTCGCCGCCATCTGTCAACGAAGCGGCTATAGGCGTCGTCACACCAAGAAACATCGCAAGCATTAACATTAACGCAAGCAACGCTTTCAACGTTTTTTTATGTATTTTTTTCGTCATATAAATTTACACTCCATTATTCACTGCATTCGGTTTCCCTATACAGTATAAAATGAAATGCAAAAAATAATGTGAAATAACGCTCAACATTATGTAAACTTATATGGACTAAACTGTAAACTAAATGTTACAGACCACTAGTGTAGCGTATACGAAATAACAAGCCATATCTTGCACTATCTTTTTCCGTCTGACATCGTCAGAAAACCTCGAAATAGCACTGATATTCCTTCGGCTTTCTTCCTGGCCAGCCGAAAAAATCCAGCGCAATCTATAGCCGGTTATTTCGTATACGCTGCACTAATCTATTTTCTCTATATAATAACCTTCACCTCTTGATGCGGTTATGGTGTACTTTGCGTCGGTCAGTTTTGTCCTAAGTTTCGATACCGCTACTTTCAAAGAGTTGTCATCATCGAGCATTTTTTGTCCCCATACTTTCTCGTATATGTATTCGGCACTTAACAATCTTTCGGGATGTTGTATGAGCAGTTGCAGAATCGAGTATTCTTTTTGAGACAATTGAATTTCTTCGTCCCCAACCACGGCTTTTCCCGATGATGGATAAAGCCTTAGTCTGTCAAATATCAAAACATCCGGTACTGTTGACGCTCTGCGCAAAAGGGCCTCGATGCGTATGAGAAAGACCTTCAGATCGTACGGCTTAGTAAGATAGTCGTCGCTCCCGACATCAAAGCCACGGATGATGTCGTCCGGTGTTCCCATTGCCGTCAAAATCAATACAGGTACATCTGATGTGTTTCTGAGTTCCCGCAAAAAGGCCAGTCCATTTCCGTCCGGTAGCTGCAAGTCTAGTATGATGGCGCACGGCATCTCTTCTTTAATTATCGCCTTCGCTTCCGTCAGGCAGTTTGCTTGCTTTATATTATATCCGTGCCGCGTTAATATTTTCATGTTGTTGGACTGAACCACCGGCTCGTCTTCCACAAGCAGTATATAGTCTTTCCCAGTGCTCATCTTGCCTTTAGCTCTCCTTTGTTTCGTAATCATAGTCAAATACAGGAATTGTGAATGTTACACTTGTTCCTTTGCCATACTTGCTCTTTATATCTATTGTACCCCCTTGGGTTTCAATGGCTGTTTTGCATATAGATAGACCAAGACCTGTTCCCGTTTCCGATACTCCCCTATCAAATACGTTCGGCAGCATCCCCGGCTTTATGCCCGTGCCGGTATCGCTGATTTCTATGCTGATAAATTGCTGCGCTTTACTTGCATCCCGATGTCCGCTCTGCGCTGATTGGTTTGTCCCAATTACAGTAGCTTTGATTGTTATATCGCCGCCTCTTGTATATCTGTTCGCGTTTGACAGTAAATTTGAGAATATATTTAACAGCAGATCGGCATTGCCTCGAGCGTATGGGAGTGAACTCGGCAACGTCAGCCGCAACTTATTGTTGTGCCTTTCAAGAAGATTATGGTAGGTATTTACTACTTTTCTCATCAGCAACAATAGGTCTATCGCTTCATTACTTTGCCGGTCATCGTTTAGATCCGCATTCTCAAGAGTCCTGTCTACCATCCGCCCCATCCGCATAATTTCCGCTTGCGCAAGGTTTAGTATCTCGCGCATTTCTTCTCTGTCAATTTCAAAATCCAGCATGTCGATTGCGTTTATTATACTCGTTGATATAACAGTCAGAGGAGTTTTGATATCGTGGCTCATATTTTGCATAAACTCGGTTTTCGTGCTGTTAAGGCGATCCAGCACCTCATTTTCTTTCATAAGTATGCGCTCTTTTGCGCTTGCTTCTTCCGCTCTTCTTTCCGCTCTTCTATACTGTTGAAACAACGCAATCAGCATAACTATAAGAAGGATAAAGAGCACTATCAATATCGCTTCGCCTATAATCACCCACCGCGTTTGCGATTGTGACATATTTGACGAAATGTAGAACAGCCTTCTGTACAAGGGCTCGCCATTGGCTTCATCCGCCGACACACATCCCGTGAGTGTGCCTAAAAAAGCAAGCGCACCTATTATAGGTAATGTGTATTTACCCATCGCTTGCGCAGCTTGCGCAGTTTTGGTGATTATTCGTCCCACCTTGTGCCCCTTATCCGCTTTTTGCAACACTCGTCTCAGTCGATTGTATATCACTTTCACATAATTTTCAAGGAATAAATTGAAAATTTGAGTTCCCCCAAAAGGAGATAGTCGATACCGCGATAGCCTTTGTCCTGCAATGCAAAAGCGGCATAAGGAATTAGAAATCATGGACAAAAACAAGTGCAAACCCAGCCCAAAATGTGATATACTGTATTCGCTACAAACGCAGTCATATCAACAAAAACGGAGGTTTTGCACATGACCAGTCCGGTTATGCTGTCCTTGAATGCGCTCTATGTGTTACCGATTACCCGGCGGCCGCTGACTTCGCAAAAACAGCAAAATGTGTTATACTGACTGCAATTTATGTATAAGAGGGCTGATAAAACATGAACGAGCGATATTTTTCCGCGCCCGGGCGCGTTGAAATCGGAGGCAATCACACTGACCATCAGCATGGCTGTGTGCTTGCCGCTGCTGTGAATTTAGAGGTGAAATGCAGTGCAGTTCCAAATGGCACAAATACAGTCAATATCAAAAATCCACAATACGGCTCTGCAAGCATTGATTTGAGCAGCCTGAATATTCTTGATGATGAGAAAGAAACTTCACAGGCGCTCGTTCGGGGCGTCGCCGCATGGTTTGTCAGGCACGGGCATAAAATCGGCGGATTTGACGCAGTTATGACATCGACTATACCGCTCGGCTCCGGTCTGTCAAGCTCCGCTGCATATGAAGTGCTTATCGGCAACGTGTTTAAAGGTCTTTTCGGAGCCGATGTTACGCCGCTCGAAATAGCCCTTGCGGGGCAATATGCTGAAAATATTTATTTCGGCAAGCCTTGCGGGCTAATGGATCAGGCGGCTTCCAGCTTTGGAGGGCTGAGTAAAATTGATTTTTCCGACCCGAATAATACTGTAGTTACGCCCATACATGCCGATTTGTCGGGATATGCACTGTGCGTTGTTGCACCCGGTGGCGACCACGCAGACCTCACTGCGGAATATGCGGCGATACCCGTCGAAATGAAAACCGTTGCAAACCACTTTGGCAAAGAATACCTGCGAGATGTCGCACCGGATACCTTTTATTCTGAAATTGGAAAACTCCGCCATCTGAGCGACAGAGCCATTCTCCGCGCTCATCATTATTTTGAGGACCATGAGCGCGTCACCTTGCAGGCTGAGGCATTGCAAAACGGCGATATTCAAGCATTTTTTGATTTGGTGATACAATCGGGGCGTTCTTCACTTTCATACCTTCAAAATGTATTCACCTCATCAGACCCGCACAACCAGGAACTCACCCTGGCGCTGGCATTATCCGAAAAAATTCTCGCCGGAAAAGGCGCGTGGCGCGTCCACGGTGGCGGCTTTGCAGGAACAATTCTGGCTTTTGTCCCCGATGAATTGAAAGCTGCGTATAAAAAACAAATATGCAATGTATTCGGCGAAGATTCCTGTCTGTTTTTAAATATCCGAAAAGAAGGCGGCATGGAGATACCGGGATGAAAGAATTCACAATCAGCAAAAATGACGCCGGACAGCGGCTCGACAGATTTACGGCAAAGACAGTGCCGCTGCTGCCGTCCTCGCTTTTGCAAAAGTACATACGAATAAGGCGCATCAAAGTAGGCGGCAAAGCATCAAAACGCGATTACAAGCTCGTCTGCGGCGATACTGTCCAAATGTACATAAACGATGAGTTTTTCGACGCCCCAAAGGAAGATACCGCATATCTCAAAATCGTAAGTCCCGAACTCGATATCATTTACGAGGATGAGAACATCATGCTTATAAATAAGCCCGCCGGTGTGCTCTGCCACAGTGACAGCGGTTATGATTACAGTTCAATAATATCGCGGGTGCAGGCATATCTGCATAAAAGCGGCGTCTGGCGTCCTCGTGATGAAAACTCATTTACTCCGGCACTTTGCAACCGAATTGACCGCAACACCTCCGGAGTTATAATCGCCGCAAAAAATTCCGAAGCTCTGCGAATCATCAATGAAAAACTCCGTCAAAATGAGATTGACAGATACTATCTCGCCATCGTTCACGGCATACCAAAGCCGCCCACAGGGAGGCTTGAGGGGTATATATTCAAGGATGCTGTAAAAAATCGGGTTTTTGTCACAAAGAATAATCAGCCCGGTGCAAAATCCGCCGTGATGCAGTATCGCACCATAAAAAGTTCAGATGCGCTCTCACTTCTTGAGTGTCAGCTAATAACAGGCCGCACCCATCAAATACGCGCCCAACTCGCAGATGCGGGCTACCCAATTCTCGGAGACGGCAAATACGGAATCGGACATCTCGACAAAAAATACGGCGAAGCAAAACAAGCCCTGTGTTCATACAAGCTGACTTTCAATTTCAAAACAGACGCAGGGATTCTCAAATATCTGCAAGGGCAGACATTTGAGCTAAAGGACATCTCGTTTAGAAGCAAGTATTTCGGTTAATTTACACCTTGATGGAGTTCATAATTGAGCAACAATATTCTTAACAGCATTGCAAAAGTCTGTCGGGTTATCAACATCAGTGATATGTTTAGTACCCTTCCTTTTTGAACTTCATGCTTATAACATTTTCGATTTTACTTGCTCTAGGCAATTTTGGATGTTATCGACGCCGTCAACGTAATTATTTTCGATGCAATAAATCAAATTGAGAACATCTATCATTTTCCCGGTAGCTTCAGCCGCCGTTTTGCTGATTACTTCTTCGCCGCCATAAGCCTTCAACATAGCGGCAAGTAGAATTTCGTCTTCCATTCCTCTAAAATCTTGAGATTTGTCGTACAATCCCGCATCGCCGAAATCAATTATCCCAACCCGGTTTTCGCCGTCAATCAAGGTGTTGTTGTAATCCAAGTCACCGTGGCAGAAAACAAGCTCACCCGTACCGGACATACACTCCGGTACTTCGTGTGTAAAAAAATCGTCTATCTTTATGAGTTCCGTTTCGGTGAAAAATTCCGTCAGCAAACCTCTGTCTTTCCTGTACCAATTTTGATATTCCAAAGTTTGCTCTTCGAGGGTTTGTGTTTTTATGTCACCATAGTTTTTTATCCCGTGAAGCTGCCGCAAAAATTCGCCTAATTGAGTCCCTATGTCTATTTTTTGCTGCTCTGTTAAACCGCAGATAACCCCTCTGAGCGGAACTCCTTCAACGCCGTAAAAACCAAAATATGAACCATCTTCTGCCGCACAATTTAATATAGGAACTTGAAGATTGAACTTCTGCTCTTTTATCAGGTCAAGCGCGGTCACCTCATTTTTGCATTCCTCACGGAATTTTGCGTTGCGTGGAAATTTAAACACAATTTTCCCGCCGTCAATAATATAAGCCCGGCTTGTCCATCCGATTTCGTTAACCTCAATTCTGCTTTCGTCATCGATGCCCGTCAGCCGTTTTACGATTTCAAGCTCATCCCTGATTTTGTACTCCATGCAAACCTCCTCTTGAATTCGTGGTGAAGTCGTTGTAGTTTTTAATCATGGCATCTCGCTTCTCTCCGCTGCCGCGAAATAATCATAAAACGGCATTAAATACTCGTAACCGCTCACAAGGCGGTCAGCAAATTCACACCGAAACAGCTCGTTCCCGATTTCGCCGTAATGAATCAGCGAAAAGGACTTTTTGTTGTACCATTCCTGCGTTTTTGCTGTCGGAGCTTGTTTTTGTCGGGCGTATTCATCGCCTTCGAGTTTGAACTCGTCTTGGCTGTTTAGCAAATCTATCAGTTTCTCAAACTTTTTCGGATTCTCGTCAATGGTCTTGCGTAGTTTTTCCATTGTGGCGGCTTTGGCGGCGTAATAGCCCAAGCCATAGCTCCAGCCTTCGGGATTGAGGTCAAACCAAAATGTCAACACACCGCTGCTTTCCATCTCTTCGACATATGGCTTTTCTACTGAAAACCATAAGCTGTCCCTATAAAAACTGCCGTCCTTGACACGTCGCGCATCCTTGTAAATGCGAGATAGTTTATGCACGAACCCGCGCTCGCCGTATTTTTCAGTAATTCGAGCATAGACTTCTTGCCCCAACTCTTTCATCGGGGTTTGAAAATCACGTTTGAATTCATCTTTATGTTCCTCGAACCACGGCTTGTTATTGTTTAAGCGAATATTCCACATAAAGTCGATTGTTGCCTGCGAAAAGCCTGTAAACATAGATTTTACTCCTTTTCTGCCAAATATAAATACTTGCCGTCTTTGATTATAAGCTCTGCATATTGTCCGCTCAGCATTATATAGTTATCTCTCGTTTTTTTCAATCAAAAATATGCATTAAAAATACAGTGAGTGAAGCGACATCGCTATAATCATCATAATTTCCATTGACATTCATCGTATGAAATAGTATATTGATTCTTACGCTTTGCAGACTGTGGATTACAGCGTTGCGGCGGCTTAAATCGGGAGTAAGGAGGAGGATAAGTGGCAAAAGAGTTGATTCGCCTTTCGGGATGTTCTATGGCGTTTGACGGTGACGTTGTTTTAGACAACATTGATCTGTACGTAAATGATAAAGAATTCCTCACATTGCTTGGCCCGAGCGGTTGCGGTAAAACCACAACCCTGCGGATAATCGGCGGTTTTCTGAAGCCCGCTTCGGGAGACGTCTATTTCGATGGTGTGAGGATTAACGATGTTCCGCCCCATAAGCGGAAAGTCAATACAATTTTCCAGAAATACGCCCTTTTCACCCACCTCGATGTTTTTGAAAACATCGCATTTGGCTTGCGCTTACAGCGTCTTGACGGAAAAAAGATTGGAAAACCGGAAATAACCGAGCGCGTAATGGATATACTTGAAGTAGTGAGCTTAAAAGGCTTTGAAAGGCGCGATGTTTCATCCCTTTCCGGAGGGCAGCAGCAACGCGTCGCCATTGCGCGCGCGCTGGTCAACCGCCCAAAGGTTCTCTTGCTTGACGAACCGCTCGGCGCCCTCGATATGCGGCTTCGTAAGGACATGCAGAACGAACTCAAGCAAATACAGCAAACAACAGGCATAACCTTCATATATGTCACACATGACCAAGAAGAAGCGCTCGCCATGTCTGATACGATTGTCGTCATGGAAGGCGGAAAAATACAGCAAATAGGCACACCTGAGGATATATACAATGAACCCAAAAATGCGTTTGTGGCGGATTTCATCGGCGAAAGCAATATAGTTGACGGCATTATGCACTCTGACGGTATTGTTGAAATATTCGGCAGAAGATACAAATGCCTTGACAAAGGCTTCCGGTCTATGGAGCCTGTGGACGTAGTTATCAGACCCGAGGACATTGACATAGTCGCTCCCGGCAGAGGCAAACTGACAGGCACGGTTGTGAGCGTGACTTTTCGCGGTGTGCTGTATGATATTATTGTTGATTTTCACGGTTTCAAGTGGCTCATACAAACGACTGATTTAAGTCCTGTAGGTACAAAAATAGGCATAAAAATCGATCCTGACGGAATCCATGTTATGAAAAAAAGCCGTTTTTCTGATATGTATGGAGATTATAGCTCGTACAGTGCCGAATACGATGAAATAAGCGATTCCGAGCGCGAATATGACCACGAATCCGATGAAGAACGCTCAGAGGAGCGCCGATAGGCAGTGGGAGCGTTCTTTAAATGTGGGAATATCTTAAGCAAACCGCAGGATGCAATGCAAAACCGAAGTAAAAGTGAGGATACAAAGTGAGACCAAAACACTTTTCTATACCATATATCGTTTGGATGGCGATTTTCGTCGTTGCTCCTGTGCTGCTTGTGGTTGGTTATGCATTCACAACATCTGACGGCACAATCACACTTGATAATTTTGCGGCTATGGGCAGATTTTCAACGGTTTTTATCCGTTCATTTCAGCTTGCATTTATATCCACGATAATATGCATAGTGCTCGGATACCCCATTGCCTATATCCTCTCACGAGAAGGTCCCCGCTTACAACGGCTCATGATAATGCTGATTATTTTGCCAATGTGGATGAACTTCCTGCTTCGCACGTATGCATGGATGTCAATACTTGAAAACACGGGACTCTTAAACCGTCTGTTATCCGCGATAGGTCTTCCCACGCTTAATATTATCAATACTCCTGCGGCGGTTGTAATCGGAATGGTCTATAATTTCTTGCCGTTTATGATTTTGCCGATTTACTCGGTGATAATCAAAATCGACCGCAGCCTGTTTGAAGCGGCGCAGGATTTGGGCGCCAACACATTTTCCGTCTTTTATAAGCTCGTATTCCCACTGAGTCTGCCCGGTGTACTCTCCGGGGTTATGATGGTCTTTGTGCCTGCGGTTTCGACCTTTGTTATAACACAACTGCTCGGCGGCGGCATGGTAATGATGCTCGGCGACCTTATTGAAATGCAGTTTCTCGGCACAGCATACAACCCGCAGCTCGGCTCGGCAATCGCTCTTGTTATGATGCTCATAGTTATCTTATTTATGTACGTTGTCAATAAATTCGGGCAAGGCGAAGAAAGGTCGGTGGGATTATGACGAAAAAACCGGGCATCGCCGGGCGTTCCTACACAGCACTCATTTTGCTGTTCCTTTATGCGCCGATATTCATTCTGATTGCATTTTCATTCAATTCCACCAGAAGCCGCTCGGTCTGGACCGGCTTTACACTGGACTGGTATTCTTCCCTGCTGCGCGATAGTTCCATAATGAACGCATTTTATACAACGCTTATCGTGGCTTTCATCTCAGCTATCGTTGCGACGGCTATCGGCACATTTGCCGCAGTCGGCTTTTATAATATGCGCAGCCGGTGGCGCACACCGCTCATGCATATAAACAACATCCCTATGATGAACGCAGATATAGCGACCGGTGTGTCACTCAGCCTGCTGTTCATTTCGCTCGGCAGTATACTCAGCTTTCGTCTGGGCTTCGGCACACTGCTACTTGCACATATAATATTTAACATCCCCTATGTCGTACTATCCATAATGCCTAAGCTAAGACAGCTTGATAATAATCTTGTAGATGCGGCATGTGATCTCGGCTGTACATGGATAAAAGCATTTTGGAAAGTCATCATCCCCGAAATCAGGCCGGGAATAATAAACGGGCTGATAATTGCATTCACCTTATCAATTGACGATTTCGTGATAAGCTACTTCACCGCAGGCGGAAATGTTATGACACTGCCAATGCAGATATTTGCAATGACACGCAGACGCATCAGCCCCGAAATCAACGCACTTTCCACCATTATGTTCCTGTCAGTACTTACGTTGCTGATAATAATAAACATAAGAGAATCCCGACAGGAAAACGAGAGGAGAAAAGTAAAATGAAAAAAATAGTTATCGCAGTCCTGGCCCTATGTCTGCTGCTTTCGGCAATAGCCGCTTGCGGACAAAATGAAGGCTCAACCGGAGTCATAAATGACAGTCCGGGCGAAGTCGTAAGCTCCGGAGTCGTGAACGTCCATAACTGGGGTGAATATATCGATCAGAACATCTTCAAGATGTTTGAAGAAGAGACCGGAATCAGGGTAAACTACTCCACTTTTGAAACTAATGAAGCAGTTTATGCACTGCTTCGCCGCGGCGGCGCCAGTGTCGATGTAATAATACCGTCGGATTATATGATTGCCAGAATGATTGACGAAGATATGCTCGAAGAGCTTGATTTTAGCAATATCCCCAACTTTGAGCTAATCGATGAGCGCTATAAAGGGCTTGATTATGACCCCGACGACAAATTTTCTGTGCCATATATGACCGGCACAGTCGGGCTGATATATAACTCGGCGATGATAACAGATGAAATAACAAGCTGGGGGGCACTCTTTGACGAGCGATACAGCGGTCAAATACTCATGTTCGACAATCCCCGCGATGCATTTGCAATTGCGCTAAAGTATCTCGGACATTACATCAACACTATAAACGAGGATGAAATCCATGAGGCATATGATTTGCTTGTCTCGCAAAGACCTATTTTGCAGGCGTACGTCATGGATCAGATATTCGACAAGCTTGAATCCGGCGAGGCATGGATTGGGCCATACTACGCGGGGGATTTTCTGGTAATGGTTGAAAATAATCCGGACTTGGCGTTTGCTCGTCCCGTCGAAGGCACAAATTTCTTTGTTGACGCCATGTGCATTCCGAAAGATACCGAAAATAAAACCAATGCCGAACTGTTCATCAACTTCATGTCCCGTACAGATATCGCCCTTATGAACATGGAATATATCATGTACGCATCAGCAAATGCAGAGGCGGCGGCAGAGTTTGCAAACCTCATCGAACCCTGGCAGTACGAAATCATGTTCGCAAGCGACTCCGTACTAGCAAACAGCGAAGTGTTTACCCATCTGCCCAGAAATATTCTTGAGTTATACGACCAACTCTGGGTGGAACTCAAAAGGTAGGGGCTGTGAAAGGTAAGTATCATGTATTTAGACTTGCATGTTATTACAAACCAAATAGCTGTGTTGTTTCTTTTGATGGCACTGGGCTTCGTTGTCGGAAAAGCGAAAATACTTTCTGAAAACGGAAACAAGGTCATATCAAAGATAGTGGTCAATATTGCTATGCCATGTCTCATGCTAAGTGCGGTCTTTGAAAGCGAAGCCGGAATCACGTTTGGAGATACTATGCTCTTCATTCTGTTTTCATTTCTCACACTTGGCATAACTTTCGCAGTATCAATTCCCGTGATGCGTTTGTTCGGCGGTAATAAAGCTGACAGGGGTTTGCTCAATTTCATGTCTATATTCAGCAATAGCGGGTTTATGGGCTTTCCTGTAATAATCGCCATATTTGGCATATCTGCGGCATATTACGTTGCAATGTTCCACATTCCATTTAATGCGCTGATTTTTACGGTTGGCATTTTGATGATATCCGGCAAAAAAAATCAATCCGCAAAGCAGCATTCCAAAAAAATCAATCCCAAATTACTTCTAAGTCCTGCCTTCATTGTCTCACTAATCAGCATTCCAATAGCCTTGATTGGCATAAACCCGCCCTATATAGTGGCAGAGGCCGCAAGAATCACCGGAAGCATAACCACTCCCGGCGCCATGATAGTGATTGGCTCTACTTTTGCATACATACCACTCAAAAATATTTTTTCCGAGTGGCGCATAATACCTATGACCATTTTAAGGCTGATAATCATACCTATTCTAACATGGCTCATTCTCAAGCAAATAATCACAAACGATCTTGTTCTCGGAGTTCTTGTTGTTATTTCTGCTATGCCGTCAGCCTCAATGGCTTCGCTTTTGGCCATCGAGTATGGCGGCAACGAAAAAATAGCAACGGCAGGCGTTTTTGTTACAACATTGTTATGTGGAATTACCGTACCGCTTATAGTCCGCTTTTTGTTGTTGTAGCAGCACTACTCTTCGTATTCAAACTCCATGTTGTATATGCTTATCGTATCTCCGTCCTCGATTCCCATGTCCTCAAGACGCTTATACACCCCGGCATTGCGTATAACCCTGTCAAAATACATCCTTGACTCATAATCATCAAAATTCACGTTTTGCATCAAGCGCTCAATCCAAGTTCCTTCGATTGTCCAAACATCATCAAAGCGCTCAATAACAAGTTCCTCCGGGCGGCCGGGCATTCGGGGTTTCGGAACGTAATCGGCTTCAAAGCGTATACTCGGCGGCAATTTACTAAGATGGGTAAACGCTGCGCTTATAAGTTCCCTGATCCCTGTGTTTGCAGCCGCCGATATCATAAACAGTTCGTACCCGTATCCTTCGACACAACTCTTAAAACGCTCTATAAGCTCATCATCCTGCGCTATATCACATTTATTCGCCGCAACTATTTGAATGCGCTTTGCAAGCTCCGGACTATACATCCGGAGTTCTTTGTTGATCGTTTCAAAATCTGCCACAGGGTCACGCCCTTCATGTCCCGATATATCAACCACATGTATTATCAGCCTGCATCGGTCGATATGACGCAGAAAATCATATCCAAGACCGGCTCCTTCGGATGCTCCCTCAATAATACCCGGAATATCAGCCATTACAAACGAATTACCCTCACCCATATAAACCATCCCCAGATTTGGAAAAAGCGTGGTAAAATGATAATCCGCTATCTTTGGGTGAGCCTTTGAAACGACGGAAAGAAGCGTAGACTTGCCGACATTCGGATAGCCTACAAGCCCGACATCTGCAAGAAGCTTCAGTTCAAGCTCTATCTCAAGCTCGTCCCCTTTTAGCCCCCCCTTAGCAAAGCGCGGAGCCTGCCTTGTAGGCGTCGCAAAGTGCATATTGCCCCATCCGCCCGAGCCGCCGCGAGCCAGCCGAAACTCATCCACACCGGACATATCCATAATAACCATGCCGCTCTCTTTATCGCGAATAACAGTGCCGTCCGGCACCCTTATCACAAGGTCTTTGCCATCCTTGCCTTTTTTATTCTTACTCGCACCATCGGCTCCATTGCCCGCCGCATACTTTCTCTTATAGCGAAAATCCATCAGCGTTGACATATTCGTGTCAACGCTAACCAAAATATTTCCTCCCCGACCGCCATCTCCGCCATCCGGACCGCCGGCTGAAATATACTTTTCACGATGAAACGACACAGCGCCATTTCCGCCCTTCCCGGCACGAACCGTTATCGCGGCTTTATCTACAAACATTGCAATGACCACTCCAATCAGCTCTCATAGACAACCGGAGGATTGCGCTTATGTGCGCTAACCCTGTGATAATTGGCGATTATCTCCATGTCCTCCGGCGCACAAATTCCGCTTTTCAAATATTCATCAATCGCCTTATAAGTGACACCCATTTCCTTTTCATCCGTCTGACCGTCATACAGCCCTGCAGATGGAACTTTCTCAATTATCCGCTTGGGAGCATCAAGATGCACAAGGAACTTATAAATCTCTGTAACGGTGAGATCGGCTATCGGATTAAAGTCATAAGCACCATCACCCCATTTTGTAAAATATCCCATGTGCCGCTCGCTCCTATTGCCCGTCCCCGCAACAAGTTTGTTCTCGGTTGCCGCAACCGCATAAAGGGCTGCCATGCGTAGGCGCGGTGCAATATTCGTCTCAGCAGCGGCAGTAATATCCGCAGCTCCGGCAAGAGCCTTTTTCATATCCTCGGCAGTTTTGGTTAAGTCCACCATGCGCTTTTCAATCCTATACAGAGTTGAAATCATCATAGCATCGGTCATATCTTCGCCATAGTTACACTTTGAAGAACACGGCATAATAAGGCCAACCGTGTTATCGCAGGCCCTTTTGCACAAAATACCCACAAGCGCGGAATCCTTCCCCCCACTGTTTCCAAAAACAATCCCACTCGCCCCGGCATCGCCAATCAGCTTGCGAATAAATTCAACACGTTTTTTCGTTTCCGCGCCATAATCACGCATCGCCTGTCACACCTTTCATCTGCATCACAATATGGTCAACATCATTATTTCCGGATTACACCGAACTGCAGCGCAATCTCCCGGTCAACTTGCCCATTCCCAAGAATACGCGTCATCGCAAGTATCTCCTATTTTGCCGGTACAGAGTATTGCTGCTTTCCATAGCCGCAAAATATCCGGCAGCATCAAGGAAGCTGCTTCCCTGCGGCTAAGTAAAGCTCGTACCACTCCTCGCGAGTAATGGTTGCTTTTCCGGCATTATATATGTTTAACAAGCGCTCTTTGTTTGTGGTGCCGACTATTGCTTGGATTTTTGCAGGATGACGCAAAATCCAAGCAATAGCAATAGCATTTGCGCTAACTCCATATTTATCAGCCAGTCGATCAATGACTGCATTAAGTTTTTGAAATAACTTATTTCCCAGAAAAACACCCTCAAAAAAACCATATTGAAAAGGCGACCATGCTTGCATTGTAATGTCGTTTAAGCGGCAATAATCCACAATTCCACTCTCGCGCACAACAGCCTCATCGGTAATCATGTTGACGTTGATTCCTGAGTCAAATATTGGACAATGAGTAATGCTGAGTTGTAATTGATTTATCAGTATCCGTCCATTGCAATATTTGTTAAGTAAAGAAATTTGACCGGAATTTTGGTTACTGACTCCGAAATACTTCACTTTACCGGCTTTTTCCAGAGAAACAAAAGCCTCCGCTACTTCCGTCGGCTCCATTAAGATATCAGGGCGATGAAGCAGCAGAACGTCTACATATTCTGTTTGCAATCGTTTTAAGCTTCCATCCACCGAAGCCAAGATATGTTCCTTGGAGAAATCATAACAAACTCCCGGGCGGATTGAACATTTGGTCTGGATAATCATTTTATCTCGCAGAGTCGACGTCATTTGCACCGAACCCGCAAAATGAGATTCCGCCTCTCCACCCCCATATATGTCCGCATGGTCAAAAAAGTTGCCGCCAGCCTCCAATGACGCAAGTATCAACGCGTTTGCTTCTTTTTTCCCCAAACTGTTGATCCGCATACAGCCAAGCCCGACTTCCGGTACAATGAGTTTTCCGCCGATTGTAATTTTCTCCATAGAATTTCCCTCCATCCTTTATATCGTACTGTCAAAATTCCACGGTCAAATCCGCATAAACCCTTGTGATTGCAACAATTTTCAGGGATTTGACCTCTTCCTCCCCTTTTCCCTCTTATAGACCGTTCCTTCTGCATCTGGAGGCTTGTCAAGCCCGAGGCTCAATTCCTTGCAACATGGGGCTTTACAAGCCTCCAGATGCAGAGTACAATTTCACTTCTGAGGGAAAAGGGGCGCAGAGTTTTCATAATTCATTTGACGTTACCCTTGATAGCTGCCGTGTAAAACTTTATGCAGCTTTGCCTCTATTATGAGCATTATTATTCGAGAAGCATTGAGTTGTAAACGCATCTGTCACTTTATTGCGGAAAACTCAATACAAAAGGCCCCTACAAGTTTTGTGCCGTCCTTATAACCGTTTGTGTGCGGATTATGCTATGCTAATGAGTCCGTAAAAATATCCCCTTATTTTCATATGTCTCAATAGTATTCTCTATGTAACCTTTTGCGCTTTCATCAATATTTGGGTGAAATAAGTGAAAATTTAAATTCTTAAAAGGAACGTGAGTGTCAAAAACAGCGGCATCAGCTTTGATATTATAAGTTTCTCTATCGTTCCAAATCCTTGATGGAAACACTTCTAACCAATTAATATTAACCAAATCAGAACCAAATCTACTAGCAATACTTGCAGCATAATCAATTGTTTGAACGCAGTCATCCACGCTTTCCCAAGGAAAGCCTATGATAAATGAAAAGAAAGACTTCCTCATTAAAGAGTGTTCTTCAAGAAAACATAGAACTTGTTCAATCTCCTCTATCGTCAATGCCTTTGACAAGTGCTTTAAACCGATATTATATCCACACTCAATACCAAAAGCGAGTCTCATAATGTTTGTATGCTTGAAGACGCTAACTAGTTCTTCTCTTTTGGGAGTTATCCAGTCTGTTATGCGTGTTTCTACTATGAATCTATGCTCTGGATGCCTACATATCAAACTACTAAGTATGAAAGCAGCTCTGCTGAAATCGGCAGTCAAACAATCATCAGTGATGAATACCTGTTTTGTTATGAAGAGCATACCGAAATCTTCAATAACTTTCGAGCACTTATTTATAACATCATCCTCATTGAATGGCATCCAACTATTACGATAAGGAACAGAACAAAAAGCGCAATTAAACTTACAGCCACGAGATGTTTCTATAGGTAAAACAGAATAAACATTTTTTGGAAGAAGCTCAAACGCTGGTAGCGGAATAGAATGAAAATCAATAGGCGTTATTTGATGCAGTTTTTCTTCATGTGGGAGGATACATCCTTTTTGAACTAAACCCTGTATTATGTCATATCCATTATTATTTTCAATAGCCTTTATTAATTTCGGCAACCCTAATTCACCATCACCGCGTAGTATAAAGTCAACATCGTGTGTTTTCATTATGTACTTGTAGAAATATGTTGGATGAATACCGCCAAGCACTATCATTATTCTGCTAGAATAAATTTCCCTTATATATTTAATTGCCACAACAGTACTAGGCCAATCAATAGTGTTTGAGGAAATGCATACTATATCACTCTCAAAAAGATGAGATATTAAAATTTGCTTTAAGTTTTTATCTTTCAACTCCTGCGAAATCTGAAGCGGATCAACAACATTTACATCATGACCAGCGTTTATCAGAACTGCTGCTAGTAAATATATAGCTGGTCTAGGAGCAATATTCATGCTTGGCATATCTTGACTACTTGCTAGAATCATCGGAAATGCCATAAAGGTAACTTTCACGTTGATGATTTCCTTTCTTGCTAGAAATGAAACACAATTAACAAAGTGTTACATAGAAAGATTATCTTATATGAAAACACGAAAAAAGCCTGTCATCGCAAGGCTTACAAAGACTGATTGCATTTGACTTTTCAGGTGGAAATTAAACTTCTACGCCAACATTATATAATTTGGCTAACCGCAAAGCGTTGAAAACACACGTAAATAACGCTAATGTAACACATTGTTAATTGTGTTACATTAGCATTATTTATAAAGGAGAACTCCAAAATGAAAACAACTCAACCTATCAGGAAAAAAGCGCAACTCAAAGCATTCGTGAACTATTACTTAGACCTTG